>Ga0208244_100059_pt1 | contig 152132 bp, 137 predicted proteins | sample SubbioCR12Aug_5A_FD_184828 | JGI IMG/M metagenome (GOLD analysis project Ga0208244, IMG submission 184828) | Serpentinite rock and fluid subsurface biosphere microbial communities from McLaughlin Reserve, California, USA - CR12Aug_5A (SPAdes) | ecosystem: Environmental > Terrestrial > Deep... | reverse complement strand
GTTTGCCTGGTGACCATAGCGAGCGTGGCCCACCCGATCCCATCCCGAACTCGGCAGTGAAACCGCTTAGCGCCAATGATAGTGTGGCAGTTTGCCATGCGAAAGTAGGGAATCGCCAGGCTCTTATTTAAAACCCCATCCAGGTTCATACCTCGGTGGGGTTTTTTTTTGGCCCTGCTTCTTAAAGGGTGCTTGCTTGGGGGGACATTCACAGGCTTAAATTCTCTGTACAATCAATCTTTTTTTGGCATTACCAAGAATGGAATTAATCGGTAACCATTGTGAAATTATCATGCGGATTAAAAAGTAGGCTGTTTGATTTTATATCACCATTTGTCGGCGTATTATTGACATTGGCATTTGAGCCCTTTGGATATTGGGTTTTTTCATTTATTTCCCTCGCTTTTATCTTTGCATCCTGGCAAACATTGTCTCCAGGACGGTCTGCATTAAGAGGTTTTTTATTCGGCCTGGGCTTTTTTGGAGCCGGTGTTTCATGGGTATTTGTTAGTGTTCATGAATTCGGTCATGCTTCTTTAGCTATCAGTATTATAGTCACCTTCATTTTTGTATCGGTTTGGGCTTCATTTGTCGGCTTGACAGGATATGTCGCCGGTAAAACATTCTGTTGTTTAACTCGGCCTGCTTTTTTTATAAGTTCAAGCCTGTGGATTTTGATTGAATATATTCGAGGGACTTGGTTTTTAAATGGATTCCCCTGGTTGCAAATTGCCTATTCACAAACAGATTCTGTTCTTGCTGGATATGCGCCCGTTTTAGGGGTCTATGGGGTAGGATTTATAGTGGCGTTAATTGCAGAATGCCTGATCTCTCCTTTTAGATTGCTAAAACAAGGTTTTAAAATAATCCTGCTTTTTGTTCTGTGTATAGGCGGAATAACACTTAACTTTTATAAATGGACATATCCTGCGGGTAATGAAATTTTGGTTTCATTGGTCCAGGGCAATATACCGCAAGATAAAAAATGGGAACCCAGTAACAGAGATCTTACTCTCAAGAAATATCGTGAGCTAACTCAACAGAATTGGCAATCAGAAATTATCATATGGCCAGAAACAGCAATACCTGCTTATTATTCTGAAGTTAAAGACGACTTCCTGGCATTGTTACAAAATGAAGCAATACACCATAAAACAGACATTATTTTAAGTTTGCCCGTAAAAGAAGAAAAGGGTGATAAATTTAATGCGGTAATGGTCTTGGGCAAGGAGCCTGGTTTTTACCATAAAAACCATTTGTTACCTTTTGGAGAATATCTGCCTTTACAACCCCTTTCAGGTTATATTTTTGATAGGCTTAACCTTTCGGGACTTGGAAGATTGACCTCAGGAGGAAATCAACAACTCATGTTGAAAGCCGCCGGATATTCTTTTATGACATCAATTTGTTATGAAGATACCTTTGGAAATGAGCAACGAAAAGGTCTGCCGGATGCCGCTTTCCTCATAAATGTGACCAATGATGCCTGGTTCGGTAACTCAATAGAGCCTCATCAACACCTTCAAATTGCTCGCATGCGAGCAATAGAAACCGGTCGTTATTTGCTGAGAGCTACCAATACGGGAGTAAGCGCAATTGTTAAACCCAATGGACAAATAATTGCAACCGCCCCCCAATTTGAGACGGCTGTTATCACGGCAAAAATTTTACCAATGGCAGGTATGACGCCCTATGCCAGACTAGGTGATGTTCCAATAATAATTGGGATACTTCTTATTTTAATGATTAATTTTTGGCGTAATACAAAGAATAAATCAAATTTACTGTCATAGTGACAATACCATCACTGTGTTATTTTGGGCTCTATGTGACGAAACAGAGAGGAGTGTACTAATTTGGAAACCTTAATACGCCTGACCGCTGCATTAAGCATTTTTGGAGTCATGGTCTTTTGGGAATACTTGAAACCGCGCCGCATACTTCCGGTGGAGAGACTTGTTCGCTGGCCAATTAATTTGGGTCTAGCTGCAATCAATATGTTGATGATGCGTCTGACGGTCGGAAGTGCCGCTTACTTAGCCGCTGTTGATGCGGAAGAAAATCATTGGGGCATATTGAATCTGATCAATTTGCCAGACAGTTTAAATATCATAATCAGTTTGTTGATTCTGGATTTTGCTATCTATTGGCAACATGTGCTCTCCCATAAATGGCCTTTGCTTTGGCGTCTTCATCAGGTTCATCACTGCGATTTAGCCTTCGATGCCACTACGGCTGTCCGCTTTCATCCGTTAGAAATTCTTTTTTCAATGTTTTATAAAGTTGCCTTCATCTATTTGATAGGCGCTGACGCATTTGCAGTTATTCTTTTCGAAATTATCTTGAATGGCGCTGCGACTTTTAATCACAGTAATATTTCAATTCCGGAATCACTGGATAAAAAGCTTCGTTTTTTGATCGTTACACCGGATATGCACCGTATCCATCATTCGACTATCAAAACTGAAACCGATAGCAATTATGGATTTTCTATTACTTGCTGGGATAGGCTTTGTAGTACTTATAAAGCACAGCCTAAATACTCGCAAGAGCAAATGCCCATCGGACTCGATTGTTATAGAGACAAAAAGGAATTGGGATTTTTAAACCTCTGCTTGATGCCTTTTCGCGCACCATCAAAATAATTCAATCAGGAGTCAATAGGCAAAGCCAAATCTTGCTCTAACGGCAACATCCGGATAATGATGTTAAACCTTATAGGTCATAATCCATGATGGCCAGTTTTTGATTAAGCAATTTAAGCAGATCTTTTCCTGATTTTACATTTTCAAGATTGATGCCCAATGTTTGGTTCGAATTAATCACATGCCAGCGTTGAAGCAGGTTTTTCAGGTATGTTTTTTCGGTAACGGAAAGTCGAAATCTACCGGTCAATTCGGAATGTTGCAGATCCTGCTCGTTGATAAGTACGCTTTGCAATAAACGTAATTCAGTTAGCAGCATTTCAAGTGCTGGTAAATTCTTATCAATTAGATGCGTGACCTTACCGGCTTCAAGTAAACCTGCTGGTTGAGATGGGTTGTCTGAAACCACCTTCAAACATTGTATTAATTCACCACTAGAAAATCGTCCTGCTGATTCATAAAAAGCGGATGCTTCCATGTCGCTCAATTGTCCATGATCGTAATTTAGTTGAGGGTGAGATGTCGTCAGGATGGTTTCAGAGCCACAAGGTAATGTGTAAGTTAATGGCGGGTAAAAGCTTCTTTTGGTATCCGCATCAATAATTTTATGTCCTATAAACGGGGTGTTCACGGGATGATCTCTGTGTCCGGCAATACCAACATTAATTAAGATCGGATTATGACCTCCTAATAACCCTTGTGAAAAGGCTACGCCGGCAGACATGGCAATTTTTCCGATGCCAGTCACTATCAAATAAATGCCGTCATGGCTATACAACGCAAATTGTCGTATCTCAATATGTTTTTTTAAGCGATATCGCGCTATCAAAGGCTTTGCCTCACAGGCCAGTGCAACGAAAAAAAAGACACGATTATTTGAATTCATACTTGAAATAAAAAGAGGTTTTATTACATCAGATTCATAACTGCATAAAGCTGATCGTATTCAGTGTGTTATCTTCAGTCAACAATCTTCTAAGCGTTATCTGTTACATTTTTCCTTACTTTTCCTTTAAAATTAGATAATTGTTGCATCAAATTAAAATGTAACTTAAATTAAAAAGAAAACCCTGAGGCTTTAGAATCATGATATCGACACCACCAAACATTGATAGACGCCAACAATCACGTCATCTTGTGGACGAATTAAAAAAAGAAAGACAACAAGTGTGGAGCATGTATTGCCATGTAGCTGAACTTAAGCCGTTTTCACCTCAGCAAAAAGTCCAACTTAAAATTACCGAATTTTCACAATTACTGGTCGATTACATTTCACTAGGCCATTTCGGAATTTATGATCGTCTGGTAACCGGTGACGAACGCCGTGCGGGTGTTTTAAATATGGCTGAACAGATTTATCCTGAGCTATCCAGAACGACTGACGTCGCAATTGCCTTTAATGATAAATATGAAGATTCAGAGGAAGCGCTCAATTTAGAAAGTCTTGAGCACGATTTATCTTATTTGGGTGAGAATCTGGCGATCAGGATCGATTTGGAAGACAAATTGTGTAATATGCTTTTGAATTAGGAAAAACCCCGCGTCAAGATAAAAAAGGGGCAATGACCAAGCATTGCCCCCACTTCTAAATTATTTCTTATCAGGTTCAAATGTTGTTCCTGATCCGTTTTCAACCCTGATAAATCGATCTTTTAGTTTTTGGAATGCACCCCATAAAGTCGTATCCATGACGACTTCATTGCCAATCGAGACAATGACACGTGCCAATTCAGGTATTCGTGTCTTGATAGAAATTAGATAAATCGGCTGGACATACAAAATGGAATTTTTCATAGGCAGAATAATCATCCTGCCCATTTCAACGCGGGAACCGCGTTGATCCCAAAGTGTTAGCTGGGCTGATATTTCCGGGTTTTGCTCAATCAAAGCTTCCACCTGCGCAGGGCCGTTTACCTGAACTTCCTTATGAAATTTATAAACGGTAATTCCTTTTTTAAAGGCATCACCGCATTTTTCTTTATCCATGACGCTGGCCACACTCACCATACTCAGGTTAGCGTTATTTACAGGTGTCATGGCATTGATCATGACAAATTCCTCCTTGCCTCCGCAATGCCCAAAATCTATCGTTAAATAATAAGGCTTTTCAGGCTTGTCTCGAACCTGGGCAAACTGCCACGTTTCAGCTTGTTGATAGAACAATGCGGGTTCAGTTTGATGGTATTTCGCATAAACTTTCATTTGCAGGTAATACAAATCTCTGGGGTAACGCAATTGCTTTTTCAACTCCTCTGGCATTTCGTCGATATCCCTAAAAACGCCTGGATAGGCTTTATCATAAGCCTGAATGATAGGGTCGGTAGGGTCGGTATTATAGTATTTAACCGCGCCGCTGTAAGCGTCGACCGTAACCTTGATTGAATTACGAATGTAATTAAATTGTTCAGAGCCATCTAAAAAGTCGTCATCTGCCGATTTGGAAACCGGATACCAATTAGATAAGGTATAAGCATCTTGAACCCAGAAAAAACGGTCCTTAGTGATCACTAAATAAGGATCTTTATCCAGATGAAGAAACGGTGTCAGTAAATTGATGCGTTCAATGATGTTTCTTCTAATCAGTAACTTGCTTTTAGACGTTATATTGGTAGAAAAAAATATCTTTTCGTCTTTAAAATAAAATGCAAACAGGAGTTTTCTGAAATAAGACGGTATAGGAATTCCACCGATTCCTCGGTATGCTTTATCCAGCGCATCATCTTGTTTGGGCGTTGTTCCGGAAAGCTCCATTACATTCAGATTATTGGGGGTAATCGCGTATTTGTATTGCTCTTGACCATAATAGATATCCGGTTTGTTTACTTGCAGACCCACATCGGAATGCAAATTAAGGTCGCGCAAGAACCAGATAATTGGGTTGGCAGCGTCTTGCGCCGCTGGGGTCGCTACCGCACCATAACCATGAGTAAAACGCAAATGGGTGTTTTCCCAGTTTTGAGCTTCCTCAGGTAGTTTGGAGATGTTCATTTCCCTTGCTGCGAGGTTAACCTGGCGCTTAAAGCCATTTATAAAATAACGCCCTTCATCCACTTCAAGAAAATGGTAATAAGGGCGGATGCTCTGCATCTGGTTATACACGTCATCCAGGAATTCGCGGTCCCAGACCGGAATATTCTCGAACCTTTTTTGTGTGCTCCATTCTTCAATGTCCTTGGTAGGGTCGAGACTTACTGTGAAGTCTACCGTTTCGATATTTTTAAGATCATAGGCATCCAGTGTCGCGTCTATATTGTGCTGAATAAATGGACGTTGAGTCTTGACGGGGTTGGGTTTGACAATGAATTTGTCGATCAACTCGGGTATGAAATCAATTCTTTGAATACCAAAAACGCCTAAGAATAAGCTGAAGGTAACGATAAACGGCATTTTGATGCGAGGCTTCTCTGAAAAAAAGTAAAAAAGCAAAGCAATTGCAGAAGCCAAAAAAGTAAATATAGACAACCATATAAGGGGCAGTTTGTATCGTAATTCAACAAAGCCCGGGCCTGAGAAAATCGGCTCATGGACATTGACATACAAAAGCGAAAATCGATGCAGTGCAAATCCCCACAGCACAAACAACACGACAAATCCAAATAACACAGCCAAATGAATCTTGGCCGCCATCGGAAAGTTTTTGACTTGATTGGGTACAAAAATACTCTGCATCCAATATTGGAAAGCCACCATGACAAAGATGATGCTGGCCGTAACAAGCAGTTCCGCTTGGATAAGCTGATAAATAGGGTAGGAAAGCAGATAAAAGCCAACATCTCTGCCGTAAACAGGCTCAGTAACGCCGGCTGATCCACCAAAGAAGAAAAGTAATGACGCTTCCCATTGTTCATAAAAAGGAACGGCGATCATCACCGCCAACACCAAAGCCACGGGTGTCGACAATCTGATTGAATAGCTGATAAATAAATCAGCAAAACGGTCAAACGCCCGTCGTTTTAGAGGATCTGAAAAGACAGCCTCATTCGGATTGAAGCCGAAATATCGAGAAGACAGCCAGAAATGTAAAAAGAAAATTGAAAAGAAAAAGAGCGTGACAATACCGGAAAGGAAAAAACGGTAGAGCAAGCGCAGCCAAAAGTATCCTTCAAACTTTAAGGCCTGAAACCACCAATAATCGACAATTAGATCAAGAAAAACGAAATAAAATGCTACATAGACAGTAACCAGGATACCAACCGTTGTTATTAAAACAGCAGGTAAATATTTCCAAATCCGCATAGTTTCCTCTTTGTATGAGTGATCAGCTTTTACATTTACGAGATAAGCCTTGGCAATCATTAATCATGCAACTCTTGCTGCACTTTGTTGGCGTTATTCTAACATCCACCAGACTATTCGGAGCATATAGAATGCAGTATCGAATTCATGAGGTTGAAAAAATCAAGAATCAAGATCGATTTAGCACCTCAGATAATAGATTTCCCGATCTAAAATAACGGCATTTTTATCTTTGTTGGCTCTGGAAACCTCTTAACAAGAGAAATAGAGATCGGATTTTGTTGTGCGGGCATTTTAACAATGTGAGATTTTAATCCAAAAAAACAGGGGGCAACCTAAAGTCGCCCCCCATTGTCCTTTCAAAATTTATAGCCCGAAAATAGTTTAAGTTAATCAGGCTGTAAAGCGTCTTTAGTCGCAAGACTGCCTGTCTAAACCTTAAGCCAAACTCTTACTTGCAACTTCATAAACATCAGGCGAAATCGCGTCGGTTGTCATAATGCGTTCCAGCTGATCTTTCATTAATTGTTGTCGAGCTACATCAAAACGCCGCCATTGTGTCAGTGCGCTTAACATTCGCGATGCCACTTGAGGATTCAATGTGTTCAGTTCAATAATCCTGTCACCCAGAAAACGGTAACCCTGGCCGTTGACCGCATGAAAATGCAATGGATTGGCTTGACTAAACGCCCCAACCAGAGAACGAACACGGTTCGGATTTTTCATGTCAAATGCGGGGTGATCCAGCAAAGCTATAACGGTATCGAAAGTTTCAGGCATGGGGCTGGATGCTTGTAAAGCAAACCATTTGTCAATTACCAACGCTTCATTTTGCCATTGTTGATAAAAATCGCTCAGACATTGTAATTTTCCAGGGTGCTCGTTATTAACAATCACACTGAGCGCCGCCATCTGATCGGTCATGTTTTTGGCAGATTTAAATTGCGCCAGCGACAAGCTTTGAATCTCAGAGGTATTCAGTACACTTAAATAGGCAAGGCAGGCATTTTTAATCCGTCTGCGGCCAATAGCCCCGGAATCGAATTGTCCTGATTCATCTTTATGGTAGAGCTGATAAAGTTCTAAAAACCGCTTTTGCAACTGCTCAGCCAAAGTCAGGATGACTTTTTCCCTGGCATAATGAATACCCTCGGGGTCAATAACCTGCATTTGCTCAGCCAAATAAATTTCGGAGGGTAAATTTAACAGCAAAGCAAAATAGGATAAATCCTCCCAGGATTGTTCCAATACCTGTTGAAAAGCATCGACAATAACCGGTTCAATTTTTAACTCGCGGCCGTCACGCCAATCCTCAATCGAATTCAGAATAAATCGGCTGGATAATTGCTGCCCGGCTTCCCAGCGATTGAACGTATCGCAGTCATGTCTCAGTAAAAAAGCAAGTTCATCCGGACTGCGCTCCATGGTCAGTTTGATCGGCGCAGAAAAACCACGCAAAATCGAAATTACTGGTTTTTCTCTTAAACCGGTAAAAGTAAATTGCTGTTCTTTTTCAGTCAGCTGTAAAACAGTTTCATTTTTGCTTGCGGATTGCTCTTTAAGCTGACAGGGTGCTATGGAGCCATCGCTATACAACAAGCCCAGCCGCAGAGGAATCGGCAGTGGTTCTTTCACTGGCTGGCCGGGTGTAGCTGGGCTTGTTTGACTGATGGTTAAATGCAGCGTTTGGGATGCCTCATCATACTGTGGGCTCACGTTGACCACAGGCGTTCCGGCCTGTGCATACCAGCGTCGAAATGCCGTCAGGTCAACACCATTGGCATCCTGCATCGCATTGACAAAATCGTCGCAAGTAACTGCTTGACCGTCATGCCGTTGAAAATAGAGATCGCTGCCTTTACGGAAACCTTCCGCACCTAACAAGGTATGCAGCATTCTGACGACTTCTGCGCCTTTTTCGTAGACGGTCAGCGTGTAAAAATTATTGATCTCAATGTAGGCATCCGGACGAATGGGATGTGCCATGGGACCGGCATCTTCTGCAAACTGGCGTGTCCGCAGCATATTGACATCTTCTATGCGTTTAACTGCTTTGGATGTTCTGTCGCCGGTAAATTCCTGGTCACGGAAAACGGTAAAGCCTTCTTTCAAACTGAGCTGAAACCAGTCCCTACAAGTAATCCGGTTGCCGGTCCAGTTATGAAAGTATTCATGACCGATCACCCCTTCAATGTGTTCATAATCACTGTCGGTGGCGGTATCAGGCCGGGCCAGTACGAATTTGGTATTAAAGACATTGAGGCCTTTATTTTCCATTGCGCCCATGTTGAAGTGCCCGACTGCGACGATCATATACAAATCCAGATCGTATTCGCGGCCGTAAACCTGTTCGTCCCAAAGCATCGCGTTTTTGAGCGCTTGCATGGCATGTGCGCATTTGTCCAGATCATGGCTTTCTACAAAGATCTGTAAATCGATTTCACGGCCCGACATGGTAGTAAACTGATCGGCTACGCAATCTAATTGTCCGGCTACCAGCGCAAACAAATAGCATGGCTTGGCGAAAGGGTCTTCCCATGTGACCCAATGAGCATTTTCGGGTAATTCGCCCTGTGCGATCTTGTTTCCGTTTGAAAGCAGCACCGGATATCGCGACTTATCGCCGATCAAGGTGGTTGTAAACCGGCTCATCACATCGGGACGATCCAGGAAATAGGTGATTTTCCTGAAGCCTTCCGCTTCGCACTGGGTACATAACATGGACTTGGAAAGATATAGACCTTCCAGAGCCGTGTTCGCTTTAGGGTTAATGTGATTTTCAATGATCAGTTCAAAGACTTGTTTCTGCGGTACCTGATGGATGATGAGAGCGGTAGCCGTCTGCTGGTAATCGTCCTTACTCAAGGCTTCCTCATTCAGCGAGACGCTGATAAGTTCCAGCTTTTCGCCATGAAGTGTCAAAGCTTCGCTCTGATGCGAACTCTCCGGATTACGGCTGATTTTCAGCTTGGCGGTGACTTGGGTGCATTCATCATCCAGGTTGAATTTCAGATCCACTTCGTGAATCAGGTATTCCGGTACCGTATAATCTTTTAGATAAACTGTTTGTGGGTTAGCATCACGCATCGTTTGACTCGACAAGTTGAATATTAAGAGGATTTTTGTGCTGCAAATAGCATGATAAGGACCCAGGCAGCTAAAAAGGCCAAGCCACCGAAGGGGGTAATCATACCCAGCCATTTGGCATTGAGTATTGTCAATAGATACAGACTGCCTGAGAATAAGATAATTCCACCAAACATCAGCCAGCCTGCCCAGTGAATCAAGCGCGACAAGGGTACCTGCTGCTGCAGGAAGGCGAGACCCAAAAGCCCCAGTGCATGCCACATCTGATAGTTGACCCCGGTTTTATAAATATCTAGCATCTCCGGGCTAAAACTGTTTTTAAGAGCATGCGCACCGAATGCACCGAACGCAACGCCGGTAAAGGCACTGATTGAGCCTAAAAATAAGAAGACTGAACGCATCATTTTTCCTTGAGTCTGGGCATTAGCTGAACAAGATTACAGGGCCTGGTTCGAAAATCCAACTGATCTTTAATCAAATCATCCCAAGCGGTTTTACAAGCCCCTGACGACCCGGGCAAGCAAAATATGTAAGTGGCATTGGCGACTCCGGCAATGGCTCTGGATTGAATCGTCGATGTTTTGATGGATTGATACGAGATCATTCTGAATATTTCGCCAAAGCCGTCAAGTTTCTTATCCAGCAACGGTTCAACCGCCTCAGGGGTTCCATCTCTTCCCGTCACGCCGGTGCCGCCGGTGCTGATGATAACCTGAACCGCTTCATCGGCTATCCATCGCGAAACGACAGACCTGATTGCATAGATCGAGTCGGGTACGATGAGTTTCTCAACCGGAATATGGCCAGTCTCCCTGATGCGTTCAATCAAAGCCGTTCCGGATATATCGTCGGCATCGGTTCGCGTATCGGATACCACCAGAACGGCAATGTTAAGAGGGATAAAGTTTCGATCGGTCATTCGGCTGGGTCTCTCGGGTTAATGTTCAGATTACTTTAATACCAGAAAAAAGGCTTCTTCACCGCGCTGTATATTGATTAACAGTTGGCTTTGGGGATTTACCACCTGAACTAATTCATCCAGGTTTCTAACCCGATAGCGATTGGCGGAAACAATGATATCACCGGGTCTCAATCCTGCCCGCCAGACTTCTGAAGCCGTATTAATCTTTTCTAAAAGAACGCCTTCTATTTGATTTTTCTGGCTGCTGCTCAGGATGGTGCCAATCAATCGAGGGTGGATTTTCTCGCCGACGACTTGCGGTCGTTGAGGCTGACCAATGGCCGCTTGTACAGTCATCTTTTCATTATTTCGATAAAACTCTATATCAACCTTATCACCAATTTGCATCAAGCCAATCATATTGCGAATGTCATGACTGCCTTTTATTTTCTGGCTGTTGACCTCGGTAATGATATCGCCCGGTTCCAACCCCGCTCTTGCGGCAGGTGAATTGCCCTCAACCTTGCTGACCACCGCGCCTTTATTGGTTTCCAATCCAAACGCTTTCACGAGTTCGGGACTCAAGTCTTGTGTCGTGACACCCAACAATCCCCTCCTAACCTCGCCATGCTTGACTAATGATTCTTTAATAGTCAAGGCCATGTTGGAGGGTATGGCAAAGCCAATTCCGACATTGCCCCCGTTAGGTGCCAAAATAGCCGTATTCATTCCAATAAATTCGCCATTCAAATTAACCAAAGCACCGCCCGAGTTGCCTGGGTTAATGGAGGCATCGGTCTGGATAAAATTTTCATACCCTTCAATGCCCAAACCGGAACGTCCCAATGCACTGACGATTCCAGACGTTACTGTTTGTCCCAGGCCGAACGGGTTGCCTATCGCAATGACAAAGTCGCCCACTCGCAATTCATCTGAGTTGGCAATCGGCAAAGCGGTCAGGTTGTCGGCAGGGATTTGAATTACGGCAACATCGGCATCCGGATCGGTTCCAATCAGCTTGGCATTCAGTTGCCGGCCATCCTGTAAGGTCACCATGATCTTGTCGGCTTTATCGATGACATGATTATTGGTCAATACATAGCCATTACGGCTATCAACAATCACACCCGATCCCAGGCTGTTTTTTTGGCGCTGACTGGGTTGGTTGGGCATTTGAAAAAAATGCCGAAAAAAAGGATCTCGCATTAAGGGATGCTCAAGAACCTGGACATTCGTGGAGGTAGAAATATTAACAACAGCCGGCAAACTGGTTTCAAGCATGGGTGCAAGAGAAGGCAGCTTCTGGCCATTCACGGCAAAGGGAAGTCCGCTTTGAGCCGGTGATGCGGCAAGAAAAGCCAAGGGCACGACTAAACAACCCACTATTGTTCTAAAAATTTTACTGTTCATAGTGATCTCGCAAGAATTAACACGCTAATTAATAGTTTTGGTTTTTCAAAATAAACATCTCAACTGTTCGCTCCTAAAAGATACAGGGTACGGCGTGAATACGCTTGAAAATTGAGCAAGAGCGAATAAATCAGGCTATTTACGATGGTCTTTTCGCATGTGGCTGGGATTCAGTGATGTTTATTCTCTGGACAGTCCATTGAACATGCGATGAATAATCGCAAGACAGTTTTTGTTGGATATAAAACATGGCCTAATCCCAATTCCGCAATCACCTTAGAATATGGGCACTAAAAAATTGAAAACAATAGGCACTTTTGTGATTCCTGTTATTTTTTGGCGATCAATTGCCATTATTAAGCTATATTAGAAGCGTCAATACCCACTTTATCCAAATTGAATGGCTGTAGATACAAGCTCCGACGACGGTCAAGCAATTCGCAAACTGGTTCCCATTGCAAATCTTGCAACTCCTCATTTTGAGTCGCTGTGCGCTCAAATTACTATTCAAGACGCTGCCCGAAACGATATTCTATTCAAGCGGGGCGATGTTGATCCTCATTTATATTACTTATTACACGGGGAAGTGTCTTTTCAGGCGGCAGGATTATCATTTGAGGTCGTTAAATCTGAAACTGAATCTGCAAAGTTTGCGCTAGCTCATCAAGTTCCTAGAAAAATTGATGCAGTTGCGCGAAGCTCTATTCGTTATATTAAGCTGTCGGCTAGTTTATTAGACTGCCCTTTGACACAAACCTATGAGGAGGAAATCAGTTCAATGGTCATTATTGAGCCCGAGGAAAACTCTGACGACTGGATGACAACGTTGTTAAGGTCGCCCATTTTTCAGAAGCTTCCCCCAGCTAATTTACAAAAAATTCTAATGAGCCTTGAGGAAGTTATTTTTGAGAAAGGGGAAACAATTCTGCGCCAGGGAGATTCAGGGGATTATTATTACCTGATAAAAAGCGGGCAATGCCTCTTAACCCGAAAGCCTTCTGAGCATGCCAAAGAAATCAAGTTGGCACTGCTTAGAGACAGTGACACTTTTGGTGAGGATTCCATCCTCTCGGAAAAGCCACGTAATGTAACTGTAACAGCGCTCACTAAATTATCATTGTTGAGACTCAGCAAAGATAATTTTATCAATCTGATCAAAAAACCATCACTAAGATATGTTGATTATGAGCAAATGTGTCTTGAAGTTAAGCAAGGGGCGTTATTGCTGGACGTAAGATCAACGGAAGCGTTTAATTCTCATCATCTTGAAGACAGTTTAAGCGCTCCATTTTTTACCCTGCGTATGCAGGTTAAAACGTTAAACAGAAATCGGCCTGTAATCGTGGTTTGTAATAATGGGAAGACCAGTGAAGCCGCTGCTTTTCTGCTGCTTAAGAACAAAATAAAGGCTTCGATTCTTGATGGCGGCATAGAGAATGTTGCCCCAACACTGGTTAAAAGTGCGGCTTCTTTTGCCATTGATGATGGTGTGGAAACGACTTTTGTCGTACCTCAAAAAACAGTTGGCATTTCCGTTTCCGGTCCTGAAAAAGAGAGCGCTACGGAAATCGATAAAGACGCCGTGCTGGAAAAGCTGCAAAAGGATAACACAGCATTGCAGGATGCTAATGACCGTTTAAAAGTGATGTATGAGCAGCTGAAACAAGAAAAGGAAGAGGCGGATAGGGAATTTAGAATGCTTTACAGGCAAACAGAAAAGCTTAAAAGTATTTTAAACGCAATGAAAAAGAATCCGGAGTAATGTCCTGGTCTATTTTTCAGCGCCCTGTAACGCTATAGCAAAAGGTGTTTCTGTTACATCAGCCACACAACCACAGCCTGAATAGCTGTGGTCATCAAGGCGTGAGATAAATTATTTTATCTTGGCTTCTTTATACATAACGTGTTTACGCACTACCGGGTCGAATTTTTTAATTTCCATTTTTTCCGGCATAGTCCTTTTGTTTTTGGTGGTCGTGTAAAAGTGACCTGTTCCTTCTGTAGAAACCAATTTGATTTTGTCGCGCATTTAGCCCCCTTAAGCTTTTATGCCATTTTTTCGCATATCTGCCAATACAGCATCAATGCCATTTTTGTCTATTATTCGCATTGCTTTGGCAGAAATACGCAGACGAACCCAACGATTTTCGCTTTCTACCCAAAATCTGTGATGTTGCAGATTCGGGCAAAAACGCCTTCTAGTTCTATTGTTGGCATGTGATACATTATTACCGGTAACTGGACGTTTTCCCGTTACCTGACAGACTCTGGACATGATTAACCTCTAAAAAATATGCAGTGGCTCAAAAGTTAGCTGATCTTTATACCAAAAATTTCTTTTCAGGTAAATAACTAACTCTTGACACGGTACATCCGAACCTGTCATTCAAACCGTCCTGATGGTAAATTAATCATTCAATTGCGCTATTTTTAAGCTTAAAATTACATTTCAAGAAAAATGGCAATCAAAGATTTCCTTCTTTATTTTGCTGTTTAAAGGCATAAGAGGCGGTAAAAGGGTAAGTTTAAACACCTTTTTTATAGCCCATTTGTCAACCAGCTTTCTTCGGTATTAATTTGAATAACAATTAACTGCTTTTTAGCCGGATCCCATATCATTGGAGAAAAATAATCTTTCAATGGCATACTATTGCAGCCATAAAAACCTATTTAACCCATTCGTAAAAAAGAGAACTCATTATGCCCATAAAACTTGGCATGGTTATGGACCCCATCGCAAGCATCAATATAAAAAAGGACACCAGCTTTGCCATGTTGCTGGAAGCGCAGCACAGAGGGTGGGAACTGCATTATATGGAACTTAATGACCTGTATTTACGCAATGGCAGGGCTTTTGCCAGAACCCGGAAACTGTCGGTTGAGCGAAACGAATTGCAATGGTTTCGCTTTGAAGGCGAGCAAGATCTGGCTTTAGATGAGCTGGATGTCATCATCATGCGTAAAGATCCTCCGTTCGATCAGGAGTATGTTTATGCCACCTATTTGCTCGAAAGAGCCGAGGCAAACGGCACTTATGTCGTCAATAAGCCCCAATCCCTCAGAGATGCCAATGAAAAATTATTTACCGCCTGGTTTCCTGAGTGCTGTCCGGATACCCTGGTGTCCAGGGACAGCAATAAAATACGTAAATTTCTCAATGAACATGGAGAAATAATTTTAAAGCCACTGGATGGAATGGGCGGCACATCGATCTTTTATGTGCACCAAAATGACCCTAATTTGAGTGTGATTCTGGAAACTATGACCCATTACAATGGTCGTTATGTGATGGCACAAAAATACCTTCCTGAAATTAAAAATGGCGATAAACGCATATTGATTGTCAATGGAGAAGTAGTACCTTACGCGCTTGCCCGCATTCCCGCACAAGGCGAATCGAGGGGTAATCTTGCGGCAGGCGGCTCATCTGAAGGGCGCATCATTACGGAACGCGATATGTGGATAGCCAATCAGATTGGTCCCACGTTAAAAGAGAAAGGGCTGGTCTTTGTGGGTATTGATGTCATCGGTGATTACCTGACCGAAATCAATGTCACCAGTCCCACTTGTGTACAGGAGCTGGATAGGGCATTTGGCCTCAATATAGCGGGTCAACTGATGGATCACATTGAAGAGAAGCTGCAATTGCTATGAGCTCTCAAATGACTTTAGGCAGATTTTCCGCCACATCGGAAAGTGATTCTTTGCTGGTTGCCTTGTTCATTGCTGCGGTTGTTCATATTTTGGTTCTCTTCGGAACGAATTTTATTTCGCCTAAACCGGAAAAGGTGAGCCGAACGATTGAAGTCACACTGGCGACTACACCGGCGCCCAAAGCACCGAAAAAAGCCAGTTTTCTGGCGCAGGATAATCAAATTGGCGCAGGCGAGAAAATAACCAAACCGGTGCCGCCCAAGCAAAAACTGGCTAGCAGTCCGGCTGTCAAGCCATCGCCTGTGCCGGTCAAAACCAAGCCGCCCAAATCACAACCCAAAGAAGCGGCAACGGTTAAAAAGATTATAGCTACGACAAAACCGGCAGAAGTTAAAATCACGCAAAAAGAAGCGGCAGTTGAAGTGGAAGCCACGCCCGCGCCTACGCCGCACATATCAGCTGCGGATCTTCAGCAACAGATTACCCAGTTGGGCACTGAAATCCGGCAGAAACAACAAAGCGCGGATCTCAGCAAGATAAAGCATGTTAGTTCAGTAAGCACCCACCAATACGTAGCTGCTCAATACATGAAAGATTGGGAAAACAAGGTGGAAAGAACCGGAAACCTTAACTATCCTGAAGAAGCCAGCAAAAAAAACTTTTACGGCAAGCTGACCATGGAAGTGGGTATAAAACCCGACGGTACTATTTACAATATCCGTATCAAGCAATCTTCCGGCAACGTTGCCCTGGATGAAGCGGCCAAGAGAATCGTCCGGATTAGCGAGCCTTTTCCGCCTTTGCCCAAAGAACTGCTTCAGGAATTAGATGTGCTTGTGATTACTCGTGTCTGGCAATTTTCAGACAAATCCGGCATGACCAGTCAATAACCGATTTAATAGCAGATTCCGATGCCAAATATCAAAAACGGCGCGACATACTTAAACAACCAGTTTCTGATAGCGATGCCCAACCTGACAGATCCCGGTTTTTCCCATACGGTCACCTATCTGTGTCAGCATAATGACGAGGGTGCTCTCGGTATTGTAATCAATCGATTAATCGATATGAAGCTGGGTGAAATTTTCACTCAAATGGATATCAAAGCCTCATCTCAAAGCGCCATTGACGCGCCGGTATTTTCGGGCGGGCCCGTTCAACAGGAAAGAGGCTTTGTCATCCACGAAGCAACAGGCGAATGGGATTCCTCGCTACTGATTTCAGATATTATCGCGTTGACAACGTCCAGGGATATTCTGGAGGCGATCGCAGCAGGTGAGGGGCCTCAAAATTATTTGGTCGCACTCGGTTATGCAGGTTGGGGGGAAGGGCAGTTGGAGCGTGAGATTATCAGCAATGCCTGGCTAAATACGCCTAGCGGCAATGATATTTTATTCAGTACGCCCGTCAGTCAACGCTGGTATGCGGCCGCAAATCAAATCGGGATTGATATCAACAAACTGACCGCACCGGCAGGACATGGCTGATCGAAACACGCTTTCAAACCCCATCAATCGAGATACCTTTCTGGGTTTCGACTTCGGTAATAAAAAAATCGGTGTAGCCGTGGGTCAAACCGTAACCGGAACAGCCAACGCGCTGGAAACCATCAAATCGATTAATCAGGCTCCCGATTGGCTTGCAATAAGCCGGTTGATCAAGGAATGGGAGCCTGCTGGTTTTGTCGTGGGTATATCACGTCAACTCGACGGCAGTGACAATCTGATTACGCCGCGTATGCTGAAATTCTGCCGACAACTTGAAGGCCGCTATAATCTGCCGGTTTACCAGCAGGACGAAACCCTGACTACTTTTGAAGCCAAACAATTGCTATTCGATGATCATCATCTCAAGGCAAAGAAACTTTGGGCAATTCAGGACCAGCTGGCGGCACAACTTATTCTGCAAACCTGGCTCAATAACTCAAATAATAAACAATGAATAACACACCTCTGCAAATTCCCGCTTTGTTATCAACCCTCGAAAACTCGTTGATAGAAACAATAAGCGAAAGAAAATTAAGCAATCCTCTGATGATTGGTATTCGCACCGGCGGAGTCTGGATTGCCGAACGTTTACATCAACGTCTAAATTTTGAAGAGCCGCTGGGTTTGCTGGATATTTCGTTTTACCGTGATGATTTTTCACAGATAGGCGTACACCCAAATGTCAAACCCAGTCAATTGCCTACCACGATAGAGGGGCGCGATATCATCCTGATCGATGATGTGTTTTATACCGGCCGCACCATTCGCGCCGCGTTGAATGAAATTTTTGATTACGGCCGTCCTAATCAAGTGGTGCTTGCCGTACTGATAGAACGGGATGGGCGGCAGATTCCGCTAAAACCGGATTGTTACGGTGCCCGCATATCATTAGAGGCCAATCAACGTATCAAGCTTACCGGCCCTGAGCCCCTGAGCATTTATATTCAATCTATGAATGAGGCAGCCTAAGCTCTATGACGGAAAACCTGCAATTAAATTCTGACGGTAAATTAAAACACTTTCTGACGATTGAGGGCCTCGATAAAGCCTTGTTGACCGAAATTCTTGATACGGCAGAGTCATTTGCCGGAATGTCGGAGCAACAGGTCAAAAAAGTGCCGTTGTTACGCGGCAAAACCATTGTGAATCTGTTTTTTGAAAACAGTACCCGCACCCGGACGACATTTGAACTGGCCGCGATACGCTTGTCCGCTGATGTCATCAATATGAATATTGCCACCTCGGCTACCTCCAAAGGTGAAAGCCTGCTGGATACCATCCGCAATCTGGAAGCCATGTTCGTGGATATGTTTGTCGTCAGGCACGCCACCAGCGGCGCCGCCCATTTTATTGCCCAACATACCGCACCCCATGTCAGCGTCATTAATGCCGGTGACGGTCAGCACAGTCATCCTACTCAAGCCATGCTGGATATGTTTACTATCCGGCAAATAAAAAAAGAGTTTGCGCCGTTAAGAGTGGCCATAATCGGCGATATATTACACTCTCGGGTTGCCCGCTCCCAGATTCTTGCTCTTAATACCCTGGGTGCAGCAGAGATACGCGTGATTGCTCCCAAAACATTATTGCCGGCCCATGTCGAGACCTTGGGTGTTAATGTCTTCCATGACTTGACGGAAGGTTTAAAAGATATTGATGTGGTTATCATGCTGCGATTACAAAAAGAGCGCATGACATCGGCTTTGTTGCCCAGCGAAAGTGAATACTTTAAATGTTTCGGTCTGACCCCAGCCAAATTAAAAATCGCCAAGCCCGATGCAATTGTAATGCATCCAGGTCCTATTAACCGAGGCGTGGAGATAGATACACGGGTAGCCGACGGCCCTCAATCCGTTATTTTGCAACAAGTGAGTAATGGTATCGCCGTGCGTATGGCGGTTATGTCAATGGCCATGCAGGCAAGAGGGAACGGATAATGCAAAAAATAGCCATAGAGAACGGCAGGATTATCGACCCGGCCAATCAATCCGATAGCATTGGCTCTTTGTATATAGCGGAAGGCCATATCATCGCGGTTAATGAAACGCCGGGTGACTTTACCCCGGATATTGTCATTGATGCGCAAAATCAGATTGTTTGCCCGGGCTTTATCGATATGAGCACACGGCTACGCCAGCCCGGTCAAAGTCATAAAGCCACCCTAAAAAGTGAAACACGCGCTGCAGCCAGCGCCGGCGTCACGACGCTGGTGTTGCAGGCGGATACCAAGCCCGCCGTGGATACCCCGGCCATTTTGGAATTGATCAAAGATTTGGCGGACAAAGCGGACTATCCGAATATTGTAACCATAGGCGCCCTGACCCAAAAACTGGAAGGACAAGAACTCAGTCCCATGCTGGCGCTCAAACAGGCAGGATGCATTGCGGTTGGCAATGCCGGTAAACCCGTATCCAACCTCTTGATACTCAGGCGTGCAATGGAATATGCCGCCAGCCATGATTTATTGCTGATTTATCGTCCTCATGAACATAGCCTGGGCAATAAAGGCTGTGCACATGAAGGCGCGGTCGCTACCCGCTATGGTCTCCCCGGCATTCCCTATACGGCGGAAACCATCGCGCTGGCTCAATGCCTGGAACTGGCCAAACAAACGGGTTGCCGGGTCCATTTTGGACAAATCAGCTGTAAACGGTCGTTGATAAAAATTCAACAAGCGAAAAAATACGGACTCGATGTGAGTGCCGATGTCGCCATTCATCAGTTGCATCTGACCGAAAATGACATGGAACCGTTTGATAGCGCTTATCATGTTTTGCCGCCGCTACGCAGTGATCAGGATAAGCAGGCGCTGCGGGATGCCTTGTCACAATCCGTGATTACAGTGCTGTGTTCAGATCATCAGCCCCATGATCTGGATGCAAAGCTGGGCGCTTTTCCTGAAACCGAACCCGGCATGGCATCGATTGAAACTCTGCTATCTTTAATGCTTAAACTGGTCAATGATAAAACCATATCGTTATCGCAAGGAATCGCTGCATTAACCTGCAATCCTGCCGGGATCTTACGCTTACCCAGCGGCTCTCTGAGCGTCGGCATGATCGCCGATATTTGCGTATTTGATGCCCATATGAACTGGACGATCGACTCTACGACGTGGAAAAGTAAAGGTTTAAACACGCCGTTTTGGGGTAGCACTTTGTCAGGTCGCGTTACTCACACTCTTCAATCCGGCAAAATTATTTATTCTTTGAATTAAGGAGTTTGCCATGAAGAAGTCTTATCGCTTTTCCACGCTGTGTATTGCATTGGCCGTCAACGGCTGTACCAGTGATTTCAAGCCTAAATCCTCCGCCTCGGGAGAGCAAATATTTCAGGCAGCCTGCGCGGAGTGTCATCAACCTCTGGATGAAAATGTTCCTGATGTCCTGTTTGAACTGCACCCTAAAAATATGAACGCAGGATTCGTTAAACATAAAATTTACACAGGTTCTATTCGAATGCCAAAATTTCCCAATATCAAAGGAAGCAAAATGCATTCGTTAAGCACGTATGTACTCGCTCACAGCATCAGCAAATAAACTATATGGAATGCAATCACAGACAAAATAACTCATTCAACACCATTGATGACGTCAAAGGTGACCAGTCCTGGCGGATTTTTCGAATTATCAGTGAATTTACCGAAGGGTTTGACCGGCTATCCCATTTATGCGACGCCATTTCCATTTTCGGTTCCGCCCGCTTGGCGCCGAATCATCCTTATTATCAAAAAACGGTAGAAATAGCCGGGTTGTTAGCCCAGCATGATTTTGCGATTATAAGTGGCGGCGGCCCCGGCATTATGGAAGCCGCCAACAAGGGCGCTCATTCCCATAGACAGCCTTCAATCGGCCTCAACATAGAGTTGCCGATGGAGCAAAGGCCTAATCCCTACCAGGATATATCCTTGGGTTTCCGTTATTTTTTTGTACGTAAAGTCATGTTTGTCAGGCATTCGATGGGATATGTCTGCATGCCGGGCGGTTTTGGAACGCTGGACGAATTATTTGAATCGCTAACCCTGATGCAAACCAAAAAGATTTATCCATTGCCTCTGGTTTTATTCGGTACCGATTTTTGGCAAGGGCTGATGGAATGGATAAAGACAACGCTGATCGAATACCAAACCGTATCAGAAGAGGACCTGAATTTTATCACGCTGACTGACGATCCTCAGGAAGTGCTGGATATAATGATTAGACATAGAGATTGGAAAAACCAGCAGCGCATGGAAAGTCGCTCAGGAAGTTCAATTGATTACAGTCATAATTCGACCGGTTAGATGAATAGACCTCAGGGCTGACGCTTAAAAATAGTCAAGCCAAAGCTTACCAAACGAGCCACTTTCCTTATATCACCCATCTGTACAAAAAAATGAATATACCCTACAAAGCGCATCCTTGGCATGGCATCCATCCCGGTGAACAAGCCCCCTCCGTCGTGACGGCTTTTATAGAGATGGTCCCTTCCGATACCGTGAAATACGAAATCGACAAAACAACAGGGTATCTTAAGATAGACCGGCCCCAGAAGTTTTCAAATACTGTGCCGACGCTCTATGGTTTTATTCCGCAGACCTATTGTGCGGAAAAAGTAGCCGAATTTGCCGAAAAGATGTCGGGAAAAACGGTTGCTAAAGGCGATGGCGATCCTTTGGATATCTGTGTACTGAGTGAGCGGGCTGTTACCCATGGCAATATCATTTTGCCTGCCATTCCGATTGGCGGCTTTCGTCTGCTAGATAGAGGGGAAGCGGATGATAAAATAATCGCGGTTATGAAAGGTGATGAGTTTTATCGTCAGTGGAATGATGTATCAGACTGCCCGTCATCTTATATCAACCGGCTGAAACATTATTTTCTGACGTACAAAAATTTGCCGGGTGAGACGAGTCATTGCGAGATAACCAACGTTTACGGGCGTGACGAAGCCCATGAAGTGATCCGTCTGTCCATGGCCGACTACCAGACGCATTACGACAATACGGAAGAGGAAAACCCTGTTTAAATCTAATAACCCGAAATAACAATCTCGTTGACTTGGCGGGTAGAACAAAATAGTAAAACTGAAGATTCAATTGGTGGGTGCTGAGGGGTTCGAACCCCCGACCCTCGCCTTGTAAGGGCGATGCTCTCCCAGCTGAGCTAAGCACCCACTCGTTTTGAAGACGCGCATTCTACACGAAAATTCATTTTATGAAAGACCGGATTTAACGGTATCGATTTAATCGAAAATAGCGGTATCCCGGCCTTTGACTTTTTCAAGCCTCAGTAAAACAGCCTCCTCTTTAATGCCTTTAAACTGGGCCCCCGAGATTAAAGAACCCGTGAAATTGGCATCCAACAGTTTGGCGCTGGACAAGTCGGCATCCGACAAATCCGTGTTGCTTAGATTGGCTCCCGCCATATCGGCTGCAAAAAATGTGGCTTTGCTCAGATTGGCTTTCGTCAGATTTGCCAATCGCAGCATGGCTCTATCGAAATTACCGCCTGACAAATTGGCACCGGTCAAATTGGCGCCCTTCAAGCTCGCGCGCATTAAACCCATAGGCTGATTTTTCATATCGGCGCCCCAATTGGCGTTGGAGATGTCCGCGAAGCTGAGGTTGGCGCCATCCATGATGGCAATGACACGGCTACCGCTAAGATTGGCCTTGCTCATGTCGGCTTTAACCAGGCTCACTCCGAAAATGCTCACATTGGATAAATCGGCATGAGTCAGCTTTATCCCGGTCATCACCGTTAAATCCAGAACCAGACCTGACAAATTGGCATGACTCAGATCCGCTTGCCTAAGATCGGCACCCCATAAGTCTGCATGGCGCAAATCCAGCCGTGACAAATCGAGTCCACGTAAATCCTTTCTCCGCAGATCAGCCGGTTTGGACTGCGTCGCTGATGCTAAAAGCCCTTCAATTTCTGATCGGGTCAAATCCGCCGCCCATCCTTCTTGATTGACGAAAAACAGGCACAACGCTGAATAAATCAAACGGGTCACAAAAAATGGTTTCATAAGCCTCACTCTCGTTAAAGTTATTACAGAATGTTATTGAGAATAATCGGTAAACTGTATTAACCGCAAATTTTTAATCTATCCATCGTAGATCGAAATTCGGCACCGGGGTGCCCGTCAAAGGACGCCGTAAATACATCCATGTAAGCTCTATGCCAGCATCCATGCAGGAAAAGCCTTTGCCGAACAACCCGTTGCCTCCTTTGGCTCTGCCGAAATTTGAAGTGCGAAAGGCATAACTGACCGGTCCGCCCATGGTCGGCATGCTTAAAGTGATGCAAATAAAAATCGTCGTGTCAGACGGGGCCGGACCTTGTAAAATACTTCCTGATTAGCAAGCTGTTTCAGCTAAATCCATAAGCCCGTCATGCCCGTCGGGAAACGGGCATCCAGTGCCATGGATGGTAAGCTTCGAGCTATCCATGTGACCTGGATTCCGGCAATCCCTGCCGGAATGACGCGCTCGAATACAGATAAAGAGTTAGAGCTGGATCATCTTTATAATCAGGAAATACTTTGTATATGCTCACTCTATTCATTGTTCATTAAATCAGCTTTGTGGACGTCTTCTTTATTTCCAGGGTTCACCCGTTATTATCTGAATGCAATCAAAATCGATGGAAGACTTGCACGATCAACAAGACGCCGGCAATCCGGAGCGTCTGAACAAAGAATGTTATTGTGTATCGCTTGATAGGGCGGCTATGCGGGCTCAATTATCAGAACAGGCCAGGGAAGTGGATCTTTATAAAATGATTACCGAAGAAAGGCCGCACCTTTTTGCCGAATCGGCTGTTTTTGTCACCGAATCCTGCCTTTCCAAACAGCAGCAAATTATTGCCGCGATTGAAAACGTGATTGCTTTACCCGCGTTCCAAGCGCTGGCGCTACGTTTTGCGCCTTCGGCTGCACATTTTATCCCTAAAGCCAGCGGTGTTTTTCTGGGTTTTGATTTTCATTTAAGTCCGGAAGGACCCAAGCTGATTGAAATCAACACCAACGCCGGTGGCGCAATGCTCAATGTCATGCTGGCTAAAGCCCAATTATCCTGTTGCGAGCTTGCCGCGGGCAAGCAACCCGGCATCACTTCTTCATGCAAGGCCGAGCAGGCATTTATGGCCATGTTTCTCCAGGAATGGCGGGCAGAAAATACACAAAGATCATTAAAATCCATCGCGATTGTTGATACGCAGCCGCAAACCCAATTCATGCTGCCTGAATTCATTCTTTTTCAAAAACTATTCGAGCGAAACGGCATCACTGCCGTTATTGCCGATCCCTCAGAACTTGATTATAAGGAGGGTCATGTCTGGTATGGTCACTTGCAGATTGACCTTATTTACAACCGGCTCACTGATTTTGGCTTGACGCAACCCGAGCATCATCAGCTTCGGGACGCTTATCTTGATTCGGCCGTTGTCTTGACGCCCCATCCCCGAAATCATGCGCTTTATGCCGATAAAAGAAATCTGGCGTTGCTGACGGATGAAACAACACTGCTGGAATTAGACCTTGATGAACCAACCCGTACTTTGTTGCTTCAAGGCATCGCACAGACGCGCTTGGTGAAGGCCGATGATGCCGACTGGCTTTGGAAAAACCGTAAACAGTTGTTCTTCAAGCCCGCCAGAGGTTACGGCAGCAAAGCCGCTTACCGCGGCGACAAAATGACTCTTCGCGTTTTTGATGAAATTCTGCAGCACGATTATGTCGCTCAAAAGCTGGTTCAGCCAAGTGAGCGGCAACTTGAAATAGGCAACGAAAAGCTGGATTTTAAGGTAGATCTGCGTAATTACGTTTATCAGCGTCAGGTGCAATGGGTCTGCGCTCGCTTATATCAAGGCCAAACAACCAACTTTAGAACGCCGGGCGGAGGCTTTGCCCAGGTCGTTGCAATTCCGGATGTCTAAGCGCAAATCAATATCCTGAGTCCGGATGCGTTCAAAAAACACCCTTCTGAAAGGGGATGGGGCTGTCCGCAGGCCTTTTTAAGATGTCACGAATCTGTCATATCAAACGGCGATAATTCAGTTTTATTTTTCCGGAATTATTTATGAATGATGGATGCAATGCGTTAACGGCTCAATACACTTTCCCGCTGGATATGGACGAAGTCTGTGTCAGCTTCTTGCCGGCTATCGACCAGGCCTTACTGCATTTGCTGGTCGACAACAAAAGAAGGGTCTCATCAGCGGGTTCATTTAAAGAGCCATCCCGGTTCTTTGGTCTTGATGAACATGAAGTCGCTTTAGGGCGATAAGGCCATCATTTGAGTGCGGGATAATCGGTGTAACCTTTTTCCCCGCCGCCATAGAAGGTATCAAAGTCCGGCTCATTCAAGGGTGCGTTGATTTTGAATCGCGCCACCAAATCAGGATTGGCAATGAAGGGCTTGCCGAATGCGACCAGATCGCAGCGCTTCGCGGCAATGCATTCATTTGCGCTGGCCAAGGTGTAGCCGCCGTTGGCAATATAAACGCCTTTGAAACACTGTCTTAACGCATCAAAATCAAAGGTGGAATGATCCTCTTCAACCGGAATCATGCGTTCGACGATGTGAAGATAAGCTAAGTTGAATCGGTTTAACTGCTCAACGACATAAACAAAATGCGTTTGAGGATCACTGTCCGTCATGTCGTTAAAAGGATTGGTCGGAGATAATCGCAAACCTACTTTATCCGATCCTATCGCCTCAGAGACTGCGGCCAACACCTCAAACAAAAAGCGAGCACGATTTTCAATCGATCCGCCATAGGCATCGGTCCTTTGGTTGGAGCCATCACGCAGGAACTGATCCAGTAAATAACCATTGGCCGCGTGTACTTCTATACCGTCAAATCCTGCTTTAAGCGCATTGATGGCAGCCGATCGATAGTGGTCAATGATGACGGGTATTTCGGAGAGTTCCAGTGCTCTCGGCGTCTCGTAGGGCTTAAAGCCATCCTCGGTAAAGGCGTTGCCTTCAATTTTAATGGCCGATGGCGCAACCGGCAGTTGATGATCGGGTTGCAAGTCACGGTGTGAAACGCGGCCTACATGCCAAAGCTGCAACACAATGAGGCCGCCTTCTTCATGAACGGCGGAAGTAACTTTCCGCCAGCCCTCGATCTGTTCATCGCTGTAAATGCCCGGCGTATAGGCATAGCCTTTTCCTTGCGGCGAGATTTGAGTAGCTTCGGCAATGATTAATCCGGCGGTAGCTCGCTGGCGGTAATACGTGGCATTCAATTCCCAGGGAATATCGCCAGGTTGTTTTGACCTGCTTCGGGTCAAAGGCGCCATGACGATTCGATTTTTTAATGAGAGACTTCCGGCAATAACCGGCGTGAATAAACTAGTTGGCATGGTGCTTCCCGGGTTGAATAAAGCAAAAAGTGCAATTGGCTCTGTTGGAATAATCAGGTAACTTTTTCAATCAATCTTAACGAAGGGTGTGGCGGTGTTCTGACGCGGCAATTTGCGCACGCAGCATCTCCCGTTCTTCCATTAAATCCAGAACCAGGGCGATTCCGGCAAGATTGATGCCCAAATCCCGTTGCAGCCTGAGCGCAAAACGCGCGCGGACCAGATTGGCACCTGAAAAACGCCATTCATGAATGTTTTCGCCGCTGGGTTCAATGATACTCTCTTCCACGAGGCTGATGATCATATCGGCATTGGTGCCGCAGGCTTTGCAAAGCTGGCCCAATGTCAGGCTGTCTTCTTCAATGACGGTGCCGGTATACACTAATAACAAATCAGATGATTTCATAAACTGAGTCCTAGCGATTGACGCGGATTATAATCCAGTTGTGCCTGCATTTGCCGGTAAACCGAGCGAGCCGTTTCAGAATCGGCTGGCGGTAGCGTAATTTGCAGCACAACAAAAAAATCGCCCGGTTTTTTCGAGGGTAAGCCTCGGCCTTTTATTCGCAGTTTGCTGCCTTGTCTGGAATTGGCCGGGATGCTCAGATCGACAGGACCTTCTGGCGTGGGTACCTTGATTTTGGCGCCCAATGCAGCCTCCCAGGGCGTCACCGGTAAATCCAGGTAAATATCGGTATCGATGACGCGATAGAGCCGATGTGGATTGAATGCGACTTCGAGTAATAAGTCACCGGCTTGGGCGCCACCCAGTCCCGGGCTACCCTGGCCTGTAAGCCTGATATGCTGGCCCGGTTTGATGCCTTTGGGTATTTTGATATTCAGGGATCTTTGTTTTAGTTGTAAATAACCTTTCGCATCGGTCTCGGGGATGTTGAAAATAATCGTCTTTGTTGCGCCGGTGATGCTCTCTTCCAGGTCAATTGTGATTTTGGCATGCGTATCCTGGCCTCGGTTATGAACGTTGAAATGTTCGCGGCCTGCACTTCTGAAACCCGTATGGCCGAATAATTGCTCAAAGAAATCACTGTAGACACCGGCTTCGTCACTGGTAAATCCTCCGCCCTTGAATTCAAACGCTTGTTCCCAATCGGGCGGCGGATTGAAATCCTGTCCGGCTTTCCAGTTAGCGCCCAATTTATCGTAGGCCGTTCTTTTTTCAGGGTCTTTTAATACCTCATAGGCTTCGCCTAACTCTTTAAATTTAGCTTCGGCATTTTTTTCCTTGCTGACATCGGGATGATATTTTCGCGCTAATTTACGATAAGCCCGCTTGATCTCTTCCTGAGTCGCTGAGCGCGGAACGCCCATTATTTGATAGTAATCTTTAAATTTCATAGTGTGCGGTTAACCAGTGGATAGAGTTAAACAGTGATTCTTTGTCAGCAGTTCCCCGCGTGATAAAAATGGGACATCGTAAACTTTGCGCGGATGTCGACAGCAGGGATACTGTGGTCAATCCCTCTTGAATGGGGTCACGGCGGTCCTGGCAAGGCTTACCACTACCCTCAAGCCGGGAAATGCAGGATTTTAACCATTGGATTAGCTCTGCTGCAAAGTTTAACCACTACGGGTAAGCGCTGAAGGTTTCTTGCTACATTGGCAAACCTCGTTTCTTAAGTCAACACAATTGAGACAGACGCATGCCTCACTCAACAAGTTGAAACTTAAATGGAAAGTCTAACTGCGTCACCGCGAGGGGGTGAGGATTAACAGAAAATGAACTCTTCGTCTTTAGTAAAGCGAACTCGCTTGGCTCAGAGAGCAATTCATCACAAGAGTTTTACCGGATCGTGAGGATTTCGTGATTAATCTCCAGGCACAATACATTCGCCATTTAGAACAACATTACTTATTTAGGAGATTACTCATGTCATTCGTTAAAAACTCTTGCCGGCTTTCGGCACTGATATTATCCGGATTGTTATTGCCTTTATCGTCCGTTCAGGCGTCGTCAGTGCCGAATGTTTCGATCAGCATATCGAATCTATCCCCCGCCAATGGATTGTCATTTACGCCGGTATTTCTAGCTTTTCATGACGGTTCTTTCGACCCATTTGATGTTGGCACAAAAGCCTCAAGCGCCATTCAGGTCATTGCTGAAAGAGGTATGTCTGCGGAATTAAGTAATTACTTCAGCAGTAATCATCCTGACGGCCTCAGCCATGTGCTAACTGCTACCAGTAACGGTTTCGGACCCGGTGTGTTCTTGCCCGGTGCCTCCGGTACAGTGAATTTTGCTTTGGACCCGATAAAACACCGTTATTTGAGCTATTTTTCCATGTTGCTTCCTTCTAATGACCGTTTTTTAGGCAACGACAATCCAAGGGAAATCGCTTTGTTCGATGACAACGGTCAGTTCGTCGGTGGCAGTTTTCAGGATAATGCAAACACTATTTGGGATTCAGGCACAGAGCAGGATGGTCGGTTTGGTGCAGCATTTGTGGTAGGCTCAAGTTCTGCAGACCACGTTGGGGAAGACGGTGTCATTCAAACCAATTTCGATTTTTCGGTTTACAACGGCTTTACCACACCGGCAGGGTTTGATTTTAGTAATCTACCGGGAGCGTCTACCCCACTATTAAGAATAGATGTTGCTCCGGTTCCATTACCTGCTGCAATCTGGTTGTTCGGCAGCGCTTTATCATTATTGGGTTTTACTCGCAGAGTTTCTCGTTCCAGCATAGCTTAAGCCGCATTTTGGATGAAATCGCCGGTATAACAGTCGGCGATTTCTGATCCAAACCAAATCCTCATCTCTCTCCACAATGCTTTCAATACCATTTGTTCATCCATTGGTCTGATTCATCAACAGAAAATCGATCCCTATAGCGTTCAAGGCCTTGAACGGTCATTCAAAACGACTTCAAGGAAGCCGGCATCAAAGAAGCAATAGCTCAGATTAGCAAGGCTGATTCTCTTTTCCGTGGGGTTGTCTGGTCTATCGGTCAAACAAAACCGGTAAACCCGATACCAAGATTGCGTGGAATATTCTCTCTAATAACCAACCCGTATGACTAAAATCTTTCTATGTAACCCTGCATTTGCAAAGTGTCCGGTGGTTTTCCGCTCGCTCGCCAGGCTTTTAGATCGATACTATGTCTTAAGGTTTGCGCCGTCTGGATCTGCTTTATTTCATTCGGTAAAGTGTCAGGCGCAAGCGCATCAGGGTGCCATAACGAAACCTGGTAGTCGCCTGCCGGGACATCGATAGACCAATGACCTTCAGCATTAGTTTGGGTGAAATAGGGTGTTTCGGTAATCAGGATATACCCCAACATCCAGTCATGAATATTACAGCCCAGTGCCACCAAACCCGGTTGGTCAAACACGATGGGTTCAGCAGGCGTGCCTTTATATAATTTGATTTCAAAGCGTTTTGCTTTAGAAAAAGAATATACATGGTGCTGAATATCGTCACTGTTGGGAAAATACACCGCAGTGCCTGGCGGGATAACCAGAATATGAGGAATAAATTCCTTGCCTTTTTGATCTAGGCGCCAACTGACAGGTTTACCGGCTGTTGCAGATAACCTTGGATCATGTGACAGCGGCTTGAGGGTGACCACCACATCCGGCAAGGGTTTGCCGTCGCTATGCACCTGACCGCTCAAAGTGACGGCATACAGAGGCCTGGCCATGATCAGGCCACTAAGAATTAGAAAAACAGCCGATAAGCAATTTGCCATAAATTTTCCTCTTGCCGGGTCTGCTGATCCAGGTTGACTCTAGACTGACGATCACTGTCGATATGGGTGAATTCAAAATTGATTTGATGCCGCTGAGCCAAAGTCAGATTGTAATTGATTGTCAACGCATGCCCTCTTTCCTCATTCTGATCTAGAGGAAGAAAATCGTTCTCATCGGTGGCAAAATATTCATGGCGTATACTGAAACGCTGATTACCCATTTTCTTGCTGATCAGAAACGACGCTGACCAAAATCCGTTGTCCACGGCAAAAAGACCCTGGATGCGCTCTCCCATCCGCGTTTGTCCGCTCATGCCCTGACTGATGAATATCCATTCCCAAGGCAAATGCACCTGTAAACCCAGGCTCCAGAATTGCGTACGCCAGCTATATTGACCGTTTTCCAGAGCCGTAGGATTACCAAGGTTATCGTAATATAAAACCCGGAAATTGTAAGCTTCGGGCCGATCGATGCTCACTCCGCTGTAATAACCCGGTCTACCGTCCACCTCCACAAAAGGTTTTGTAACGCTTGCTTGCAGTGGCAAATGAGTTTGAATGCCAAGCGACTCGGGCAGGACGAATTGATCATTCAAGGTAGCCTCATAGTCATGCAGACTCCAGCCGCGCCAGGCCAATAAAACCCCGGCAGTATCGTTATTCGCATAACCGGCGGCAAACCATTTCAAACGATCGCCGCCTTCAGTCTGAAACCTTATATGTGCTTCAGCACCAAAAACTTTTAATTCCTCACCCACCCAGGTATTGATTGCCGAAGAGGTCAGGCTGTAGGGGCTTGTCCAGGCAGTGCCTATGTTTTCCATGGAGACCGGTGGAATAAACATTCCAAGACGAGTGCCGAATTGCCAGGCGGAAGTACTGACCGGGCGGTAAACCAAAAACGCTTCGCTAAGGTCAACCGGAGTATGTTGATGGTCGGCATATTTTAAAGTCAATGTACTGGACCAATCCCAATCCAGTCGGGTTTGCAATACCAGTGCGGCCTCGTTGGCTAAAAAGCGACTGTTGTTTCCGCCATCGCGAAATTTGCCCAGTCCGTTTTCAATTTCTCCGGGTTGTGAATCCGAATATTGGTACCTAAGATCCAACAAGCCGTTCAGGTTGAATGCGGAAAAATCCGCATCAAACAGATCAGCATGGGAATCGCTGCTGACCAGACCAATGACCCATGGGCAAAAGAACCGCAAAACTCCAACATACTTGGAAATCAAGGAGTTCATTCGTCATGCTCTTGATCAGCCGTTTTCAACGGGAGGGCGAAGCAAAAGTTGCTGCCCTTTCCCAATATGCTCTCAACCTGAATAGTGCCACCATGTAAACTGAGTATCTTTGCGACAATGACCAAACCAAAACCACCGGCGTCAGATCGGGCGCGATGCGATAATGGGGATGACCAATCAAAGAGATTGTTCAAATACTCGGCAGGGATGCCGATTCCTGTATCCTTTAAACTAACCCTCATCCAGGACGCATCAACCCAAGCATTGACCCTTATTTTTCCTCCGGAAGGCGTATTTCTCAATGCGTTGTCCAGCAAATTAGTCAATAGGCGTTCGATCAACCCGATGTCTGCATGAATGGTTGGCAGACCTTGTAACATGGGCATAGACAATTCAACTACTTTCTGCTCAGCGCTGAGTTGAAATTTTTGAACCACATCCTGAATTAATTCCGCAATACAAAATGACTCTTTCTGGATACAGGTTTCATCGCATTCCAGTTTAGCCAGTTCGAAAAGCTCCTGAGCCAAGCGACTGACTTTTTCACTCTGACGTAACGCAACCTGCAAATAACGCTGTTGCTCATGCTCCGGTAAATGATCCGCCTTGAGTTGCAGTGTTTCCAGAAAGCCATGTAGCACGGTCAATGGATTGCGTAAATCATGGGAAACGGTCGCTACCATTTCTCGACGCTGTTCATCTTTTTGTTTCAGTTCAAACATTTGTGTAGCCAGCTCAGCCGCGCGATTGAATGTCCTCGACATACGTCCGAGTTCATCCTGGCTAGTCACCGGGAGGGCTAGATCAAACTGACCATTCATCATGCGTTCCGAAGCGGTAGCCAGTTCTCGAAGAGGCTGGGAAACCTTTCTGGCAATCAAGATGCAGCCTAGCAAAATGATGATCAATCCGAATAACAACAAGGTTAGACTTGCATAAAGCATGAACCAATAAGGTTCCAAGGCATTGGCATAGTCTATTTGCAAGACGGCAAAAATCGAACGTTGGTTATCCGCCGATGGCAATAGTCGCCTGTGTGTCATTAGTTTGGCGCCTTCGATCACCAGCATTTCCAGTTGATCCGTCTGCACCGCATCTACTGCGAGCCATTTCGACACCAGCCATTCTTGCCTGTTCAGTGATAGCGAACTGCTTAAAATACGTGCTGCGCCTTCCGTGTGTTCGAGCAACGTTACTTCGATAGGCATTGAGCTCAACTGTTTTAAATAATCGGAGCGCCTATTATCGACCTGAACGGCAACCGCCACCCAGCCGATAGGTATGGGCGCCAAGACAGGGACAATGGCCCATTCATACAGCTGTTCTTCCAAAACGCCAAAGGCCACTGCTTTGCCCTGCTGCTCCGCTTCCGCTAGGGTTTGCGGAAATATAAAATGAGAGCCTTGAATTTTGCCGGCCGTATCAGCTACAACCCTGCCCTGTAAATCCACATAAAAGGCTCTTTGTCCGCGAATTCGCAGGGTCAAATTCTCCAAGGCTGATGCGATGGTTTTTGCATCCCCTTCGCTTACAGTCGTGCGAAAACCGAAATCGGCCACTAGAATCCGGGTTTCGCTGGCCATTCGTTCGCCGCCTTCCGTCAGTATCTGCTTGAAGACCGCTTCGGCATAAATCAGATTTTGATGGAGTTGTTTGATGGAATTGTCATAGAAAATTCTATAGGCGCAGTATACAGTCAGGAGTTGCACGCTGATAAACAATATGGAAAAGAACAACACTATCCGGGTTTGAAAGCTGAATTTCATAGTTGCCAGTAAAGGTTGCCTCCACACTTATGACTACTCTGATTGCGTGGACACCGACTCATCCGGATGGGCCATTTTGTAGCCCACCCCCCAAACGGTCAAAATCAATTTCGGATGGGCAGGATCTTGTTCGATTTTCGCCCTAAGTCGATTGATATGCGAATTGACCGTGTGTTCGTAGCCATCATGTGAATATCCCCAAACCTGATTGAGTAACTCTAACCGGGTGAAAATTTTTCCGGGGTGTTTGGCAAAAAAATATAACAGATCAAACTCCCTTGAGGTCATTGAAATAGTCTGTCCGTCCAGATTTACTTCATGTGCCAAAGGATCAATGATCAAACGGCCCAGGACGATTTGCGAAGAAACTGGCTGAGGGTTGGCGATTTTCAAGCTTTCTACTCTGCGGAGCAAGGCACGAACCCTCGCCACCAATTCAAGGACTGAAAATGGTTTGGTGATATAGTCGTCGGCTCCCATTTCCAGGCCGACTATCCGATGCGTTTCAGCTGCTTTTGAACTGACAATGATGACCGGGGTATAATAAACTTGCTCTCGCAGACGCCGGCACACTTCCAATCCGTCTATTCCCGGCAACATTCGGTCAAGGATCAACAAATCGTAAGACTGATCCAAGAGTTTTGCCAAACCGGTTTCGCCATCTGCAGCTAATTCCACCGTATAGCCTTCATCAGCCAGGTTTATCTGCAAAATCCGGGCAATTTCCGGGTCGTCTTCAATGACCAATATGCGTTTGCTGATCCTGAGCATGGGCTTTAAAAATGAGTTTATTGCAGGGATTGTAATGAAACCAAACCCACCAAGCAAATCACAAAAAATTTAATATTTCGTGATGACTTCGTGATAAGTACACGGCTTGAAATACGATATTTATCTGTATTTGTAACAACTCGCAGGCTTGGAGTAGAGAGGGAAGGTAGAAAGCAACAGGGGTGGTTATGCGTCCTTTGAAGTCAAAAACCTACCTGATTAGCAAGATGTTTCAGCTAAATCTCTAAACGCCCGTCATGCCCGACGGGAAACGGGCATCCAATGCCATGGATGGTAAGCTTCGAGCTATCCATGTGACCTGGATTCCGGCAATCCCTGCCGGAATGACGCGTCCGAATAGATAGCTGAAACATCTTTATAATCAGGAAAGCCTGCGCCCATTAAAATGGGGATGTGAGTAGATACTTTAGTTTTTGTTTAGCATTCCCTTAGTTACGGATAAAAATTAAATCCCATACGCCATGGCCTAAACGCAGCCCACGGTTTTCAAACTTGGTTACCGGTCTGTATTCGGGGCGTTCGCAGTAATCACCGGTCAAACTATTGTTGCTGAGCTCAGGCTCGACGTTTAATACCTCCAGCATATGCTGAGCATAATTTTCCCAATCGGTTGCTGCATGAAAATAGCCGCCGGGTTTCAATTTTTTGACCACCGTGCGGATGAATTCGGGCCTGACGATTCTTCTTTTGTGGTGTTTTTTCTTAGGCCAGGGGTCTGCAAAAAAAAGATGAATTCCGTCCAGAGTGTGGTCTTTGATCCGGCGTTCCAGTATCTCAACCGCATCATGGCAATAAATTCTGAGGTTGGTTAAGCCGAGTTGTTCCGTGAGCATCAATAAATGCCCAACGCCGGGTTTATGTACTTCAATACCCACAAAATTGGTATCCGGTGAATCCGCCGCCATTTGTGCCAGACTTTCGCCATTGCCGAAGCCGATTTCAAGAACGGTCGGCGCTTCTCGTCCGAAGGTTTCAGCAAAACAGCATTCTGCGTCAGGATCCAGGCAAAAAGTATCCCAATGGTTTGCCAAAGCGAGTTCCTGGCCGGGAGTAATACGCCCTTGTCTGCGAATAAAACTGCGAATTCTTCGGGGGGCCGTTGGCTCAGATAACATGATGCGTGTAAAAGTAAAAATAGGTTAATGCTAAAGGCGTAATGCCGAAGTTTTAAGCAATGTGAAAAGCTTGTGGTACGACGATGTTTTAACCGCAGGCCGGGTAGCGTTCGCTTTACCCGGCAGCGTTAAAAAGTTTACAAAAACAAACCGTCTATGGGCGATGATGCTGAGGCAAACCGCTTTCTGGGCATTCTGCCAGCCAAAAATGCAAGCCTGCCTGCTTCTATGCCTTTTTTCATCGCTTCGGCCATTAATACAGGATTTTGCGCGGCTGCAATCGCGGTGTTCATCAGTACGCCCGCACAACCTAACTCCATGGCAATGGCGGCGTCAGATGCAGTGCCGACGCCGGCATCTACCAGAATCGGCACTGAGGCGTTTTCAACGATAGTCAATATGTTATAAGGGTTACGAATGCCAAGGCCTGAGCCTATGGGCGCTGCCAGCGGCATGACGGCGACACAGCCGATTTCTTCAAGGCGCTTTGCGGCAATGGGATCGTCATTGGTGTATACCATGACGTCAAAGCCATCTTTAACCAGTAATTCTGCAGCTTTATAGGTTTCAGCGACATCGGGAAACAGCGTTTTTTGATCCGCCAGCACTTCCAGTTTGACCAGATTATGGCCGCCCAGCAATTCCCGGCCCAAACGGCAGGTGCGCACGGCGTCATCTGCGGTATAACAACCGGCCGTGTTAGGTAAAATCGTATATTTATCGGGCGAAATGACATCCAGCAGATTGGGTTCGCCGGGGTTTTGGCCGATATTGGTTCGGCGTATCGCAACCGTTACGATCTCTGCGCCGCTGGCCTCGATGGCCAGGCGTGTTTCTTCCATGTCTTTATATTTTCCGGTACCCACCAGCAAACGGGAGCGAAAGCTGCGGCCTGCGACGGTAAAAGAATCGTCCTGCCCGCCGCCTATGGCATGAACTATTTCCAGACGGTCCCCTTCTTTTAAATGTTGCTTGGCGTAACTGTCAAACGGCAGGATTTCTTTGTTAAATTCAACAGCAATGCGTTTTCCGGTTAAGCCCATCGCCGCAACTACCTGATCAACCGTCGTTCCATCAGGGTATGTCAGGGTTTCGCCATTTACAAATACATTCACACTCTTTCTCCTCAGTTTTCGATCATTCTGCGTTGCTGAACGGCTTTGGCCAAATTGTTTAATAGCTGTACTGAGTCGTTCCATCCCAGACAGGCATCGGTAATACTTTGTCCATAGTTCAACGGTTTGCCCGGTACGACATTCTGGCTGCCCGGTTTAAGGTGGCTTTCTATCATCACGCCGATAATGCGTTTGTCGCCCCCGCTAATCTGCTCGGCGACATCCTCGCCGACCACCATCTGCCGTTGGTATTGCTTCAGGCTGTTGGCATGGCTGAAGTCAATCATGATGTTGGGTCTTAACTTTGCATTCTCAAGACCTTCGGCAACTTTGGCAACATTAAAGGCATCATAATTCGTGCCCCCATTGCCGCCGCGCAAGATGATATGCGCATCCTCATTACCGCGCGTCGAAAAAATAGCCGAACGGCCTTCTTTGGTTAACGACAGAAAATGGTGAGGACTCATCGCTGCGCCGATGGCATCGATGGCAATTTTAATGGACCCATCCGTGGCATTTTTAAAGCCGACTGCACACGACAAGCCGGATGACAGTTCGCGGTGAACCTGGCTTTCTGTCGTGCGCGCGCCGATTGCGCCCCATGAAATCAAATCGGAAACGTATTGTGGCGTAATCAAGTCAAGGTATTCAGTCGCTGCCGGCATACCCATATTATTCAAGTCCAGCAACAAACTTCGGGCGATGCGTAAACCCTTGTTGATATCAAAACTGGAGTCCAGATCCGGATCGTTGATCAAGCCTTTCCAGCCCACAGTTGTTCTGGGTTTTTCAAAATAAACCCGCATGATGATCAGCAAGTCCTTGCTCAGATCGTCCTTAACCGCTTTCAGACGGTTTCCATATTCAATCGCGGCTTTAGGGTCGTGAATTGAGCAGGGTCCGATCACCACCATGAGCCGATCATCATCCCCGGTTAAAATATCGTGAATCTCCGCCCGGGTTTTTACAACGGTTTCTGCTGCAAACTCGGTAATGGGGTATTCATCATGAACCGTAACAGGCGCAATGACTTCTTTGATTTCACTGATTCTCAAGTCATCGGTGTTATTTTTAATATGCATGGTCAAATATCGATCTATTAGATTGGGCGGATTGTTAGCAGGCTATTTTAACCGTTTTTACCTGCATTTTGTTAGTTTTACTGCTAGACGGTCTTTCTTATAGGTAAAACCCAAGTAAAGAGTTCTTGTATATCATGCGCTCCCGGAAGTAAGCTTGTTACGCAAATAACACAGGGAATCTTATGTGCGGAAGATTTTCATTGACGGCAACGCCGGAACAAATCACTGAAGCGTTTCAACTGGAACGTTTGCCGAATTACGGAACCCGTTACAACATCCCGCCTGGTCAGAAAATTCTGGCGGTCGTCAGGCTGGATGATGGTCGTCATAAAGCCGTCAATCTTTTTTGGGGGCTCATACCGCCCTGGGCGAAAGACCCCGGCATCGGTCATCGTCTGATTAACGCCAGAGCGGAAACTGTGGCCGAAAAGCCCTCATTCAGAACGGCCTTTCAGCGCAAACGCTGTCTGATTCCTGCTAACGGATTTTATGAATGGGCCAAAACGGATCAGGGTAAACAGGCTCATCATATTCATCGGATTGATGACGGCTTATTCGCGTTTGCAGGTCTTTGGGAGCATTGGGAAAAGGATGCGGAAACCCTCTATTCCTGTACCATTATCACAACGGCAGCCAATGTGTTGATTCAACCCATTCACGAGCGTATGCCCGTCATTATTGGCCGGCAGCACTATGATGACTGGCTGGACAAGCAGCAACCGCAGGACCGGCTTCAGGCCTTATTGGCACACGATGCTTATCAGAAGATGGCGGTTACCCCGGTCAGTGATTGGGTCAATAATCCGGTTCATGACGATAAACGCTGTATTGCTGCAGTATCCTGATAAGTCGGCGCCCCCCTTTTTTTATCATCAAATTGGTAATTGCTGGTGTTAAGCACTAGCCGGGGGCGGTCGAAAAAATGATAGAATTTCACTTCGAATCATTTTAAGTTTTAGGAATCATATGCCGCAAATTACGATTGAACATAAACCCAGTGAAGAACGCTTGGAAGAATTAGGCGTTGCCGGTTGGGCCATTTGGGAAAAAGAAGTGTCTACGTTTACGATCGATTTCGACGAAACAGAAACTGCTTATATTCTTGAAGGCGAAATTCTGGTGACTCCCGAAGGCGGTGAGCCGGTTCGTATTTTGCCGGGTGATTTGGTTGTTTTCCCTGAAGGCCTGAACAGCCATTGGGAAGTGGTTAAGCCATTGCGCAAGCATTACAGTTACGATTAATTCAAGATAAGGCGTCAGACCGACCAGGGATCTAGCGACCGCTTTTTTCCAGGATCTGGCGCCTGCTTTTCCAGGTAGCCATACAATGCTTAAAACAATTGATAGCCAGTCCAACGTTTTCACTGTTCTAAGAGGCCAATGCAGGGCTGCTTATTTTCTTTGGGTATTCGGAATTGGATGTTGAAAAGTTAAAGTTTGACAGAATGAAAAAATCCATCCCTTGTTGAAACCAATGAAAAGCCAACTTTAATCTGGGCCTTATCGAATGTTGAAATACTGTATACCTGACATTCGAACCGACAATTTTTCGAGAGGATCGCAGGTAACAATCAACCCAAAGGAGACACCGACTTTAGTTATCCAATGACCGGGGGTGAGCCAATTGCCGACAGTAGGATGGGTAGAGCGAAGCGAAACCCATCAAATGAAACGCCGATAAATGAGATATGACAGAATATCGCCGACATCGCCTCAAAGGCGGTTGTTATTTTTTCACAGTTAATTTGGCGGAACGAAATCGGACTTTGCTGACCGATAAGATTGAACTGCTTCGCGAGTCTTTTCGTAACGTAAAAGATCAACACCCGTTTAATATCGACGCGATGGTTGTTTTACCGGAACATCTCCATACCATTTGGACTTTGCCTGAAGGAGACGATGATTTTAGTTGTCGCTGGCGGCTCATTAAGACCAACTTTACTAAACAGGTCGAAAAAGGCGAACGAATTTCCAAAAGCCGTGAACGCAAACAGGAGCGCGGTATTTGGCAAAGACGGTTTTGGGAGCATCGAATTAGAAACGAGGACGACTTCGTCAAGCATGTCGACTATATTCATTACAATCCAGTAAAACACGGCTATGTCCGTTGTGTTGCTGATTGGCGATATTCTTCATTTCATGATTTCGTCAAACGCGGCATTCTCCCGGCAAATTGGGCGGGCGGCATATATCCTGAATTGGATTTGGCGTAATCGATGGTGTTTTTGATGGGTTTCGGCTAGCGCCTCTACCCATCCTACGAGCTGCATGGATGCAGGAGGTAGGGCAACGCAAGGAGCAGCTACTGAGCATTTGGACATTGCCGCTCGACGACGGTATTTTCTCTGTCAGATGGAATATGTTGAAAGGAAGATTTTCCAGGGTGATCGACCACGGCGAAAGAATTTCAAAAAGCCGTCAAAAACGCCGTGAACGAGGAATATGGCAACGACGATTATGGGCACATTTAATCGAAGACCAAGATGATTGCAAGCGACACGTCGATTATATTCATTGGAATCCGGTAAAACATGGGCATGTTCAAAATGTAATCGATTTACCCACAGGGCATAAAGGCCTTATTCAAGCTTCCACCGTTATTTAAAACAAGGCATTTATCAAAGAAATTGGGGGCATAATGAAAACAACGAGATTGATGGTATTGAGTGACACGACCGATGCGCCTCCTAACGTCGGCACATCCTATTTGGCGCACCTTATCGCGTTGGTTTTTTTACTCGTCACCACCATACTACAAACGGAACTTTTGCACGCTTCGTCTGATTCGCTGCAGATAACTCTTGAGCCTCCTGGAATTTATGAAATTGCAACAGGTGCAAATAGCTGGACAGTCTACTTAAACGGCGTTATCGATCCCGGTGCAGATAAACGTGTAGAGACAGAGTTAAATCAGATTCCTAATTCGCCATTCAATGTGTATCTCAACTCACCAGGCGGCGATTTTTTGACGGGTATTAAACTTGGTCGGTTATTGAGAGCCAAATATGCGTGGACGCATATCGGAATACAAAATCACGGGGAGACACTACCTTCGCCAGGAGAGTGCTACAGTGCTTGCGCAATGGCGTATCTCGGTGGCTACTATCGATTTTCCACACAGGGTTCTAAATACGGAGTTCACAGGACATGGAAAGAGGGCGCGTTCTCCGAAGATGATCTTGATGTGGGGCAAATCATTTCTGCTGCAGCGTCAGCGTATATTCGCGAAATGGGGGTTGATGCTGGACTCTTAGATTTAATTGTCAGGGCTGGCAAAAATGAGCTGTACGTACTTAGCGATACTGAAAAGAATGCTCTACGCATTACCAACGAAGGCAGAGCGCCTGCGGATTGGAGTCTGCAATTAAATCAAGGGCTTTACTATCTTCGAGGTGTTCAAGACACCATGTATGGACAGGGCAAATTCCTTCTATTATGCACCGGTCAAAGTCTCGGACTACATTCAATTTACGAAGCGGGAGTAGCCAAATCACAATCAATAGTAAAAGGTGATTGGTTTCATTCATTATTGATTGATGGTCGCAATGTTTCACTTGGAGTCCCTTATCGAATTTTAGATGATAACGGTTATCTTAATGCGATGTTTGTTTTAACCCCTGAACAAATCAGGCAGATTGTCGGTGCGCGAGAATCTGTTGGTCATGCAATGCAAGTTCTGCGGGATGCACCAACATTTGTTGGTTACAGGATGGATTTTAATATTGATACACCCAACAAAATACGTGAATTCATATCAGCATGCTCTTCAAAAAAATGAGGCTAGCTTCCCGCCATATGACCATACTTTACAATGAAGCCACACGACCTCTGCATGTATAGAAGCTATGAATACTTCCCCCAAACTAATTGATGTCTTCGAACAGTTAAGGGAATGTTTAATTATCATTCGTCGCGATTACAACACATACAATGCTCTCTATTGCGAAGAAAATAGGGCACTATTGACAGCAATTGCACCGACATTTTTCACCGACATTGGGGAAATTCTCCAACGCGATTGGATTCTTCAGGTGGGAAAACTAATGGACCCAGCTACCACCAAAGTTCGCGGGGCTAGCAGAGAGAACTTGACGATTCAATTGGTTATGCAGCAACTCGAAGATGAATCGTTACTAACCGCAGAGATACGCGACAAAGCGAAGGCAATTCTTGACTATGGTGAAATCATAAAGCCAGCACGAGACCGAATACTGGCCCATCGAGACCGTATCAGCCACTTTGAAGGTATCGCCATGGGGCAGACAACTGATGAGCAACTAAATGAATTCATCGAAAATATTCAGCACTTTACCGACTTGGTGGGAAATCAAATCGGTATTGGCCCCTTGGATTTTTCGTCATCGGGTTGTAAAGGCGATGTGTATGATCTTCTTTGTTGTTTGCGATCATTAGGAAACTTTATATGAATATCGAAGGGTTCTCGAACTCGTTCGATCTAAAGCCGGGGAACGCACCGCGTATCTAAATCTAAATCTGTCAGGCGGCTTTCCATTCAACAACGGTCACTAGCTGTCGAAACTCTGTGGTCCGTAATTGGCCGAAACGAGCATTGATAAAACAAACTTAACGTCACGTCAGGACTTATCGGCCAATTCCACAACCACATGACCTTCATCCAATAATTGCAGGGCTTGTGGAAAAACTTCGGTGAACAATGCTTGTAACCGCTGGTTAGTAGTATTACCGCTGGTGACCCAAAGTAATTGTGGTGGTGGTTGCTGACGTAGAACTAGTTCGACAAAATCACTGTCCTTACTGATTAAAACGACACCCTCTTGTTGAGCGCGCTCGAAAATCTCTAGATCGTTGGCATCACGCAAACCCAGTTCCCGTTGGGCATACGCTTCAACTTTGAATGTCCAGCGCAGCCAATCGGCCAGATTGGGCGTCAACCCAAAAAATCATGCGACCAGTCGTTCAAGGTTGGCTCGTCGGGCTGCGTAAAGAAGGCAGGCCTGGATGTCAGCGAGTTCTAGGTCCGGGTAGTCGAGCAGAATTCTCTCACTACTAACGCCCTCTGCCAGCATGTGCAAGATATCACTGACCCGTATTCTCATGCCGCGAATACAAGGCTTGCCGCAGCATTGCAACGGGTTATGGGTGATTCGGCTCTCGACTTGCTCGTTCATAATGTGACATTTTCCGTGCTAAATTGACTTTATTTTAACTTCATCAGGCCAGAAAGTACTAACCGCGTACCCTGTATCTGGATTACAAGTCAAACCAAAATGTTGACAGGATCCCTAAACTATTGAAAATGGATGGGATACTTGACGGTCGTCTCATGACCGGAATTGTGAATTCGCCATTGAAGCAAACCTATCTTGATAGCTGTGCTTCATATTTTTACTGCTTCTATAGCTCTGCGGGTAGGCCGTTTGTGCTCGCGTCAATCTGACAATCAGAAATGTGGCAGTCCAACCTTCCTCAATCCAATCTCGGAAGAAGCAGTTCCGCCTTAAGATAGAAGCCGCTTCGGTTTCCCACCCAGGAAAGTGGGGCTTTATTCTGTAAAAGTGGGGTTAAACAGTTTTTTTAGCGCAGAGCTGTTTTTAACGCCCGGAAGACTTGGGACGGTGTGATGAATGTGTTACAACAGGCTCATTATTTTCAATAAACAGCAAATAACCATGTTTCAGCCGTTTAAAAGCCTTTTACCAACCCATTATTCTTATCGTATCCTGAATCGGAATAGTATCAGCGCTGTCTTTTTAGCGCTGCTTTTGTCTTCAGGTTGCGCGAAAACCGATAGTGAGCCTTTGCGCGCTGCTCTTGCCTCCACTCGATTTGTTGCCTATACACCTACGGATCTGAAAATTATTTATGGTCAGGTCAAGCCGGCCTCCAAAGATCAGATTACCCGTGATTTAACCGTGTTGCGTAATGATTTTCAGGGCTTGATTACCTATTCCTGCGCAGATGGTCTGGAGCACTTGCCGGCTATTGCGAAATCGCAGGGCTTTACCGCGATTATCCTCGGCATTTGGGATCCGATGTCCGAGGTGGAGCTAACGTGTGCCAAAAAACTGGTCAATGAATTTCCTGATCTGATTGTCGGTATCTCGGTAGGCAATGAAAACTTGCTGGCCAAACGTTATGACTGGGATCAATTGAAACAGGCTATGCGTAAATTCCGCAGTGAATTGCCCGGCACGCCGGTTGCGACTTCGGAGCCGTTCTATTATTACTTGAATGATGAACCGGCTGATTTTATTGCCGAGCAGGACTTTCTTTTGCCCAGCATTCACCCGCTTTTTCAGCCCTGGTTTGAACAAGGTAATACGGCATCCTGGGTGAATTTTGTCGTCGAGGTTATGAATTTACTGATCAAAAAATCCGATAAGCTTATTTTGATCAAAGAAAGCGGCTTACCCAGTGGTCCTAAAGGCAGCCGCTTCAGTCCTGAGCAACAAGCCGGATTTTGGGTGGAACTCTATCAAAAAATGCCCCGTACACCGGGTTTGAATCTGGCGTATTTCGAAGGCTTTGATCATGCCTGGAAAGAGGAAAACGCCAAGGTCGATTTTAAAGGTGCACATCCTGAAGAGGGGTATTGGGGCTTTTATACTGAAGCCGGTCAGCCCAAGCCGGTGCTCAAAGCGCTCAGAAAGCTTTGGCAGAGCACTGCAAAAAGTCAGGAGGCGCCGCGTTAGTCCCTGTTTGTTTCGCTACAGTTTTTGAAAAGCTGTTTGGTGATTGTTGTTTCATAAGCGTGATCAATCATTGGCTTGGGATAAGTGCCGGACAGGTATTTTTTATCCCAGGCATGGATGATTTTGGCGGGTATGGATTTCAGTTCAGGAATCCAGCGGTAGATATAGCGGCAATCCGGGTCGAATTTTTGTTGTTGCAGCCAGGGATTGAAAATTCTGAAATAAGGCTGGGCGTCACAGCCGGTGGAGGCGGCCCACTGCCAATTGCCGTTATTGACACACGGGTCATAATCAACCAGATGCTGGGCGAAATAGCGTTCACCCCACCGCCAGCTGATACGCAAGTCTTTGACCAGAAAGGATGCCGTAATCATCCTGACCCGGTTGTGCATGAATCCGGTGTTGTTGAGTTCCCGCATCCCGGCATCGACAATCGGAAAGCCGGTTCTGCCTTCCGCCCACGCTTTAAACTGATCAAGATTGTTTTGCCAGGGTATCTGGTCAAATTTTGATACGAACGCATGGCCGAATACTTTAGGGTAGTGATGACCGATATGGGTAAAAAAATCACGCCAATATAACTGCCTAATCAGCGGATGCTCTTCCCCCAATTCGCTGCTGATTGCTTGATGCGCTTCTCTGACCGAACAGGTGCCAAATTTTAAATGAGCCGATAGCAGGCTGGTGCTCTGCAATCCTGGATAATCCCGAGTTTCCTGATAGTTTTTTTGAGATGCCAGGTGCGTGAGGATTGACAGGGCCTCTTTTCTGCCGCCCGTTTGAGCCGGACTGGAAGATGTATCGATCAATGACTCGAATGAATAATGCGGTGGCTTTTCAACAAACTTTGAAAAACAGCCCTGAGCTAAAGCCTTGGGCGAGGGTACCGGGAATCGACGGACGTTATTGTAGAAAGGTGTAAATACTTTATACGCGTCCCCATTCTGTTTAACCGCCTCTTCGGGTTCTGTCAGCAAGGCATCGGCCAAGGTATGAAGATCAATACCGTTGTTTTGGCAAGTGGTGTAGAGCGTCTCATCCCGTTGACGGCTGAATGGAGAATAATCACGGTTTATAAAAACGGCATCGATGGCAGCGGTCTGAATCAGTGTTTCAACGATGCTCTGCGGCGAGCCATAAAAAAACGATAATCCGGCCTCTTTTTCACTGAATTGTGCTTGCAAGTCTTTAAGGCTTTGTAGCATAAATTGCAGGGCAGGCTTGCTTTGGTAAGGGTGAGGCTCAATTTGTGCAGGATCGAAGATAAAACAGGGCAGTACACACGCCGACTGTTGCAGTGCGGCGTTAAGAGCGGTATTGTCAACCAGTCTTAAATCGCGGCGGAATATAAAAAGCGAATGGCGGTAACGGGTTATTGTCATAATCGAAAAGTAGAAAGAGGAGAAGGCTCAGTTTATCGCTGTTTAAAGAACATAAGAACTTACTGCCGAAAATAGCGCCGTCAAGTCAGCTTTGATCCGGCGGGATTAAAAAATAAAAGTTAAAACGCTGTAACTACTCGCCCGCTTTTAATTGAGGGCGTAGGTGCTTGATTTCAAAGGACGCGTGAATACGTCCCTGTAGCTCTCTGCAACATCCCTGTTGCAGAAGCCTTTTCAATCAACCACCTACACCCAAAAAAATTGGAGGGGGGTGAGCAGATACAAGACGCAAATGACTACCTGTTTTTCTTCCTTCTCCGGCTTGTTCACAGGAAAAATAGGATGTTATTGAATTTCAATGATGCTGATGAAAAATACTTTTGGCTGACGATCAATGACGATGTCATGGGCGGTGTGTCAAAAGGTCGGATAGAGCTTTTGCAAAGCCAGATGCTTTTGTTCAGAGGTTATTTGTCTCTGGATCATAATGGCGGTTTTGTTTCGGTACGCAGGCAGTTGACTCATGCCGCTTTGGCGGGTTACAGCGGGATTATGCTGCGTGTCAAAGGCGACGGCCGGGCTTATCAATTACGCGTGAGAACGGATGATCAGTATGACGGTATCGCCTATCGTTCCGTGTTTTCAACCTATGCGAATCAATGGTCAACGCTGACTCAACCCTTCTCGCTGTTTCGAGCCAGCTTCAGGGGGCGTATTCTGCCAACTGCTCCGGTTTTGGACCCGGCGCAAATCAGGCAGCTGGGTTTTTTGCTGGCCGATAAAAAACAGGGTTTTTTTCATCTTGAGGTCGCCTGGATACAATCTTATTGAGGCTCAGGAACCTTTCCTGCAACAAAAAGTATAAAGACTGAGTGAGCGGGTTTTTTAATGAGTTGCTTGCTGCCGAATTCCGGCAAAGCTTACGCCTTCCCTTTTTGTATCATCAAACTGGGAATTGCTGGAGTTTACAGCCTTTATCGAATGGCTCAGAATAATCGGATATACTCCCTGATGATTATGGATACGGACTGACTCTGGCTATGAAAAAAAATAAGGAACACATCGTTCAACCGCTTAAAGTCGTGATTCTGGGCGGCGGTTATGCGGGTTTATCGGCATTGATCACTTTGCGTAAGCAGTCGCCGGATACCGTTATTACGCTGATTGATCCTCGTCCCCATCATCTGATTATCACGCGTTTACACGAAACGGTTCATCGTCCGCTGGATAGCATTCGCATTGCTTATTCCGAATTGGCAAAACGCTTTAATTTTGAGCATGTACAGCAATCACTGAGTATCAACGAGAGTCTGTTGCAGCATTGGCAGAATGAGCGAATCATTAAGCTGGAGTCAGGCGAGCTGCCTTTTGATTACCTGATCATTGCAGTGGGTGCGGCGAACTCCGGCACAGAAAATGATGATCCTGAAATTTTTGATTTGAACAAACTGACTCGGCAGTCTGCCGCACAGCGGTTGGAACAGTTTATTGCTGAACCTTCTGTTGAAAAGCCGGTTATCAACATTGTGGGGGCCGGACCCACGGGGATTCAGTTTGTATTTGAAATCGATCATATTTTGAAACAAGTGCATGCCGATTATCAGCTGAATATAATCGATGGTCATGCCCGCTTATTGAAGGCTTTTCCTCGCGCGGTAGGCGACTATGTGCAAAAACGGCTGGTTGAAAAAAATATCAAATTGTTTAGCAACGCTTTTTATTCAGGCATCCAAAGCGGTGCACTCATACTAAAAGACCGCCAAACTGATCAGCCGACTGAATTACCCAAAGGGCTGACTTTTTTGTTTTTAGGCAAAGCCCCTGACATAATGTTGCATGCCAACAGTTCCGGACAAGTGATATTGAACAAAGCGGTGTTGACGCGCATCTTTACGGCAGGCGATTGCTCTCATTTTGATGAGATGGGAACAAACGGAATGACCTCGCAAGCGGCACTCAGAAAAGGCCGGTCTGTTGCTAAAAACTTGTTGTTACATGCCGGACTGATCCGGTTTTGCTTGCCTTACATGCATCAGGATATCGGCTATTTGCTGAGCTTAGGACCCGGCGATGCGGTCGGTTGGGTCGCGCGAAAAGCAACAATTATCAGCGGTCTTCCTGCCTATGTGGCAAAAGAAGGGATTGAATTGCAATATGACCTGTTGTTATCAGGAATTGACAGTTATCTGCCTTAACAAGAGGCCATAGAGCGGTAAACTATTAAACAGTGAGTCTTGACGGCCGCAGGCTTAACGGCTGTTTTGTCAACCCATTGAAAGCGTGAAAGGGACGATGAAAGTTTCAACTTTGACAGTCAAGTGCATGGTTTTTGGCGTATGTGTGTCGCCTTTCATGGTGATGCTGTGGAATGCTTATAACAATACGCTGGGACCTAACCCTGTCGAAGCAATGACGCATTTCAGCGGTTTATGGACGCTGCGTTTTTTGCTGATAACACTGACGCTGACCCCGATCAAAATGATCTATCCCAAGTCGGGGATTATCAAATACCGTCGGATGTTGGGCTTGTTCACTTTCTTTTATGCCACGCTCCACTTCCTGATTTTTTTGGCATTTGAACACGGCTTCAGTGTTCGTTATATCCTGGAAGATATCCTGACCAGTCCTATCGTTGATGTGGGACTGCTCGCTTACATTCTGCTGATTCCTTTGGCGCTGACGTCAACCAACGAGATGATGCGCAAGCTGGGTAAAGCCTGGAAAAAAATGCACATTTCCGTTTATGTGATCGGGATGTTGAGTATTCTTCATTTTGCCTTGTCCGAAAAAGCGGATATCACTAACCCTCTTTTCTATGCTTCCATTCTTTTGATTCTATTAACCATCCGAGGCGTTGTGCGAAACCGGACGCAAAAAGGCCCCAAAAAAATCAATGACACCTGACTTTTTACAAGAACTTACACACAAGTTCTTCAGCCCTAAACCGCCGAATTATTGCTTTCACCTCTGAAAACTTGCGATTCCATGATGCTTGGGTAGACTGAAAAGCCAGTTCAATGAGTGATCCTTTGATCGGCAATTACGATTTATTGGGATCTATTGGTCACAACGAAGATGTTGTGCCTGTTGATGGGTTTCATCAAGGTTTATCTTAGAGGAGGTGATTATGCGCGGTTTAGTTCAGATATTTCGCTATCTGCCAGCGCTGTGCGGTATCTATGCCGGTCAGGTACTTGCCATTCAACCCGATGTTCACTTATCCCTTTCTGTCGTTAAGGTAATAGCCAGTACCCCGGCCGGAAAAAATCACATGGGCTCCGGGGTGATTATTGCGCCCAATAAAATCGCGACAAACTGCCATGTTACCCGGGATGCTTCACGCATTTCTGTCACCAAATCCGGAGAAAGTTATAAGGTGATCAAGCAGGCTGCACTGCCTGAATATGATGTCTGTATTCTGGAGTCAACAGCGCTCCCTTTGCCGAATGCGTCGTTGGCTGACAAGGATTCTCTAACCATTGGCAGTGAAATCTATCTGTACGGATTTCCTTATGCATTGGGTATGCGATCAATGCCGGGTTCCGTGGTTGCTCTTCACCGGCACGGCAAAGATCCAGTAATTGAAATAGATGCCGGATTTATGCAGGGTGCCAGCGGCGGTGGCATATTTAATGGGAAAGGTGAACTTGTGGGTTTAACGACTTTTATGGGGCGGGATGGTAAACAATTTCATTTTTATGCGATTCCGGCTGAATGGTTAGCCAAAGCCCTGCATGAGCCATTTATGCCTGTTCATGCGTTTCAGCAACTCAGTTTTTGGGAGAACGGCTCCTTTGTTCGGAACCAGAGTTCTGATTAGGGTTAACACAGGGCAAGTGAATAACTTCAGTTAATAAAAAAAGGCCGGTTAAACCGGCCTTTTGTATTTTTGCGGGGTAATTACAAAATTGAAGTTTCCCAGTTTTTTAGGGGGGTCCACGCTTGTTAGAGAGCGTTGTTTGCACTAATAGTTACCGTCGTTCCGGCAGGGATTGCCGGACCAATCCGCTGGGAGCGGAATGGCACCCGCCCGAAGGGTGCCGGGCAGGACAGCCCGGCATGAGCCCAGAAGCCATGGATGGCGAGGACTGTAGCACGTCCTTGTGTCCTGGATCCCGGCAATCCCTGCCGGGATGACGCCTCAGCCTTACGCGACAGTGCTTTATTTAATAGGTTTGCCACCGTTTATGCAGACGCTTTCGATAATTTCTGCAGCCCAAGCATAATGGCTGTCCGTTTTTGAAATTTTTGGGAAACTTCAGTTACAAAAATTTAGCGTATCAAATCAAATGTTTTTTCTAACGCTTTTGTCTTGGTTTTATCTTTTACGGCTTCTGTTGCCGCATCGGTTGATTTAGGCAGACTTTCAACTTGTCCTTTCAATTCTTCAGCTTTACCTGCGCCGCTTTCCAGTGATTTTATGCCTTCTTTGGCTTCTGTAGGCGCCAATTGCTCAAGGTTTTGCTGGGCAGCGTCTTTGACTTGTTCTGTAGCCTGCTCTTTTAGGACTTCAGGGGTGCTGCCAATACTGTCTTGCAGTGTTTTAGCTTTATCAAGAGTCTCAGTGGCTTGGGTTGCCTTGTTGACGGCTTCCGGTGCAGCAGATTTGGCGGCATCGGTGGCAAGTTGTTTAGCCGCATTATCAAACAAGCCCGCCATTGCAGAGCTTGAAGCTAACAAAAGTGAAGTGATCATTATTGCTTTGATTTGCATGGGCATCTCCTTGTGGAGTTGTAATGGGAGGCTAAAGTCTAGTCCGGCAAACCTGAATTTTATCTGAAGCGTTTAATCTTTACTGTTTTACTGCGGATATATGAATTAATTATGAATTATATGCTCATAATATGGAAACAATAAATCTATATAAAGCGTTATTGTCAATGATATGTGTCTCATATATAGTTGAGTCGTGATTTGGAGATGCCCTGATTTAAAATATCGGATGTTATGAAAGGCTAAACTTTCTATTTCACAAAAACCGAACGGCAACCTATAAAGGTTTTAAATTTTTTCAAATAACTTAGAGGATTTACTCATGAGCGACTTTTATAAAGATGTTTTAACTGGCGCGGTGTTTGTAACAGGTCTGATCGGCTTTATTTCAGGCGAGTTTATTATTTCATCGACCCTGTTTGCAGCAGCGGCTATTACCAGCAACGTTAACCTAAACCGTAAACGGGGTAATGCCGGTCACCTGTCATGCAAATAGCCTCATCAACTCAAAGGCTGATTGAAGCCATCTCTTAAGAAACGTCCAAGGACTTAAACCTTGGGCGTTTTTTTTCGTCCGTATCTTCCTCTCTCACCCTTTTATCCGCAAATCGCGGAACTGTTCTTTAGGCAACACTTTAAATGGCTATTGGGGCTTTTATGGGGTCTTGTGGCGCATATCCGATGAGTTCAAAGTCCTCAAGCCGGTAATTAAAAATGGATTCGGGCCTGCGATTGATTTTCAAAATCGGAAGCTGCCCCGGCGTTCTTGATAATTGCAGTTTTGCCTGTTCGGTATGGTTAAGATAGAGATGCACGTCACCACCGGTCCAGATGAACTCGCCCACTTCCAGATCGCATTGCTGCGCAACCATATGGGTCAATAAGGCGTAGCTGGCAATATTGAAGGGCAAGCCCAGAAAGGTATCGCAACTGCGCTGATAAAGCTGGCAAGAAAGCTTGCCGTCGGCAACATAAAATTGGAACAGGGCATGGCAGGGCGCTAACGCCATTTTGCCGTTCGCGACGTTTTGCTGCGGACTCATTGATTCATCAGGCAAGTCCGCCACGTTCCATGCGGAAACAATAATGCGCCGGCTGTTGGGCATAGCTCGTAATTGCTTGATCACGGTTTGAATCTGATCGATTTGTCGGCCGTCTTTAGCGGGCCATGAGCGCCATTGATGTCCGTAGATCGGTCCTAAATCGCCTGATGCGTCAGCCCATTCATTCCAGATTGTGACATGATGCTGATGCAGGTAGTCCAGCTGCGTATCGCCGTTGAGAAACCATAACAACTCGTGAACAATTGATTTGAAATGCACTTTTTTTGTCGTTACCAGCGGAAATCCAGTGGCTAGGTCAAATCTTAACTGATGTCCAAAGATCGAACGCGTACCGCTGCCGGTTCTATCGCCTTTCAGGGCGCCTTCTTTGAGAATTTTCTCCAATAATGCCAAATACTGTTTCATGCGTCTCGTTTATAGGCAAAGTAAACCATGAGGCCACCTATCAATATCATGGGGGTGGATAAAATTTGCCCCATTGTCACCCAATCCAGAGCCAGGTAGCCCAGGTGAGCGTCGGGCATGCGGAAAAATTCGACAAAAAACCGGAAGCATCCGTACAGCATGACCGCGAGACCAGTCGGCGCCATGACCGGCCTGGGTTTTTGGGTAAACCACCATAAAATGATAAACAGCACGATGCCTTCCAAAAACGCTTCGTACAGCTGAGAAGGATGACGCGGCAAAGGACCGCCGCCAGGGAATATCATCGACCAGGGTACATCCGTGGTGCGGCCCCATAATTCACCGTTGATAAAGTTGCCGAGACGGCCGGCGCCCAAGCCGATAGGCGCTAATGGCGCAATAATATCGGTCAGTTGCAGCATGGTGCATTGTTGTTTGCGGGCAAATAACCACATGGCAATAAAAACGCCCAGCATGCCGCCATGGAATGACATGCCGCCTTGCCAGATTTTATAAATGACGGACGGATCATTGAGAAATTCGTTGAAATTATAAAACAGGATATAACCCAAACGGCCACCCAAAATCACCCCAAGTGCGCCATAGGTAACCAAGTCTTCTATGGCTTCAGGTGTTACCGGTGAACCGGGCTTTTCGGCTCTTTTTTTGCCCAAAATCCAGACCCCGGCAAAGCCGATCAGATACATCAAGCCGTACCAGTGTATATTGACGGGTCCTAAGCTGATAGCGACAGGGTCTATAGCAGGGTAATTCAGCATGTTTTTCTCTTCAAAATAAAAAATCCGGTTACGTCGAAAGCATTAACTTTCGAAAGATAATAGATTGCCAAATGCGCAATGCCAATCAACATCAAATTGATCGACTGCCGGTTGAACAGCAGGATGAGCAAGTAATTGCGCAGTCACATCGACAGGCAGGGTGATTGCCGCTACGCCTAATTTCAAAACCTCAACCACTTGTGCTGAGTTTTTAAAGCTGGCCGGTAGCAGTTTGGTTTTCAGTCCGTATTGATTGATCAGTAATTGCAGATCAGCTACGACTTTGATGCCGTCAGCACCCATCACGTCAATGCGGTTGACATAAGGAGCCAAATAATCTGCTCCTGATAAAGCGGCTAAAAAACCTTGATGGGTGGTGTAGATCGCGGTGGCCAGGACCTGAATATTTTCAGCCTTAATGAGTTTGATCGCGGTAAGGCCCGTTTCTGTAGCGGGCACCTTTACCACCAGATCATAAGGCAGGGCCGCTATGTTTCTGGCTTCTTCGACCATCCCATCAACCGTTTGACTGACTACCTGAACAAAAAAACGGGCATCACCCGCTAAAATTGAAGCAAGTTCGGGCAAAATCCGGCTGATGCCTATACCGGCTTTAGCGAGGATTGACGGATTAGTCGTTACCCCTCTTATCGGCAGGCAGGAGTTGAAGCGGGCAACTGCATCCACATCGGCGGTATCCAGATAAAACTCAAGCATATTTTGAACCGTTTTTTAAAATTGCAGATATTTTATCATCAGTGTCTCTTTATAATGGAAAATTCAGCCAACAAATGTTGACTGTGGTAGTATGGATTTCGTAAAGTCCCATGCAATACATTATTGATAAAGGATTTCACATTCAAATTTTCAAAGACAAGGTATCTAAAGCAATGAACTTAAAAAAATTAATTATTACTGTGATCGTTATGTTCTCTATGGGGACTTTATCCACTGCATTTGCAGCAGGAAAAATTGAGAACGCTACTCCCGCTCAAGTAAAAGAATCAATTGCAAGCGCATTAAAAAACTCTGAAGATGCATTAGCCGCTCTTAAAAATGGCGATAGCAAAGAAACTATTATGGATTTGATTGGTGCTGCACGTCAGGATTCAAAAAGAATTGAAGTAGGCAGACTTGATGTTCAACGTAACAAAGCCTCAGCAAAATTAAAAAATGCGCGTATAGCGATTAACAAAGGCGACAACGCAGCAGCTGAAGCGGCTTTAGTTGACGCAATTAAAGGTTACCAAGAAATCAAAGCCGGGTTTTAATTATTGGCAAATCCAAGGAACAGCAGTTTTATAGGGAATTATCCGATTGAATGGATATAGACAAACAGTGATGACCATCAAGTATCTGATTTGTTGAGTTAACGGTAAACCCCGTTTGCCGTTAACATCCAATCAATAGTTCAGCAGTACGAACACTCCGCACGTAAGCTAACTTTTCATGGGGTTATAAAATTTATTAACACACTTGACATAAGCGTTGATTTTTCGGATTTTGTATTCTCGGACAAGCCCCTAGGAATACTATGAAAAAGTTTGATTTGCTCTGTCAACTCAGCTGCAACCTGCTGGAACCGGCCGCTTTGGTGTTTAATATTCAGCCAGTTGATAATAAAGTTCAGAAGGTTCTGAATGAAAATCTTCAGATTGAGCCCTTTATTCGGCCCGAAAAATTCTTAGATCCGTTAGAAGGCAATCGCTGCTTTAGAGTCAATCCTTCTGAAGGTGAAATACAAATTCAATACAGTGCCACTGTGGCAGTTTCCCCTGCCTGGTTTGACCCCTTCGAGATTCACGAAACACCCACCACAAAGCTTCCTGTAGAAACGTTGCGATATCTTTATCCCAGCCGTTATTGTCAGTCGGATTTGCTGTTTGGATTGGCAATGTCCGAATTTGGCAATTTGGCATGGGACTATTCTCGGGTTACAGCCATTTGCAATTGGATTTATGACAAAGTCAGGTACATATCCGGTAGCAGTGACTCCCAGACTTCAGCCTATGATACCGCTACCCAGAGGGCAGGCGTTTGCCGTGATTTCGCTCATTTGGCGATTGCTTTCTGCCGTGCTTTAAACATTCCCGCCCGTTTTGTTTCGGCTTATGCCTATCAGTTGGAACCACCTGATTTTCACGCTTGTTTTGAAGCCTATCTTGGTAATCGCTGGTATTTATTTGATCCCACGAGGCGTGCGCCATTGGACGGTATCATCAGAATCAGTTCAGGTCGAGATGCTGCCGATGTTTCCTTTGTCACTTTCTTTGGTGCAGTGCAACTAAACCGGATGAATATATCGGTGGTCCTGACGGAGGAATCCGAAGACCATCCGTTAAAAGACACCGGGGCGATTGCGATTTGATCAACGAATCACCCACCGTTTTTGCAATCTAAACAGACTGTATTTTGAAGGTGTTGATAAATTCTGCCAGGACAGGGTGAACTGTTTCGATTTGGTCAATGCCACAACCAGGCCGAGGCGGAGAATATCTGGCGTAATTCAGTAAATCGGAGGTCGGAAGATAACCTACCAGGTTCACTAATTCACCTAGCCGCAAACCTTGTTTTACCAGGTAGACAATATAAGTATGTCTTATTGATTGGGCGGATATTTCCTCGGGATGGGACAGGCCTGCATCAATAGCCGCCAGTGATATTAATGCGGACAATTCATGGTTGCTTGACGATTGCTGTTCTTCAAACACTGGGGATTTATCGAGTTTTTCTACCAGGTCTTTCGTTGCTTTACTGAGTTTAAGGGTGCGCGGAATAGAGCCCCTCAAGGCCATTGTGTTTTTGTCGTAGTCAATATCATCAGGTTTAAGGTTAGCCGTCTCATCCAGAGAAAGTCCGCAAAGCAACAGACAGATTAACCTTTGGGTTACGCTATTGGCGTTGACAAGTAACCCCCTTAAATCACTATCGGTAAGCTCTCGATCATGCGTCATCATCAGCGCCGGATTTTGATGTTGTTGCAGCGAGGGTAGCGGTGATTGTTGATAGTCCAGATGATTCAAACGACCATCCTGAGGAATACCGAAGCCGGATATCATGACGCTGGGTTGATGCTGTTGCGTCCGGCTTAAATAGTCAAAAAGCCAGACACTGATCAGGCCCAACAGCAAAGAGCCTGACACCGCTATCAGGGCATCGCGGTGATAATCGGGACTGATGGGTTGTAGCGGTAACCGCGCGCGTTCGACGATTTCAACTTGCGGGTATTTTTCATACTGCTGCGTCTCAATTTGTACATACCGTTCCTGAGTTTCCCGGTAAATTTTTTCCAAACCTTCCAGATCGGATTTAAGTCTTTCGTGTTCCGTGAAACGGGTACTGAAATCGGCAGCTAACTTTTTATGAGCATTGAGTTGCTCCTTAATGGCATTCACTGTTTGACGGGCCGCGGCATATTCCTGTTCGGCCTCTGAATGGACTATCTGTTTGCCAAAATGACTTTTACTTTCTATTTCATTTTCAAGCTTTTTGATTTCTTCGGGAAGTTGTTTGATGGCAGGTTGCAAGGCCATAAATCCTGGGGTATAGCGCTGTTGGAATTCGGCCAGTTTTTCTTTAAGTTGCTGCAAGCGAAGCTCAAGCGCTGCCAGATTGGCTTGGTCTTGTTTGGGTACAACGACCTTTCCTTCGGCGATCGCTTTGTTAATGGCTTCAAGTTTGGCTTTGGCTTTAACTTCTTCTTCACTCGCGTTATTTAGAGAGGTCGTCAATCCTTTCAGTCTGGCTAAGACATCGTTTTCATCGCGCCCGGTTGAGATAATGTCATGCTGATGACTGAATTGAGTCAATTCCGAACGGGTCTCTTCGATTTTTTGTTCTAAAGCCAGTAGTTCCTCCTTAAGCTTTTGCGTGGTACCGCTTTTGTTTTTTTCAATCTCCTCTGCACGCGCATCGCTATAAACATCGATCCATGTATTAATCAGTAAAGGCAGGAGTCCAGGTTCAGTGCTTTCTGCCAGCATCCTGACCAGATTCGTTTCCGGAATGGGCTGTACCTGCAAGATCTGATGAACCTGGGACATGTCCATCTGTATTTCGGGGCGTGTCAGTTTAAGCCGCCTGATGGTTTCAGTCAGTAATTCCTGGCTCAACAAAACTTGCCGTTGAATGGCGACATGCTCTACATCAGGGACCTTGCTCGCTTGATCGATAGCCGTCATTGCCGAGGTAAGTAAGGTTGCTGTGCTTTGAAAAATGGCGGGGCGGCTGTAACTGAAAATCAGGCTGATTGAGGCCGAACAAACAAAGACCATCAAAAAAATAATCAACCTGGGCGAGCGGTACCAAGGCGGTTGATTTACGGTTGGAATGCCGGACGGGTTTTTTTCAATGATCTCTATGTGTGGGGGGTAAATGTTCACCGTTGACCTCCTCCTGTCATAAATGCGTGGTTGAGCAGATACTTTGATTATTCAGCGTAGGTTGGGTAGCATGCTTTTCGCAACCCAACAATTAACGCCATGGCCTTGAATTGTTGGGTTGACTATCGCCAACCGCAACCTACACAGTGCATCACCTTTGTTTTGTGGCGCTGCTGAACAGTTTCAATCCATTTATCTTTTTTAAGCCGCTTGGCTTTATAGATTAAAAAGTGTGTGTTTGATCATGCTCTTTTTTTTTGCAGCTAAGCAAGTGATTTTTCCCCTGCAGATGGCTAAAGACAGCCACTTATTTTTAAAATCGGGTCATACCCAAATCAAACACACTCATAAGGCCGTCTTTATGGTTGAGTAATCTCCTCTTTTGCGCTGTTCGGCCGATACAAAAAGGGCAGTGCCATAATCAGCAGGCAAATTAGCCAAATGACCAACTGTTGATTGCCCAGAGTGAAAGACAGGGCAACCCGGATACGTTCAGCATTGCCTGGATAAGCTTGGATTAAGTCCCGTGCGACGACAAACGCATAGGTTTCGCCAATGACCAAAATAGGGGCCATGACAAGCAAGGCGTAGCCTAACCTAGTGTCATGATTTATTCGATTGATGCCCGTGCCGATCAGATTTTCGATAGACACTGATTTAATGGAAAGCTGTTTTGACGCTAAAAAATGGGTAAAAATCAGAGCTATTAAGCTGATGACAGGGATTGCAGCCAATTCGACCGGAAAGCTGATATAGCGGCCATTAATGGCCAGGCCCAAGGTTTTGTATAAAGCAAATGCGCCAAATACAAAGAAGATACGGTACAGCCAAGTGCCTAATTTAGGATGGATGGCGTTTTGTGTTAACTGATTAATCAGCTTGAATAAGATTAAACCGCTGAGCGCAGCATTGAATAACGCGCCGGTTAAAGTAATAAATCGTTGCCAATGGCTATAGCTGGTGTAAAACAGCTCGTCGATCTGAACGATCAGCAATACGCCAAGCAGCTGGGTAAAAACCAAATAACCCAAGGCGATTTGCCAGTTTACAGTGAGCAGCTGTTTACGAAAGGCAAACGCGACCATCAGCAAAAAGAGTGACGAAAAAATACAGCGTTCATACCAGTCATCATTTTCATAGACGGGCCCGGTAAGCGGGAATACTTCCTTGCGTTCAGATGAATACAAGCCCCAGTTGGCGCCGACCACGCCTTCCAGGTTGCTCTTCCACGGCTGATTGAAAGCCTCCACAATGTTGTAGTCGAAACCGTTTTCCGTTGCGACTTTAATCAGTCCCCGGATAAACATGGCTTCATTGACAATACTGGGCACTGCCGATCCGCGTTGCCGTCCTTTGCCCGGCCAGCCGGATTCGCCAATTAGAATGGGTTTTCCGGGGCTGATTTGATCGGCTTCTGCGCGAACTTGCTTGTAAATCCGGTCAATATGTCCGGGTGCCTCTTCGACAGGAATAGGCTCGTCTTCCCAATAAGGCAGAATATGAATGGTGATAAAGTCGACTTCTTTGATCAGTTCCGGATGTTTAAGATACATGGACCAAACATCGGCATACGAGACGGGCTGCTTGACCGCTTGTTTGACGCGGCGGATATAGTCCAGCAGTTGTTCCGGTTTCAAATCACCCCGCAACAACACTTCATTACCGACAATGACGCGCTTAATGACATCGGGATACGTGTTTGCGGCGTGGATAAGCGCCTCAATTTCCTCATTGTTGTCTTTTTTGCCATATCCCAGCCAGGCCCCCTGTATCATGTTGAGGCCGTATTTCCCGGCAAGCTTGGGCGTGACGCGCATATTTTCAGCGCTGGAATAAGTTCTGATGGTATGCGTTTTATCAGCCAGTAAGCGTAAGTCTTCATCTATTTGCGCTTCGGTAGCAAATTTTTCTTCAAGAGGACTTTGGCCTTCCCTGAACGGGGCGAACGATAAACTGTTCAATTTGCCCTCGGGAACGTCTTCGCCAACGTTCTGAGGCTGATTGAATAGCCAGCTGATGCCAATATTGGACAGGATGACTAAGACGGCAATGACTATAAATCTCATAAATGCGGTATATAAAAGGAACTGTGAGTTGAAAAATCAGCAACTGGGTGATTTTTAATGGAAGACAGATTTTCCGGCCAAATGGTTTTGCCTTCAAACAAGAAACGATATTATCCCTTTTTAACGTGTTGATGTCTGCAGAAGACAAAAGCATATGATCAAGTTTTCTTATAACAGCGGGAATAAAATTATTGAAGTTTCCCAATAATTTCAAAAACGGACAGCCATCATGCTTGGGCTGCAGGAATTATCGATAGAGTCTGCGTAAAAGGTAGCAAACCTATTTAATAAAGCACTATCGCGCGAGGCTGAGGCGTCATCCCGGCAGGGATTGCCGGGATCTAGGACACAAGGACGTGCTACAGCTCTCGCCATCCATGGCTTCTGGTTTCCGGCAATCCATGCCGGAACGACGGTAACTATTAATGCAAACAACGCTCTCTAACAAGCGAGGACAGTCCTAAAAAAACTGGGAAACTTCACTAAAATTTTTTTCTCTATTTTAACGAGTCGGCAGTACACTTTGCGAACGTGAACAAATGGAAAATAGTAGCTCTTATTATGAATCGTGACTTACCTGTTTTATACAGTTTTCGCCGGTGCCCCTATGCCATGCGCGCCCGTCTGTCCATTCGTCATGCCATGATCAAGGTTGAATTACGAGAGATCGAATTGCGCAGTAAGCCGACACAGATGCTTGCAGCCTCGCCCAAAGGCACCGTTCCTGTTCTGGTTTTAGCTGATGGCGCTGTCATTGATGAAAGTCTGGATATCATGCGTTGGGCTCTGCTGCAAAATGATCCGGGTAAGTGGTTGCAAGTTAATGATTTTGAAACATTGATTCATACCAATGACAGTAGCTTTAAATATAATTTGGACCGTTACAAATATGCGGACCGTTACCCTGAACATCCTGCCGGATTTTATCGCCAACAAGGCGAATTGTTTTTGGCTGAGCTGGAAAGCCGTTTGATGCGGACACAGTATCTCTGTGGCAGCTATTTTTCAATTGCCGATGCCGCCATTGCACCGTTTATCAGGCAATTTGCTGCAGTAGATGAACGCGTATTTCAGGCATTGCCTTATCCGGCCTTAAAGCGCTGGTTGGCGGTATTTTTAAGCCTGCCTTTGTTCGATGATGTTATGTCCAAATACGCAGTCTGGGAGCCCGGTTCCTCGTTAGTGGTGTTTGGCGGCGATACGGTTTAAAAACGCTAATACTATTAGCCGGTGCTCCGGCCGCATGAACGTTTGAATATGACCGTCACCGGTCTTCAGAAGCTGTTTAGGTTCGCCTGCCTTGTCATAGAGCTGTTGAGCGTGCTCAAACGGAATGAGGGTGTCAGCGGTGCCGTGTACGATTAATAATGGCGTAGGTGCGATCCGGTCTATGACATCAATGGGGTCATAAGGATAAGTCATCAGCCAGCTGGCAGGATATTGAAAAGGCCAGGTTAGCCAGGTCGTTGATACGGCGTGCCGGACAATGTCTTTGTAGCGGGTAAACGAGGAATCACTGATGACGCCATCCAGCTGGTTTTTGACGGCTGGCCGGGTGCCCGCAAAAAATAAACCCAGACTCGCGCCTAAACTTTGGCCTAATAAAAAGACCGGTTTATTCCGTGATCGGGCTAAAAGCCAGTCAAATCCTGTTTCAATGTCCATAAAAATGTCCGGCAAACCGGGCTCGCCATCAGATAAGCCAAAGCCCCGGTAATCAATCATGAACACCTGATAGCCTTGTTCGGGAAGCCATGCAACACTCTTGATATGGGTGCTGACGTTTTCGGCATTGCCGTGCAGAAAATAAATACTGCCTTTCAACCGGCCTTCTGCGGGCAGGAACCAGCCGTGAATCTGGATGCCGTCGCAGGTTGTGAGGCTTATGTCTTTATAGGCCAGGCCCAACTGTTCAGGCGTTCGTACATGGGTTTTGTAAGGGTAGAAGAGCAAACGGCTGCATCCGCTAACCAGGCTAATTATGACCAACAGCAATAAGATCCGGTTTGTTTTTATCCCTATAAAATATCCGGTATAGGATCGAGGAAAAGCCTTCATTCATGATGCTCAGTCTGATCAGGCAGAGTGCTCTTCATTCTACAGTCGTGGACCTTACTGCAAGTCCGGATTTACGCTTAACAAAGCACGAAAAGTAAAATCAGTCCTGGAATGATACCTAAAATCAAGCCCACCACGATGGCGATGACCTCGCCTGATGAATAATTACAAGAGGTACTGCCGGCACTGGCATGAACTGCACTGTCATCATCCAGTCCGGCTAGCATCATTCCGGAGAATTCATCGGCGACTTGTTCCTGGGATGAGGCTACTAAAATGCGTGTGCGGGCATCGCTTAGCCGGGTTTCGGCGATAAGAAGATCATCGCTGAAGGGCATGATAGAGCGCGCGTTTTTTAATGCATCAATGGCCTCATTGGTAGGTACGAGCGCTATTGCCTGGGCCTGAGTAAGCGATTTGGCCGAGGCAATTGTTTTTTGCAGATGGTTGAGTTCCTGATTTTGTTCTGCTCCGGTTGGGCAGGCAGACTCAATCAAACCCAAAGCATCAGACCAAGGCCGGGTATTTGCGGATACTGAATTCGATAGGGTAATGCAAGTGATCAATGTGAAAATCGAATAAATCAACACTGACATAGAGTTCGTATTTTTTGACATAGTCCTTCTCCTCAAGAGTGGAAACAATAAATTATGCGATTAAATCTTACCTGATTATTAAGAGGCTTCAGTTAAACCAAAATGCTTTTTGTGTCCTTAGGGTAAGCTTGGCCTCATTGATGAATGTCGCGCTCTTCATCCACTGCGCGACCGTGAATAATTTTTTGTCCTGTGAACATTGCGGAAATAATATTGCCGCCTTCTTTCAACTCGGTAATGATTACCGAGGCAATGTGCAGTGCCACAACCGAAATCAGTGCATAAAAGTTGTACTGATGGATGGTGACAAAGGGTTTCCTTAATGCGCGCATGCTCTCGTAGGCTGCCGAGTCATACATTTCGGGTGAATAAGGTTTCAATGAATCCGGAGCAATCCCGGGTGCTGCAACCCACTCAGCGATCCAGTGACCGAGCGGCGGGTAGAAGAGGTCCGTACCCGCCAGAAGGAGACCGGTAACCGCTTGTATCGCCATAAGAAGAAACAATAAGCTTACCCCCAAACGCCCAAGCGGGTTATGGCCCAGGTAGTGTTCGGGGTGACCGGCCAAGAACGCGGCAATATAGCTGCGTACCGCTAGTAAATAACCCTTGCCTCCTGGAAGGATAGCCCTCCATCGGGCATGGCGGTTGCCGAAAAAGGCCCAGATGATTCGCCAGAGCAAGTTCAACGCAAAGAGGTAACCGGCTAGTACGTGGATAGTTTTAAGTGTCAATTTGCCAGCGGTGGGCAATTCCAGCGCATCGGCATTCAGAATTATAAGTCCGATAATGGCCAGGGCTGAGAAACAGAGCACATTGATCCAGTGAAACCATCGGGTCCCGGCATCCCAAACAGAATGGGTTTTCAGTACAGACATAGCTATTCTCCATTGTTATCAGCACTATATTTTTTATAAGTTTAAGAAGATGCATTCTGCTGTGTTCGCAGCGGAGTGTTTAGCAATCCGCCAGTTGATCGGTCTATTACTGAGTAATAGCGTTTTATAATGCAACTGATATCGCCCGCAGTCTGTTCGTAAACTCACATAGAGTCAGGGAATTTGCAAAGTTCAACAATAAGCTGTGAAAGCAGCACTGGTGATGCATCACGAAGCATTTTCCAGGATCACCGCTAATAAACAAGTTCTAAATAGGTACGCAATACTTACCCGGTCCGGCAGGATTTCAGAAAGTATTATCAGTTTCTGCCTGTTTCATGTGGGTCGGATTGGGCGTTAGTCGACTCATCATGCACACAATGTCGGGTTATGCTGTCGCTAATTTGGCCCCCATCGTTTAAGCGAGGCTGACGGTTAAACGCGTTTGGCTTGAGTTTGGTTACGGGCGTTTTCCAGATCCCGATAAACCGGCATTACCCACTCCTCAGCGGCATCCATCAAGACCTGATTAGCTTCCTGTTGTTTTGAGTCATTGTCGGGAACAAATGAAAATCCAGGGTTTTTGGCATCTGAACGAGCAGAATTCCGCATGCTAATGAGTTCGGAAGCATCCCAGGAAATATTGAAATGTTTGGCTATCGATGTCCATGCTGCTTTAGGCAGTTCCGAGTAGTTGACAAGCAACCCATTGCCTAAGGCTTGATGTTTTAGTGCCGCATGAAGGATGCAACCTAAGACATGTGCGCAATAAGCTTCCGTTGTCATGAGTGAGGTCTGGTCTTGAGTTAAACCAAACATTTCCGGTTCCAGCATGCCTGCCACCATGTGCAGGCCTCGTCGGCGTTTATGCGAAACCAGTACTTCCAGAGGGTGACGATATATAAACACCCATGGCACATCGGGAAACGCGGCTTTGATTAACGGTAATTCAAGCATGTGCCAAGCATCGAATTTGATAAAGAATCTGGCTTCCTCGGCATGCCGACGCTGACTAAAAACACTGACTAAGCTTTTCAAAATTTCAGTACGCCGGGCTTCATCAGCGAATGCCCGACCTCGATAGTGCGACCGTATAATCGTATCTAAAGGGTCCGCTTCAGCTATGACGATATTTCGGCCGCAACTTGAGAGCATCTGCGTCAACAACGTAGAACCGCAACGGGAACTATGAAAAATAAATCCTGTCGGCTTCATTCCAGGTTGTAATCCATGTAGTTCTCGCAGCGCATCCAAAGAGGTTTGCCTACAGAATAATTGATTGAACGGCTGGCGCAGGAGATGCGCGATCGTTTCCTCGAAAAATGGCTCCACGAACCGTTTTTCGCCCAATCGGCACCAATGAACTAAAGAATCCTCACCCTTTTGTTCTATTCGAACGGGTATCCATTCCAGTAGTTCATGGGCTCTTATCTTGTCGTCCATCGAAATAGGCATTCGTTTCGGTTTTTACGCATTACGGCCCGGAGATCTTCTTCGGTAAAAGCAAAGCGCCGATCTAGCGCTTCCTTTCTGACCAGTTGCATAAACGCTTCGAAATCCTCAATTTTCCAAAAGAGTCCGGCTAGTTCCGCATCCCGTGCGACCAGTTCTCTGAATGCGTGTAAATTTTGTACAGATTCGCCGGTACTAGCCAGTGGCAAATGGCCTTGACTTGGTAATTCAGTAGATTTTGATGCGGCTCCGGATCTGAATAGATCAGCAAGCCAATCATTTACTTTACAATCGACAACGAGATGAATACGGTCCTCCCTACCCAGATTTTGGACGCGATGCGGAAAGTTGACATTGACATACCAGACCTCTCCCTCAGCCATGATAATCCGCTCGCCGTCCAGATAAAATTCTACTTGCGGATTGGTTATTATAGGAATATGTAGCCGCACCTCGCCGTCTTCATACCCCAGCATGTAATCTCGATGTTCGCGAATCACCGAACCGGCGCGCAATTTGAGCAGTCTGACTGATAATAAGGTGCAATCGAAACTGCGCAACACTGAACTGATATAAGGGCAGTTTCCTAGCGCGTCAGTATCGTTGAATTGCTGCTGCTCAGGATCAGGATAAAGCGGATGGCCGAAACCCTCCGCGTTGCGCAAGGAAACGCCCATCCACCCACCGTCATGGTAATCACTGTTGAAATGGCCAAGCCATTTTTGTTCCTGAATTCGAACGAGATCCTCACGTAACTTGTCAGGACTGAATTTGATGGCTAATTTAAAGGCTTTAGGGATATTCAAGCGAGGTTTTCACTAATAATTTTTGGATTTGGCTCTGAAAAACTTCCCGATTTTAATGTCGGAAATAGGGTTTCGGTTGCTCATTAGACAAGTGTCGCCGGGCGGGATAGCTGCCGTCAAGCTTATTAACGGCTTCCTGTCAGGAAAGTAAGCCACCAGCTTCGTTGTTTGAGGAAGAATGCCATTCCATTAAGGTATAAAAATAATCCTCGCTAGCCACTCTAAAGCCCAATCGTTCATAAAGTCTTTTTGCCGGGTTGTGTTCTGTCACATGCAAACTGACGAATCGGCCGGTGGCTTCAGCTTCGTGAATCAGTATTCTTATCAACTCGCTACCTATACCCCGATTACGAAACGGAGGTAGTAAGGCGATATCGATTATACGGATTTCGCTTTCCATATAAGCAACATAAAAGCGGCCTATTTTTTCGCCATCCAATTCAATCACATCAAAGCTAGCGTCATGATAGTTTTGATGATAAGCCGCGTGTTGGGCCAGAAACTGTCCACGAAAAAATATTTCTTTCTGTTCGTCGGACCAGTCGATCAGCATGTCCAGTTCTTCTGCCCGGGTGCTCAAATAGACCCGGTATAGAAAATCCGTGTCAAATGATGCGGGTGGACGGAGCAAAGGACTGGATGACGTGGGTTTTATCAATGACTTCATCGGGTTAGATGGTTGAATAACGGATAAGGGCCGTGGTCCATTTCGTTGATCAGCTATTTCATTTCAGGCGACCATTAATGTACGGTCCAGAGTGTCAGCAATTTTTACAAGTCCTGTTGGAAGTAAATTTGCGCTTTAGGATAGCGAGCTGACTTTATGCTACATTAATCACCGCTGAACGCCAATCGGCAAATAAATTGCCAAAGTTTCAAATGTCGCCTCAGCTAATCTTTTTCAGGTTTTCAGTCGGCCCCGAGGGCCCATCGTTAACCATTTGCATCAATCCACTTCAACTTAAGCAGGAAATTACCATGGATCCATTTATTGCTGAAATCAAGATGTTCGCAGGTAACTTTGCACCACGGGGCTATGCTTTTTGTAACGGTCAGTTATTACCCATTGCCCAAAACAGTGCGTTATTTGCCGTGATTGGTACCACCTATGGCGGCGATGGCGTTACGAATTTTGCGCTGCCCAATCTTCAAGGACGCATACCGATGCATGCTGGCACCGGAGCAGGATTGTCATCGCGGCATTTGGGTGAGCAGGGTGGCGAAGAAAACGTTACCTTGAATGCTGCGCAGCTACCCGCTCATAACCATTCTCTATCCGGTTTCAACGGGCCCGGAAATCAAAGCACCGTTTCCGGCAACAGTTTGTCGAATGATGGCGGGAACCAGTCGGCCACCTATAATTCAACGTCACCGAATGCGCCCATGGCAGCAAATTCCATTGGAATGGCGGGCGGGAATCAGCCGCATACCAACCTACAACCGTTTCTGTGTGTCAATTTCATTATCGCCCTTCAAGGTATATTTCCGTCAAGGAACTAACGATTAAATCGAACCAAATCGTCTGCCCTGGCCGCAGGTTCCAGGGCAGACTGTTCCAAGGCTTGCCTCAGACCTTTTTGTTCTTCTTTTAAGAAAAGCGGGCGTTGCGTGCTTTAAAGCCGAAAACACTCAGCAAACCGGACATCATCAAAAGCAAAACGGAAGGCTCCGGAACGTTATTATTTGTGGTTTGGGTCTGAATACTGAGCGTTGAATAAATCAATGCGGCTCCGTTGAAATTAACTGTTTGATCTTGTGTAACCCCGGGAATTCCCCGGTTAACAACCGGTCCTTTCAAGCCAAGAGCTACGGTTACGGAACCATCGGTAAGATTTGAGAATATCGAATTGAGCGATAACGTGAAAACATCATAAACACCGGTAGCACTGGCCGATGCCTCGAACAATGAATTCAGTGAAGCGGTTAAATCAACGCCGTCAACACTAAAAAAGTCAATCTGGTCGCCGGGTGAGCCGGAATCGGTATCGACGATGCCGAATGCAATCTGGGCAGACTGAATAGGATCGTTGATGGCTGCAAAATTGAATGTCCAGGATTGATTGAAGTTTGAAAGTAGGTCATTTCCGTAACCTTGATCGAACGGCGCTGGCTGGCCGCTTTGAGCTGAGCTCACTTGAGAAAAAGAAGTACTCGAGCCCGCTGCAAATCCCGGGTTGTTATTTCCCAGGGTAGTCTCTATCAAGGCAGCTTGAGCGACATTGCCGGCAAAAAGTAATGCCGCCAATGAAAGTCCAAGGGCACAGTGTTTGCCGGATTTAGATTGTTCGATGCGTGAACAGCTTGTTAGTGCTTTCTTCATGGATGATCTCCAAAATTTTCGTTGCGTGTTTAAAAGCATAAAGATGGGTTCCAGGCATCCAAAGACATCATGACGAGCTTATTTCGTCAATCTATATGCCGACTTGACTCTCTGGCAGATGGCAACCACTATAAAGTCTATCATAGCGGCCCTCTTTTCTTAGAAGCAATTAGTTTGCCCATTAAAAATTAGTACTTTAATTTCAATTAAGTAAAAATCTAATCAGCTACATTAAAACTCAGTATGATCGTGAATTGTAAAGATTACTGACACTCTTACTTTATTATCGAACGTATGGATTCAGTTGAAACATCTTGCTGATGAGGTTATTTTTAAAAAAGAGGGGGAGATGACGATGAAAACGTGTCGAAATAATCGAGCGCTGATGGTTTTAGTGTTTTCCGCGATTGCGGGGTGCGGAACGCTGAGCTCTGTTTCTACAACGAAACCGGTGCCAACAGCGGAGTTTTTAAAGGGGCGGGAATGGCTGCTGGAAGATCTGGGCGGGCACGGTGTGCTGGACCGCGTTCAGGTGACGCTAAAATTCCACGAAAAAAATAAAATTTCAGGCCGGGCTTCCTGTAATCAATACAGTGGTCAGGTAGAGATCGATGAAAAAGGAGGATTTAGGGTTCAAAACTACGGCACGATTGCCTCAACAAAAATGAGGTGTCCTGCTGCATTATCTTTGCAAGAAGGCCGTTATCTGGAAGCTTTGGGAGTCGCGGAAAGGATAGAATTGAATGAGCCTTATCTGTTCATTTATTCACCCAATCTGAGTAAGCCATTAAAGTTCATTCAAAAGTAATGGGTGCTTGGCTTTATAAAGTGGGCCTATTTTACGGCAAAAAAAAATGGAAACTCCTGAATAAAAGAAGTTTCCAGTTCATGTAACTGCGTATCTATTCAGTGGCACAACAACGCAAAGGCGATGAACTGTGTAGGTTGGGTTGCGAAAAGCAGCCAACCCAACCAACGCTGAATAATTACGTTACAACTTATTTACTGATAATTTCCAATTGTACGCGACGGTTTTTGGCGCGGCCTTCTTCCGTTGCATTACTGTACATGGGGTTATTCAAGCCATAGCCCCTGGACGTAATATTGGATGAATTGGATTTTTCTACCAGGAAGTTTTTAACTGCTTCCGCTCTTCTGATCGATAAGCCCATGTTATGTTGAGCCGACCCGGTGCTGCTGGTATGGCCTTGAACTTCTATTTTGACATTCGGATGCTGCTGAATGGCGGCCGCAATATCTTCAAGTTCATGGAAATACTGGCGCTTGATTACCGCTGAATCGTTATCAAATTTGATATCGACTATCCAGCAGCCGTATTCGTTGACATGAGTACCGGGTAAGGTATTGGGACATTTATCATCGCAATCGTTGATGCCGTCTGAATCGGAATCAAGTGTGGTACAAACCGGAACCGGGTTACCTTGCTTCAGGAAAACCTGTTTGACAAAGTCAGCCATGCCGTCGGCGCTGGCAATGGTTTCTGCATTAGTACTGAATCCGCAACCGGCAATATCGGAGAGTTGTTGCAACACCTGTTGCCCTGATTTCTCTTTATGATTGCCAACCCAAATTGAGTAGACGCAAAGCCTGTCGCCATAACGTTGTTTCATCGCTTTGACTTCGGCGACGCCGTTTGAATCCAGATTATGGCCGTCACTGAGTATGACAACGGCGATATCGCCGGATGTGCCCGCCAGATCTTCTGTTGTGCCGCTTAATCCGCTGGAAATGGGCGTACCACCGCTGGCGCATTTCAACGTATTGATGCCTGAATCAAAAGTTGACTGGGAATAATCGGTAGGCGGGTAGTTGAGTTGGGTAAATCCCCAGGATAAACAATCGCCATAACCAAAGCTTCGAATGCTGGTGGTCATCTTCAGGTTAGGAATCGTCAAATTCATCCGGTTCAGGATTTCCTTTTCGACGGAAAACTTGTTAGGAGTTGGCTGAGCGACATAGATAGAGCCGTGATAGTCATCATTCATCGAAGAAGATGAATCATTGATAACAAAGAAATTATCGGCTTTTTGTATGTATTGCCCTGATGCTACCATCGGATTTAGATCTTGAGCCTGAAATGCCTCAAATGTACTGGTATGAGTCGCACATCCCGAAGCCAAGAGGCTTATGAATGCGGCTGTAAAAAGATTTTTCTTTTTCATTATCGTATCTCTTTAGTTAACTACAACATTTAAAATGATGTCGTAACACTTCAAATACATAACATCACCCTACGTTGGTTATGAATTTATCGGGATTTATCAAACCTTCCATAGCTAACAATGCCGCATTGCAGTAAAAGATAACCCAGTAAATTGATAACCTCCCCCTTGATGAAATTTCTGAAATCTTACGAAATGTCCTACATATACCATGAGTCAAATTGAGGATTAAGGCTCATGAGGACTCGATTGTCGCATAAAAAAAGACCGTCTGAAAGTATGTATTATCGAGTAGGAAACTATTTAAAATAATCGTTTAAAACGCTCAAAATATGCACTTTATTAGTGCGCAAATGTTCATTTTTGGCGCATTAAATTGCAAGGATGTGTGGCTTATGATTTTGTCATGATGACCCAATCGCTCAATCAAAAATACAGTCGATAACTGAATTGCGCCTGGTTGAAATCGTCATGATTATTCCAGCAGTGTTTTACCGAGAACCGTAAACCCTGATTTTGGCTCAGAACGAAATTGTGCTCCAGGCCGGCATGATAGAGATAGGAGCCGTCGATAAAAATTTTAGAATCAAATTCCAGTTGGCTGGTGCCCCATTTTGAGTAATACAGCTGACCCAGACTGATGCCCGTGCCCGGTTGAAGAGGATGATCGAAGTGCTCATTATGTTCCAGATGGGCATTGATGAAGCCGTAGCTCAGGCCGTTATCCAACCATGCATAACTCAATCCGGCACCGCCGTTAAGATAGCCTGACAATTTATCCTCTCCGTAATTTTGATAAGCCAGGCCAGTTGCTACTCGCCAGGAGATGGGCTGAAAAAAAAGATCACGGAGGCTGAGTGAAGTAATGCTGAGCAGTTCCAGTTTTTGCAAGCGATAACGGTTGTCTTCGTATGCGCGTGCGGTCAGATCAAAAAAGTTGATGGCTGCGCCTTTAAAATAACCGTCCGGGTTATCGAGCAGGTCATGGTAATTAAGCCGGTAACCGAGCTCAGCATAGGCTTTACCGTCATCAAAGCCGCCGCCCAGCATTAAGCGCTGCGAATTATGGCCGGTTTGCGGGGCGCTTGGGGCGACTATTTCCGGCTCAGTCTGGATTTCTTGAGGGTAACGGTTCAAGAGATTCAGCATGCTATAGCGGCGTTTGGCCGATTCCGCCGTTCTCTCTTTACCAATGGCTCGTTGGCTCATCAGTTGATAGGCGGCAGAGACCATTGTTTTCTGAAGGCTGATGGGCGCTTGAGTGAAGCTAAGGTTATCGGCAGCAGCAATATCATGCGATAGCTGTTCTACGAGGGGTTGGTAATGCTGCGGTATGGACTTCAAAAGGCTTTTCAGTTTACCGGTTTGGGAGGGCCGGTAATGAACGGATTGAATAAATCCCCGGTCATGAATGGCTTGCACAATTTCCGAAGGTATTGCCGTGAGTGAGAATGATCCGGTTAATTGGCTGCCGGGCCTTGCGACTTCCAATAGTTCCAGCAAACGAAAGGAACAGTTTTCGGAGATATAAAAATAATCGAATTCGATGTCCTGGAGTTCCCAAAGGTGATTCAGTAAACGTTGCGTTTCTTCAGGTCTTAAATTCAGATGGTATTCCCATAAATCCCTGTTTTCCATGAAGCTGTATTCTTTGATTTTTTGATAAAAAGGCATCAGCTGGAACAAGCCGGTGTAGCCTCCCGCCAAACCTTTGAACGCATAAAAAAGAGAATTATCGGTTTCATCGACAAGTGCGCCAAAGTTCAGCGCGTAAGCCAGCCAATCGGTATCGTTTTCATTTTCCGGCGGGTCCAGTCTCATCAAGGTATGTCCGAACATTGATGAGGGGCTGTTCAAATACGCTGATGCAAAGATCAGGCTGATGCTTTCGGTGTTCATTTCCTTACGCCACTTTTCAAAGTTTGGGCAGTTAGTTTTTGCGAAATCGTGTGCTTCCTGCGTCAGTACTTTGGATAGCCATTGCAGTCGGGCCGGAAAGCGGCAGCTGGCGTGTTGATCGCCTTGTGTCGCAGCATCGGTTAATGCGGAAAGAGTAGCCGAAAGTTCAGCGGCAGGATTGTGTTTACCATCCGGTGCCAGGAAAAAACCGGGATCATCGACATAGCTTTGCCATTGGCCGCTTAATGGTTTGCGTTGATAATGGATCAGTGCCAGCCATTCCGGGCTTTCGGCCAATTGTTTTAGCGATGGGGAGGCATTTGTTTCTGCGTCGGCTTGTGAGTGAGCGCAGAAACAAAGGCATGCCGCAGCAGATAAGACGAGTGGGTTTAAATAATGAGACATGCCAGGCTTTACAGCTTCTCAGTTAACCCTGGGCTGGTAATTGACTTCATGGCGTAAGAGCCTTGCGTCAGACAGCCGGGTTATTCGGTGAATAGCCCGGCTGATCTGGTCTGTAAGCGGTCTAAAAACGAGTCCTGGATCTATGCCTGAGGAATGCGTGATTCAGGTTAAACCGCGTATTTAGCTAAGCGGGCATCGTTTTTCATCAGGACGAAGAGGGTGTCAACAACGTGCTCTGCAGTTACGTTTTCAGACGGGAATAATTTTTCAAAATTAGCATGAGCCATTTCAGCGAAAACAGTACGATCCTGTTTTTCTATGCCGAATACGACCGCTACAGTATCCAGCGCTTCACCGTTGCCTTTGGCGACATCTTCGGAGAACTCGGTCATGATTTGCGACACGGTCATCGCATTCTTGCCTGAATAAGTGAGCCGTCCACGGGTTGAACAGCCGTTCGTACCGCTGGTCATGCCGAAGGTGTTGTTGCCAAGCGAACTGTTAAATGTCGAGGCCATAAAGTGGTAGCCTGCGCCCGCTTTGCCTTCAAAAAGCATATTTCCCCAGCCGCAGTTGGGTCCGCCGGGTGCGTCAGCGAATGCGGATGAAGACACGCTTATCAAAATAGTTACCAGGGCTAGTTTTTTCATAATCTACTCCGTGTTTGAAAGAAAATTGCAACAATAAATAAAACGCTTCAGATTTATCGTTAAACAACGCTAGCTTAGCGCTAGACAGAATTCTCGACAATAGTTTTCGCTTGTTGATCTGCATGATAAGACGAGCGAACCAATGGCGCACTGGCGACATTTTTGAATCCCAGTGATTTTGCATGCTCACCCAGTTCATCGAATTCCTGAGGGGTCAAATACCGTTGCACAGGAAGATGTGATTTGCTGGGAGGCAGGTATTGACCAAGTGTCAGCATGCTGCAATTGTGATCGATCAAGTCCTGCATGACCTGAATCACCTCGTCTTTCGTTTCGCCAATGCCCAGCATCAGTCCCGATTTGGTGGGAGTGTTTGGCGCGGCCTCTCTGTAATCTTTGAGCAATTGCAGGGAGCCTGCATAGTCGGCACCGGGACGTGCTTGTTTGTAAAGTCGAGGTACGGTTTCCAGATTATGGTTAAACACATCGCAGGGTTGTTCGCTCAAAATGCCGATGGCTTTAGCAATACGCCCGCGAAAATCCGGCACCAGAATTTCAATTTTGGTGTGCGGGGTCTGCTCTCTAATGGCTTTGATGCAGTTCGCAAAATGACCCGCGCCGCCATCACGTAAATCATCTCTGTCCACGGACGTAATGACCACATATTTTAAGGCCATGGCTTTGATTGTTTTAGCCAGATGCTGCGGTTCATCCTGGTCCAGCGGCAACGGCTTGCCGTGCGCGACATCGCAGAACGGACAGCGGCGTGTGCAAAGATCGCCCATGATCATGAAGGTAGCCGTACCGTGTTTAAAACATTCGGCAAGATTTGGGCAGGCGGCCTCTTCGCATACCGTGTGCAGATTGTTTTCTCTGAGCAGCTGTTTGATGCGATTGACCTCTTCGCCAGCCGATAACGAGACTCTGATCCAGTCTGGTTTGCGCAAGGTTATTTCAGCCGGTTCGACTTTAATGGGGATTCTCGATAACTTTTCTACATTGCGTTGATGAGATTCCGGAGTAAGCCGGGAGGGGGCTTGATACGTCATGATGTCAGTGCCTCTGAAATGAAGTGGGCAACGGGTATGGCAAGTTCCTGCGTGGTGATGTCTACGCCGAAATCTGCTAGCTGGGTTACGGTCAATCCGGCATAGCCGCATGGATTGATCCGTGTGAAAGGACTTAAGTCCATCCGGTTGTTCAGGCTGAGTCCGTGGTAACTGCAATTGTTTTTGATGCGCAGGCCGATTGAGCCGATTTTTTTGTCATCAATATAAACGCCTGGCGCTTCGGGTTTGGCGCAAGCGCTTATGCCGTACTGGGCGAGCGTATGGATGATTGCCTGCTCTAATAGCGTCACCATCTGGCGAGCGGCCATAGAATGATGTTTTGTATCAATCAAAGCATAGAGAACGAGCTGACCGGGTCCGTGATAAGTGACTTGGCCGCCCCGGTCAGTGCGGATGACCGGGATATCGCCCGGGTCTAGCACATGTTCCTGTTTGCCGTTAAGACCTAAGGTATAAACGGGGGAATGCTCGACAATCCAAAGCTCATCCGTTGCTAGCGGGTTCCGGTTCAAAGCGAATGCCTGCATGGCCTTAAAAACCTCTTCATAAGGCTGTTGACCCAGAAAACGGAGTATGGGCTGCATGCAGGGTCGCGAATCAGAGTGCCATCAACACATGAGGCGAGTCAGTGAGGTCTTGATAGATCGCATCCAGTTGTTGTTTACTGGTTGCGGTAATCGTAACCGTGACAGCGGTGTATTTTCCACCTTTACTCGGACGCGATTGAACCGAATTTTCGTGAATATTTTCTACATGCCTGCGTACAATTTCCACGACATGCAAATCCAGTTCAATAGTGCTAGTCCCCATCGCTTTAATGGGAAATTGACAGGGGAATTGTAATACGGACTCTTGTTCGCTCATTATTGTGCTTTTTTGAATGCTTGATAAAGTTGATTCATTTTGTACCACAGCGGGCCGGGTTTACCGTCGGCAATATCAGCGCCATCCAGATTGACAACAGGAATAATTTCCCGGGTCGAGCTGGTGAGCCAAATTTCACTGGCTGATTTCAACGCTTCGAATGCAATGATGTCTTCACAGTATGATATGGCGTTGGCTTCGGCAATTTCAAGAATCAAATCACGGGTGATGCCTGGTAAAATTTCAGGGCCTTTAGGAGGGGTGACTAAAACCCCGTCCAGCACGATAAAAATATTACTGGCCGCACCTTCAGTCACATAATCTTCTTTGACCAGGATCGCTTCAGCGCAGCCTTGGTCGACAGCGGCCTGTCTTTGCAGAATGTTGGCCAGCAATGTAATTGCTTTGATGTTGCAGTGTCCCCAACGACTGTCTTTAACGGTGATTGCTTTGACACCTTGTTCCAGATTAGGTAAAGGAACAATCGGTGAACTCATCGCAAAAACGGTAGGGACAGTAGGATTGGGGAACGCATGGTCGCGTTTGGGCGCTACACCCCGTGTCACCTGAAGGTAGATGTATTGGTCCTGATCCGGCGTCAGTAACGGTTGTAATAGTTCTGACCATTGCTCACGGCTGTGCGGGTTGGCCAGACGGATGCTGGAAAGACTGTTTTCCAGTCTTTCCAGATGCTCCTGCATACGGAACAAGCGACCGGAATAGGCCGGGATGACTTCGTATATACCGTCTCCGAATAAAAAACCACGGTCAAGAACCGAGACTTTTGCTTCGTTCAGCGGCAGATATTCACCGTTCAAATAGACAGTTTTAGTATCAATTATCATTTTTTTACCAATAAGATAGCGGCATCATAAATTCTTCGGAACAGGTTGCCTTTTTCGATGGTAGACAAGGCGATCAGTTTTTGGTCTGCTATCACTTCGCCCGCCAGGCTCACGTTGACTGATCCCAGTGCGTCCCCGGCTTTTACAGGTGCAAAAATTTTCTGGTCGAAGTTCATGACCGCTTTCAGGTCTTTGTATTGGCGGCGCGGAATGGTGACATACAAATCATCAGCCAGTCCAAGTTGCAGTAATTTTTCGTCACCTTTCCAAACGCGTGTCTCTTTGAGAGGTTCATGGTCCTTATAAAGGTGATGAGTCTCGTAAAAGCGAAAGCCGTAATTCAGTAATGTGCGGTTTTCAGCCGTGCGTGCGCGCTCACTTTGCGTTCCCATAGCGACCGATATCAAACGCATATTGTCGCGGACTGCGGATGCAACCAGACAAAATCCGGCCTCTTCGGTATGGCCTGTTTTAACACCATCAACCGTTTCATCGGACCACAGCAATTTATTCCGGTTACGTTGCGTGATTTTGTTATAGGTGAATTCCTTCAAAGAGAACCATTTGTAATATTCAGGATATTCTTTGATGAGCGCGCGGGTCAAAATCCCCAGGTCACGGGCGCTGGTATAGTGCTCCGGGTTGGGGAGTCCCATGCTGTTGGTGAAATGAGAATTGGTCATGCCGAGTCTTGCCGCTTGCTGGTTCATCATTTCCGCAAAGGTGGACTCATCACCGGCGATATGTTCCGCCAACGCCACGCTGGCATCATTACCGGATTGAATGATCACACCATGCAGAAGCTCACTGACCGTGACTTGTTTATTGACTTCGATAAACATGCGTGAACCCGGAGTGCGCCAGGCATTAGGGCTGACATTGACATTTTCTTCCAGCTGCAGATGGCCCTTAGCTAACTCATTGAACGCGACATAGACCGCCATGATTTTGGTCAGGCTCGCCGGTGGCAGTCTGCTGTCGGCGTTATTTTCGGCCAGAACACGTCCGCTGTTGGCATCAAGGAGAATATGCGCAGTTGCCGCAATTGCCGGTGGAGGCGGAATCAGGATTTTATCTTCACCTTGCCCTTCGGCGGCGGCTAATGTCAGAGGTGGAAAGGCCATCATGAAGGCGACAACGATAAATAAATACAGGGCTCGGTCTATCTGTAAAAGTGTCATCTTTTTAAAAACTTAAGCTATTGGAAAGGTTGCGTTATTGTACCAGTGATTGGCCTGAAATGACGGGTCAAGTTTCATTTCGGCAATTCCCGGATTGATGTTAAAAAGGCTATGTCCGCGTTAATAGTAGACGTCGCCCCGGCAGGGATTGCCGGGGTCCAGAAGCCATGGATGGGTTTACGGCTTTCCCTACAAGGCTTGCATCTCCCCTCAAAACTTCATTAAAAGCTCAAACAGGGAATTTCTGTTCATTGGGTCTGGCCGATGCGGCATTTTGCCGCGCTCAATAGCCTCTAAATAATCAAAGTATACCCATCGCAGATTGAAATTCGGCACCGGGGTGCCCGTCAAAGGGCGCTGTAAAACCATCCATGTAGAAGGCTCTATGCCAGCATCCATGCTGACAAAGCCTTTGCCGAGCAACCCGTTGCCTCCTTAGGCGCTGCCGAAATTTGAAGTGAGAAAGGTTTATTTCTTTTCAGTCAAAGGTTAATGATCATGACGTTATCAATTCACGAATCTTAACCCTTTCATTTATCAGAGCGGTTGGGTCCGGGTCACCTGTTGGCGATTGGTCAGCGCCTCACTCAGCTGAAAGACGGCCATGGCATAAAGCGGACTGTGATTGTAGCGGGTAATGACAAAGAAATTTTCAAGGCCCAGCCATAAATCGTCGCCATGAGTTTGCTCGAACGCCAGGAGCTTGACCGGAAGACTGGCGGGTAAACTGGCTAGCGGCTGAACTTGGTACGCTTTAAGTTTGCCGACTGTGGTATCGGTTTTGAGTGCGCTGTTTAACAAGGTTCTGTGTTTTTGACCATCAGCCGTTGCCTGATAAGCAATAGCTTGGCCTTCTTTCCATTTGTGTTTGGCAAAATAATTGGCGACGCTGGCAATGGCATCAGCCGGGTTATTCCATATATCCCTCCGACGGTCATTTTCAAAGTCGGCTGCAAAAGACCGGTAACTGCTGGGCATGAACTGGGGTAAGCCCATCGCGCCGGCGTAAGAACCCACGGGCTTTAGCGGATCCATGTTTTCTTCGCGGCACAGCAGTAAAAACTGTTCCAGCTCGCCGGTAAAAAAGGGGCTGCGCTTTGGGTAGTGGAAAGCCAAAGTTGATAACGCATCAATAACCCGGTAACTGCCTTTGTTGCTGCCGTATTGGGTTTCGACACCGATAATGGCAACAATGACTTCTGCAGGCACCCCGGTTTGTTGTTCAACTCTTCTCAATGTCTCGCTATTAGCCTGCCAAAACTTCAGACCACCATCAATGCGGGCTTCGGTCATAAAAATCTTGCGGTATTTGTGCCAAGGCATCGCCTCGGCGGGCCGGTTCATGGCATCGATAATCTTGGATTGCATGGACACGGAGTTAAACAATTGATTTAAAGCCGGTTCATCAAAGTGATGTTTTGTTACCATTTTTTTGATGAAGGCGTTGACTTGCTCCGGATTGCCAAGAGGAGTGACAGTGGCCGGTTCGGGTTGATCTGCCAGAGGTTTGGCTGCGGAGGCTTTTTGTTCAACCGGCGCCGGTTCCTGAATAGGCGTTGCTGCCGCTGATTTTGTCCGGTCTGGGAGAGTTGAACAGCTGCACAGAATTAAACCGGTAATACCTATCAGTGAGGATGCTTTTATTTTATTTATCATGGTCAAGAGGCTAAAAATTTTTTATGAGTGTGAATGGACATGAGAATACCAAATCCCGCCAGCAGTGTAATCATCGATGTACCGCCGTAACTGACGAGCGGGAGAGGGACGCCGACAACAGGCAATATGCCGATTACCATGCCCATATTAACGAAAACATAGACAAAAAAGGTAAATGACAAACTGCCCGCTAACAGTCGGCAATAGGTGTCTTGGGCTTGCAAGGCAATATAAAGACAGCGGCAGATAATCGCAAGGTAGATCAGCAGCAAAACGATACAGCCGATTAAACCGAATTCTTCGGCAAACACGGCAAAAATAAAATCGGTGGAGCTTTCGGGCAGAAAATCAAGCTGGGATTGCGTACTTCCCTGCCAGCCTTTGCCATAGAGGCCGCCGGAACCGATGGCAATTTTTGACTGGATGATATGGTAGCCTCTGCCCATGGGATCGGCTTCAGGATTTAGAAATGTCAAAACACGATCCCTTTGGTAATCACGCATGAAATGCCATATTACCGGTGTTAACGAGGCCAATACTATGCTAACCGAGATGATGAACTTCCAGGAAAGACCCGCAAAATAAATGACGGCAGCGCCGGAACTGGCGACCAGAATAGACGTACCCAGATCGGGCTGTTTGGCTATCAGCAATGTTGGAATAAGAATATACAAACCGGCTATGCCCAGTTGTTTCCATCTGGGCGGTAGCGCCGTTTCGGAAAGATACCAGGCGATCATCATGGGCGTTGTGATTTTTAACATTTCCGAGGGCTGAAACCGGAAAAAACCCAGGTCCAGCCAGCGTTGTGCGCCTTTGCCTATCTCGCCCATTATCAAAACGGCGATCAGAAGGGCGACACCCATACCGTAGAGTAAGAGCGAATGACGTTTGAATTGATAAGGGTTAATGTGAGCCAGAACCGTCATTAGCACAAAAGCCGCACCAATGCGGGCGCCTTGGCGGACGAGAACCTGAATGTCCTGGCCGCTGGCGCTATAAAGTACCAGAAAGCTAAGGCCGGTGACCATCAGCAGTCCGGCAAGCAAAGGCACGTCAATATGAAGCTTTCTAAGAATATCGCCGATCAGGGAAGGCGGGTCCAGCTGTTCGCTGCGTAGTTCAATTTTCATTGGCTTTATCCTCCAAATACTGGCGAATCACTTGTCCGGCAATGGGCGCCGCAACGGTGCCTCCATGGCCGCCATTTTCGACAACAACGGCGACTGCGATCTGCGGGTCGTGCGCTGGTGCAAACGATATAAACAAAGCGTGGTCGCGGAGTTTAAAGTCAATTTGATTTTCATTGTATTTGGCGTCCTGTTTAACGGTAAAAACCTGAGCGGTTCCGGTTTTTCCGGCAATTTGATAATCAATGCCTCGGCTGATGACTTTGGCTGTGCCTCGGGCGCTATGCACAACGCTGACCATGGCTGAAGTGACCGTGTCTACATTTTGCGGTTTCAACGGCAATATTTTTGGTTCAGGTGCAGGTGGCAGCGAAGTGACGCCGTTTGTCACCAAATGGTCGACTAAATGAGGATTGACCACATTGCCTTTATTGGCAAGCGTTGCCGTTCCTCTGGCCAGTTGCAGCGGTGTAAATTGCGTATAGCCTTGGCCTATTCCGGTTATGACCGTTTCGCCGGGGTACCAGGACTGATTTCGGACTTTGCGTTTCCATTGTTTGGAAGGGAGTAGGCCGGGTTTTTCACCCACCAGATCGATGCCGGACATTTCACCAAAACCAAATTCGGTCAGAAACGAATGAATCTTGTCTATGCTCAACGCTAACGCAAGCTCATAAAAATAAACGTCGCAAGATTGAACGATTGCTGCGTTCATGTCAATTGTGCCATGCCCGCCTTTTTTCCAGTCACGGTACTTATGCTTCACATTCGGTAATTGAAAGTAGCCAGGGCAGAATTTTCTTTGTGTCGGTGTGATTGCCTGGTGTTCTAGACCGGCAAGCGCCATAAAAGGCTTGATGGTCGATCCGGGAGGATATTGTCCACGCAGTGCCCGGTTGAACATGGGTCTTGCATCTGAGGTTTGCAGTTCGTTATAGCTGGTGCTGTCAATGCCATAGACAAAGGGATTGGGATCGAATCCGGGGCGGCTGGCAAATACCAGAACACCGCCTGTTTTAATATCGATCGCAACCACCGCGCCGTTGTAGATATCCAGTGCGTCATAAGCGGTTTTTTGTAAATCAATATCCAGGCTTAAGTACAGATTGGAACCGGCAATCGGGTCGATTGTTTTGATCGTGCTAATGGGGCGCGATTGGGCATTGGTTTCAATTTCAGCATAGCCTGATTTGCCATGCAGAGCTGTTTCATAGGCCAGTTCAATACCCGCCTTACCAATGTGGTGACTGCCCCGGTATTCCGAAGCCGGCAAGCTTTTCAGTTCTTCTTCATTAATACGGCCGACATAACCGATCACATGGGATGTCAAGACATCGTAAGGGTAATTTCTGACCAGCCGCGCTTGTATGTCAACGCCCGGAAAATAGGGTCTGACCGTTGCAAATCGGGCAATTTCCTCTTCGGACATGCGCAATAATAAAGGAATGCTGGTGAAGCGCTTTTCACGTTTTCTGAGTTTCTGGAAAAGCTCTATCTTTTCGTCCGGAATTTCAAGCAGCTTTTGAAGGCGGGCAAGTGTGTCATCCATGTCTTTAATTTGTTCGGGAATCAATTCCAGGCTGAATGTCGGGGTGTTTTCGGCAAGCACTCGTCCTTTTCTATCGAAAATAATGCCGCGAGTGGGGGGTAGCGGCGCTATCTTGATGTGGTTGTTATTGGCCAGTGTCGAGTAATGATCGTGACCGATGATTTGCAGGTAGATTAATCGGACGATGAGTCCGGTGCTTAACAAGCCGATAAAAATTAACGCAATTGCCGCCCGGCGGACAAAAATGCGATTTTCTTCATGGGTGTTTTTTAGGGTGTGCGATCTCGACATGGCGCTTATCGGGAGCGATTATGGAGTCTAACTACCCGAAGAAAGGAGTAAACCAATGGCCAGCAAACAGTTCCTGTTAATACTGGCAGCCAGAACGATGCCTGAAATCTGAGAGGCGCATGCAGATTTTCCAGCCAAAAAGTCAGAAATTGTGAACAGAACAGGCATAGCATAATAAACAAACCTTGCTGCGGCAGAGGGTATTGGCGCAACCGTTTGTGCAGTTTAAGGCTGAAAAAAGCGGCCAGTGAATAAGTCAGCGCATGTAATCCCAACATTCGCCCGGTCAATACATCGGTGAGGATGCCAACCGCCAGTCCAGTAAAAATGCCACGCCGTTCGGGCGAAGCTAAAGACCAGTAAATGACAGTCAGGAGTATCCAGTCAGGATTATAGGCCGTTAAGGGTTCCTGCCAGGGCGCAATTCTCAGGCACATTGCGAGAATAATGGAGAGGACGAACCGGAGCAGGCTGGATGGGCTATTCATGGTTTGGCTCGATACTTATTTCGGGCGTTTCCTGGCTGAATAAGGGCACGGGTTCTCTGTTGCTCCATACAATCAGTAATTCACGGCTTTTGTTGAGTTGCGCCTTGGGAGTTGCAAAAATTTCTGCAAACGGTTTATTGGGTTGATAATTGATTTCGTCAACCACAGCTACCGGATAGCCTTGAGGAAACGCTCCGCCCAATCCTGACGTTATCAGTAAGTCGCCTTTTTTGATATCCGAATTGTTGGGTAAAAAAGGCAGTTTGATGCGGTTGATTTGACCGCTGCCCACAGCGATCGTTCGCAGTCCGTTCCGGTTGACTTGAACCGGTATTGCATGGCTGGGGTCAGTGATAAGCATAACCTCAGAACTAAAGGGTAAAGCCCGGATGATTTGTCCGACAACCCCGTAGGCATCGAGCACCGGTTGTTCCGGATGGACGCCGAAGCGTGAGCCTTTATTAACCAGCACCACATGTTCGTAAGGTGCCAGATTGACCGAGAGCAGTTCGGCTACCAATACCTGTTCACCCAGCTTGAAAGATTTTTCCAGTAAAGCGCGCAAACGGATATTTTCACGTTCCAGTGCAGCAAATTTCAATAATTGAGTTTTATAAATCAACTCATCCTGTTTGAGTTTTTCGTTCTCTTCTTTTAGCTTGTGCATATTCATCACGGTTTCAACTGACGAAGAAATCAGATGGATAGGCGTATCTACCAGGTTGTGTATAGGGTACACCAGGAGTGACAGAGCGGCGCGAGCGCTCTCAAGGCGCGTTCCTCTGTGCTCTGTAATCAAGAGCGTCAAGGATAACAATACCGCGACCAGCAGGCGTGTGTTAAGCGATGGGCCGGTGGCAAATAGTGGGTTGATAGCGAAATGCCTCTGGGAGCAAAAACAGGACAATAAGCAAGACCAGTAGCGGCCGCTTTAATTATTTATTAGAAAAACGCATATTAGAATGTTCATTTCAAAATCCGGCAACTAAATTTTTCCGCTCCGCTATCTTCTGGAGCGAAGTAAATAGTAAGCCGGATTTTGATGTGTAACGCTTCTTTTATTAGATTGCCGGGTTGCCGGTTATTCCAAAGAAAATGCCGACGCGCCTTTTTTATCGAGCATTTCCAGGACCATACCGCCGCCTCTTGCCACGCAAGTCAGCGGATCGTCTGCGATATAGACCGGTAAACCTGTTTCTTCAGCAATCAATCTATCGATATCTTTAAGTAAAGCGCCGCCGCCGGTGAGGACGATGCCGCGATTCGCGACATCCGCACCCAATTCAGGAGGCGTTTGTTCCAGCGCAACTTTGACCGATCCAACGATGCCCGCTAATGGATCTTGTAATGCCTCTAAAATTTCATTGCTGTTTAACGAGAAACTTCTGGGTACGCCTTCTGCGAGGTTACGGCCTTTGACTTCGATTTCTTTCACTTCGCTGCCGGGGTAGGCTGCGCCAATTTCGTGCTTGATTCTTTCGGCTGTCGCTTCACCAATCAAGGTGCCGTAATTACGGCGAACATAATTAATGATGGCTTCATCGAAACGATCTCCGCCAATCCTAACCGATGCCGAGTAAACAATGCCGTTCAATGAAATAACCGCTACTTCGGAGGTGCCGCCGCCAATGTCCAACACCATCGAGCCTTGTGCTTCGTCTACCGGCAATCCTGCGCCCACCGCTGCCGACATCGGTTCTTCAATCAAATACACTTCGCGGGCTCCAGCCATAGACGCGGATTCGCGAATGGCCCGGCGTTCCACTTGCGTTGAGCCGCAAGGTACACAGATCAAAATACGAGGGCTGGGCCTTAATAATTTGTTTTCATGCACTTTTTCTATGAAATAGCGCAGCATGCGTTCGGTCACGGCAAAGTCGGCAATAACGCCGTCTTTTAAAGGACGAATTGCGGTGATGTTGCCCGGTGTCCGGCCCAGCATCATTTTCGCTTCAGTACCTACGGCTGCGATGGTTTTATGGCCGCGAATCTTGTCTTCCTTGATAGCGACTACGGAGGGTTCGTTCAATACGATCCCTTTGCCAGGCACGTATATCAATGTGTTTGCGGTGCCTAAATCAATCGATAGATCATTTGAGAACAGACCGCGAATTCTTTTGAACATCTTAACCGGTTTCCTTAGCGAGTAAATTGCATTACTTTATCAATCATGCGGGTATTTGAGCAAGATATAAAGTATCATATTGTTATTAAATGTTAATGGAGTGAGCAAAGTGTCGTTAACGGCTGATGATGTAAAAAAAATCGCGCATTTGGCGCGTTTGGGGATTAACCCTCAAGATGAAGGCAACTATGCCCAGGATCTATCCGGTATTCTGGATTTGATGGTGCAAATGGGGTCGCTTGATACCAGCGAAGTACTTCCCATGGCGCACCCGATGGATCAATCGCAACGTTTGCGTCCTGATAAAGTGACCGAACATAATCAACGGGAAAAGTTTCAGGCCATTGCGCCTCAGGTTGAGGAAGGTCTTTACCTGGTTCCCAAAGTCATTGAATAACAGGATTTAAAAGTGTTGTCCGAAATAGTGCAGACGGGACTCTTTATATCCATTTCAAATACAATCTAACTTGCATTCAACGCGTAAGCAGTTTCTCTCCTTATAGAAAGGATGGTGAAACCTTTACGCTGAACAGTGACAAAATTAATCAAAAATAACCGAGATTATATTGACCATGCATAATAAAACCATCGCCGAACTGGCTAGAGGGTTACGCAGCGGCGAATTTTCGAGTGTCGAACTGACCCGGATTTTTCTTGACAGAATTACCCAACACCAAAATCTCAATGCGTTTGTCACGGTAACTCCCGATCAAGCTTTGGCACAAGCGGAAGCGGCTGATAAAAGGTTAGCGGAAGGTTCCTCCGGATTGCTGACCGGTATACCCATCGCGCAAAAAGACATATTTTGCACGGATGGAGTTAAAACCAGTTGCGGTTCAAAAATGCTGGATAACTTTATTGCTCCCTATGATGCGACCGTCGTAACTAAATTCAATGAAGCCGGGGCAGTGATGCTGGGCAAATTAAACATGGATGAATTTGCAATGGGTTCCTCCAATGAAACCAGTTATTACGGTCCTGTTCTTAATCCCTGGGATACCAAGACAGTGCCGGGAGGTTCATCCGGTGGTTCTGCCGCTGCTGTCGCCGCTCGTCTGGTCCCCGGCGTAACAGGCACCGATACCGGTGGTTCGATCCGACAACCCGCTGCATTGTGCGGGATAACCGGATTGAAACCAACCTATGGCCGGGTATCACGCTACGGCATGATCGCCTATGCCTCCAGTCTGGATCAGGGCGGTCCTATGACCAGAACCGCTGAAGATGCGGCCATGCTGTTGCAAACCATGGCCGGATTTGATGAAAAAGATTCCACCAGCGTTGATAAGCCGGTACCGGATTATCTGGCAAGTATTAATCAGAAATTGGAAGGACTGACCATAGGCTTGCCCAAAGAATTTTTTGGCGAAGGTCTTGATGCCGGGATTGCGGCTATTATCGAAACTGCTGTTGAAGAATACCGTCGGCTTGGGGCAACCGTCAAAGAAGTGTCCATGCCCAACCTGAAATATGCGATTCCGGCTTATTACATCATTGCGCCTGCAGAATGTTCGGCTAATTTATCCCGTTTTGACGGGGTCAGATTCGGTTATCGCTGTGAAAATCCGTCAGACCTGACTGATCTTTACACTCGATCAAGGGGCGAAGCCTTTGGCAAGGAAGTTAAACGGCGGATATTGATAGGCACTTATGCGTTATCAGCCGGGTATTACGATGCTTATTATCTAAAAGCCCAAAAGGTGCGAAGGCTCATCAGCGAAGATTTTAAAAAGGCCTTATCAGAAGTCGACGTCATCATGGGGCCGGTTACCCCGTCTACCGCGTTTGGCTTAGGCGAAAAAACCGGTGATCCGATTCAGATGTATTTGTCTGACATTTACACCATTGCGATTAATTTGGCCGGTCTTCCCGCCATTTCTATTCCGGCAGGGTTTTTAAATGCGATGCCGGTAGGTTTGCAAATCATAGGCCAGTATTTCGCTGAAGATCGTTTGCTGAATGTGGCGCATCAGTATCAGCAAGTCACCGATTGGCATCAGCGGTCCCCTAAAGGTTTTGAGTAAGGAGAACACATGGACAATCAAAAATGGGAAGTTGTGATCGGTCTGGAAATTCATACCCAGCTGGCGACCCAATCCAAAATTTTTTCAGGAGCGCCTACCGCTTATGGCGCCGAGCCCAATGTTCAAGCCTGTGCCGTCGATTTGGGCTTGCCCGGTGTGCTTCCGGTTTTAAATGAAGAAGCGGTCAGGATGGCCGTTAAATTCGGTCTGGCCATTGAAGCCGAGATCGCGCCTTATTCAGTGTTCGCCCGGAAAAATTATTTTTACCCGGATTTACCCAAAGGCTATCAGATCAGTCAGTTCGAACTGCCTATCGTCGGCAAGGGCTATCTGGATATTGAGGTCGACGGTGTCAAAAAACGCATCGGAGTAACCCGCGCGCATTTGGAAGAAGATGCCGGTAAATCGCTGCATGAGGATTTTCATGGTTTGACCGGAATCGATTTGAATCGCGCCGGTACACCGCTGCTGGAAATCGTTTCCGAGCCGGACATGCGCTCAGCCAAAGAGGCTGTGGCTTATATGCGGCAATTGCATGAATTGGTGCGTTATCTGGAAATTTGTGACGGTAACATGCAGGAAGGTTCTTTCCGCTGCGATGCCAATGTCTCGGTAAGGCCAAAAGGTCAAAGTGAATTCGGAACCCGTGCTGAAATCAAAAATATCAACTCGTTTAAATTTGTCGAAAAAGCCATCAACCATGAAATTGAAAGGCAGATTGATTTGATAGAGATGGGCGGCAGAGTCGTCCAGGAAACCCGGCTATACGATGCCAATAAAGATGAAACGCGGTCCATGCGTAGCAAGGAAGAAGCCAACGATTACCGTTATTTTCCGGATCCCGATTTGCTGCCGGTGTCTATTTCCGAAGCATTAAAAGCACAAATCAAAGCCACTCTGCCGGAATTGCCGGGTGCTAAAAAGTTACGCTTTATCGAGCAATACGGCCAGGATGATGAAAGCGCCACCACGCTGACTTCATCGCGCGAGTTAGCCGATTTTTACGAACAAGTGGTTCAGCAATCAGGTGGACAAGCCAAACTGGCTACCAACTGGATGACCGGCGATGTGCTGGGTGCGCTCAACAAAGCCGGTTTGGATATCAGTCATTGCCCGGTCCGCCCTGAGCGCTTGTCCGGTCTGATCAAACGCATTGCCGATAACACCATTTCAGGCAAAATCGCCAAACAGGTATTCGATAAATTGTGGAACGGCACCGCCACGGCCGATGAAATCATCGAGCAGGACGGTCTGGTGCAAATCACCGACATGGGGGCGATCGAAGCTATTATTGATACCATCATTGCCAATAACCAGGGCCAGGTCGAACAATTCCGCAGTGGCAAAGATAAGGTGTTTGGCTTTTTCGTCGGGCAGGTGATGAAGGAGACCCAGGGTAAGGCTAATCCTGCCGAGGTCAATAAGATGCTGATGGCGAAGTTAAAGGGTTAATTTGTCTTTTTGCAGGTAATCATTTTGTATCAGCCGGGTAGGTTGGGGTTAAGTCGGAGAGCCTGCCTCAACCTACACTGAATAATAACCGCTAACGATCAGGAGTTCACGGGCTCCTGGGTTTTGTGGGCTTTAACCCAATAAGCAAACATTATGCCCGCCCATCCTCGCAACCCGATTTCGGAGCTAAGGCATAAGGCAAGAAACCAGACGGCTGATGAGGGCCATTCCAGCCAGATAAGCAGGCCGAGGAAAATAGATATTCCGGCGCCTACCGATGTCGATATCATATTGGGTAACTGTGTGGCATAGGCCAGAGTCAGTCGAAATATCCCTTTGATCATTAAAAATGCTGCAATCAAAAGACTCAGTCTGATGGGGTCGTCTCCGATGCTGAATATGATCAAGCCGGAAACCACGACATCCAATACACCGTTTTGCAAGTTAAGAAAAAAACTTCTCAAATCCTTAGTAATAGCTGCATCGAAACATTCCAGGCAACCGACAATAAAAATAACTACGCCACAAACAGGCAGCCAGGAGAAATCCCTTATATCCATGATGATTACATCAGGTTTAAATAAGGTGGAGAATGCCAAAAGTGTTCCGGCAATTAACATGACTATTCCCCGAAACAGCAGCCTGCGCCAATCAGTTCCGGCATATTCCAAATTGGAAAAGTTCTCACGCAGTTTCATTTTTCCTCCACTTTTTTATTAAACAAAAAATAACCTGGTTATAAAGTTGTTTCAGCCCTTTCGGCAGTGCCTAAGGAGGCAACGGGTTGTTCGGCAAAGGCTTTGTCAGCATGGATGCTGGCATAGAGCCTATAGGGATGTATTTACGGCGTCCTTTGACGGGCACCCCGGTGCCGAATTTCGATCTACTATGAGTATAATCAGGAAAAATAATTTGATCCGGATTGAAGCGGGTTGGGAAAGAGTCAATCATTTAGCCGGAAAAAAACAGGGTTTATTATCCAATAAGGCCGCCAGATAAATGATTTATTAATCGAATACACTTTTCGAATGCGTTGATTTTTCCTGTCGCTAACTGGTGAGGGCAATCTCAGTTAACTGGTTAATACTCTAACAGATTCTGATGGGTTCAGTTCCAGGCATATTACCATTGGATAAGATGCTTGCTGACTTTCGAAGCCAATAGAAAGGTGACAAGCCGCTCAAGCCTTGAGGGGGGCTTAGCAAGAACGACTTGTCAAGCGCTTGATAATTAAATTTTATCCGTTATTTTCGGTATTCGGAAAAGACATAGTCCTTGTCTTTTTCTGAGGTGTGGCAAGCAAAGCATGACGCGCCGCTGTCTTTAACGAGACGTTCTGTTTTGCTGTCACCGGAGAAACCTTCAAATCCCCAGCCTCCGGTTGTCGCATATTTTTTGGCATTTTTATGCATAACGCCGACCAGTTTTCTTTCGCCTTCCTGAATAGACTTGTCTTTTTCCTGATAATTGAGCAGATCGAAGACGAGTATGGCGCCGTCTTCGTACTTGCCTGTTTTTAGCCCGGTTTCAGCCAATGCGTTGGCATAGACGTGGTGGATGCCTTGAAAAGGATTTTCCAGAGCATGGCCGGGTTGTATCAACATCGATTTGGCATGTAGCCAATTTCTGTAGCCTTCGGGAAATGGGACGCTTTGTTCCTGGGCAGATACGGCGTTTGAAAGAGAAAATAAGGTGCATGAGATGAGGGTCAAAATGCTTTTTTTCATGATGTTATCTCCCATCAAGTGGATTGACATAGTAGTTTCGTTTCGAAACTACTATGTGTTTTAATCCTATTCCCTTAATTTGTCAAACTAGTATTGATTCGCTATCTTAATTGAGAGCTAAGATCCTTTGAGGAAGCGAGTCCGGCTGGGAGATTGGATTATCAGGTTGGGTATTGCCGATAAAGGCAGTTCGCCATCAGTACCGCCATGTTTGACGGCCTCTTTGGGCATACCGTATACAACGCAGCTATTTTCATCCTGTGCGACCGTCAATGCGCCGGTATCGTGTAGCTCTTTCATGCCGCGTGCGCCGTCATCTCCCATGCCCGTCATAATGATACCCAGCGCGTTTTGACCTGCGGCTTGGGCTGTAGATCGAAAAAGAACGTCCACGGACGGGCGATGACGGCTGACCAAAGGGCCGTCTTTGATTTCTACCCGGTACTGTGCGCCGCTGCGTCGTAAAAGCATATGTTTTCCGCCCGGAGCGATTAACACCAAACCGGGAATGACCCGATCGTTTTGCTCCGCTTCTTTAACGGTGACTTGGCAAAGACTGTCCAGGCGTTTGGCAAACGCCGCAGTAAAGGCTTCCGGCATATGCTGGACGATGATAATACCAGGGACCGATCGAGGTAAGCGGGTCAGCACATATTCCAATGCCTGTGTTCCGCCTGTAGATGTCCCTATGGATACCACTCTATCGGTCGTTTCATGGATACTGCCAGCATGGGGGGCGATGATGGCATCGGCGTTGAGTTTGGGCTGCGATTCCATGATTGATTTTTTCGGAATGCCCGCGCTCATTCGGCCAACTCTGGCGTGGGACGCGCCTTTTACTGCATCGGCCAACAGGGTTTTTGAATCCTGGAGAAAACCTTTCAAATTAACCGTCGGTTTGGTAATGATGTCAACCGCACCGGCGCTCATCGCCTGCATGGTGACTTCCGCCCCTTTTGCCGTGAGCGTTGAGCAAATCACCACCGGGGTGGGATGTTCCTGCATCAGCTTTTTTAGAAACGTGATGCCATCCATGCGCGGCATCTCGATGTCAAGAACAATGACGTCCGGCCAGTCCGTTTCCATCCGTTTCAGTGCAAACAGAGGATCGGGTGCCGAGCCGATAACTGTGATGCCCGCTATGCTGTTCAACAGGGCGGTCAAGACCTGCCTGACCACGGCTGAATCGTCGACGATGAATACTTTGATGTCCGCCATAAAACCTGCCGTGTTGATGTGTTTTTAAAAATATCAGTCGTTTAAATGCCCGGCAACGTTACCAGAAATCGGTTGAGCTCTTGGTCTTTTCACGCTCGTCAATGCTTTGTTTCCAGTAACGGCGTTCCTCACTTTCCAGTAGCCGTTCTTGCTGATCACCGATTTTTTTTATGAAGACCGAATAATCGGTGCCGACAAAATGAACATTCCGGCCATGATTACCTCCCAAACAGGAACCGACTATCGGTATATGTTCATTTTTTAGAAATTCCTTAATAAACATGACGTTAACATCGCCGACAGTGTCTTTGTTTTCCCTGTCCTCACGCAGTTTCAAAACATTGCCGCCGCCGAAACATTTGGCTTTTAAGTGTAGCTTGTTCGCGCCCATTTTCATCATATCGTTAATCAGTAATTCCATCGCGTAAACACCATATCGGCCTTCTTCAGACTGAATGATAGGCATGTTATGCGCATGAAACCGGTATGCCAGTAAAAAATGGTTCATACCAAACACCTGATTGACCGGGTCGAACAGGCAGGCTGATACGCAGGAGCCTAATAGTGTGGAAATGACTTCTTTACGGCGTGTTACATAATACTCGCCCGGATCGATAATGATCCGCTGCGTGTTTTTGAAGGGTTGGACTTTCATGGTTTCCGATAAATCGAAGGTTTGATACTTTGCAATTGGTCAGTAATGCGATGCAGACTTTCGGAATGGCTGACAAAGAAATAGCCGCCGGATTTTAGAGCGGTTGCGAGTCGCTCAACTACCTGTTTTTTAGTATCCTGGTCAAAATAAATCAAAACGTTGCGTAAAAAAATAACATCGAATTTACCGATGCCGGTCGGTAACGGTTGCATCAGATTGACTTGTTGAAAGCTCACCCTGTCCCGCAACTTCTGGTCAACTTTAAAAAAACCGGCTTGCGAACGCACACCTTTCAGACAATATTTTTCCATGAGTGACATGTCCATTTGTTCCAGCCTATCCATCGTATAGACGCCTTGTTTGGCTATATCCAGGACGCGAGTGCTTAAATCGGATCCTAAAATTTCCCAACGCCGCATTCCCAGATCTTGGGCCATCACCATGGCCAGACTGTAGGCTTCTTCGCCGGATGAACTGGCGGCACTCCACAGCCTGAAATGCTCACCCCGCCAGTTTTTTATAATTTCTTGGCGGAAAAAATCAAAGTGCTTCGGTTCACGAAAGAAATAGGTTTCGTTAGTGGTAAGAATATTGACCATCATCTGAAACTCCTGAGGATGATCGCGTTGCGTGGCTAACTGGAAATATTCTCCATAAGTTGAAACACCATAGTAATCCAGCCTTTTAGCAAGCCGACTGGCTACCATTACTTTTTTTTCCGGTATCAGTGCAATGCCGGCATGGTCGTAAATCAGACGCCTGAACCGATCAAATTCTTCAGGTGTAATCGGTGAAATACTCAAGCAATCCTCACAGTGTAAAAATTAACAGGCAAATTAAAAAACAGTGGACGGGTTGGCATTTTTCTATTTCCTAGCATGGTAGGTGGTTGTATAGATCAGAAAAGCAACTACTATCAACGCTGTTAATTTGCAAATTCTAGAGGAAATTTCATGTCACGCACAGCTAATTACCAAGCTGCTGAAGCCGGTGTAGGAAAAGCCAGCTTCTATTTGCTCCCGGCCGGATTGGGATTAATGTCTGGTTTGCTGTTGTTGTTATTATCGGGATTTGGTTTATTGGGTTTTGTCGTGACACTGGTTTTAATCCTGGCAGGCATTTTGATTGGCCACCTGTTATTCAATAAACAGCAAGCTCTGATTCGGCAAAACAATGAACGTTGGCAACAGGATGAAATGAATAAGCTTGATGATGTCAACGCTTATGCGACTGAACTGGAAAGGTTATTCATTCATGTGGCGCCGATTCTGTTGAGACAAGTGCAAACCTCCCGCAGCCATACTGAGCAGGAAATCACGGTATTAACCAAGCGCTTTGGCGTGATGGTTGATCAGTTGAGCAATATTATCAACGGCACGGGTCATGCCGAGGATGGCCGTGGTATCGATACCTTGTTTTCAGATACCCACAAGGCTTTGAATCAAGTGTTAAAAGCGCTTGCCGAGATTCAGAATGTTGAGCATGCCGTTGTCGATGAAGTGCGTAAGCTATCTTTACATACGCATCAACTGGACTCAATGGCTCAGGAAGTTCGAAAAGTCGCCGAGCAAATCAATTTATTGGCATTAAATGCTGCGATTGAAGCCGCCAGGGCAGGCGAAAATGGCCGTGGTTTTGCCGTGGTGGCAGATGAGGTCCGCAAGTTAGCAGGTTTTTCATCCTTGACCGGCGAAAAGATCAGCGCCGCCATAGAAGATATCAATACTGCAATGACCAACACATTAAAAATGTCGGTTGCTTCGGGAACTAATGACGACCAAACCATCCGTGAGGCTGAACAGGCAATCCAAAACACGCTGACTGATTTGCAGGATGCGCTGAATGTTTTTAAAAATGATGCTGAGACGCTCAGATGCAGTAGTTCTGAAATTCGGGACGAAATTTTCACAGTACTGACAGCGTTCCAGTTTCAGGATCGGGTCAGTCAAATGTTGTCACATGTCGAGCATAATCTTAACAGTCTTCAAGGCACGGTGGAAAGTGCTACCCATGCAGGTGCTCAGCGGCATGCCAATATGATCAATGTCGATAAAACACTTTCCGGAATGGAGCTTAATTACACCATGCCCGAGGAATTGCTTAATCACCAGGCTAACAGCGCTGTTTCTCACCAGAGTGCCGCTCAAGATAACGATTTAACATTTTTCTAAACATCAACCGGGATTAAAACCATGGCAAAAACCATCATGATTATTGATGACTCTGCTTCCATTCGTCAGGTAGTCACTATTGCACTCAAAGGCGCAGGATATGAAGTAATTGAAGCGTGTGACGGCAAGGATGCGCTTAAAAAACTGACGGGGCAAAAAATCAATCTGATCATTACGGATGTCAATATGCCAAATATGGATGGAATTACCTTTGTACAGGAAGCCAAAAAACTGCCGGCCTATAAATTCACACCGATGATGATGCTGACCACAGAATCGGCCGACGATAAAAAACAGGCTGGTAAAGCGGCCGGGGCTAAAGCCTGGCTGACTAAGCCATTTCAGGCGCCGACACTGTTGGATGCGGTATCCAAACTGGTGTTGCCCTAACCAATGCGAAACGCATATAGGATGTGTTCATGTCCATTGAAGTAAAGCAAGATAAAAAAGGCTCCATTCGCCTGGCAATTCAGGATGAAATGACCATCTACACGGCCCTTCAGCAAAAAAAATTACTTTTCAGCCATCTGATTTCTGCAAAGACATTACAAATAGATTTGGCAGGCGTCAGTGAAATCGACAGCGCAGGCTTACAGTTGCTGTTGTTTCTAAAGCGTGAAGCAGGGCATCACAATATTAAACTGAGTTTGATTCAGCACAGTCAGGCTGTGCTTGATGTGATGGAGTTGCTTAACCTCAGTAAGTATTTCGGTGATCCCATTGTTATCTCTGCAGACAGGAAATCCTCATGAGTGAATTTGATGCCGCGTTAACTACCTTTGCCCAGGAATCAGAAGAACTTTTGATCTCTATGGAAGACGCGCTGCTGTCTCTGGAGTCATCACCGGATGATAGCGAGACCATTAACAGCGTATTTAGAGCGATGCACACTATTAAGGGCAGCTCCGGATTGTTTGGTTTTAATGCCATAGTCGCTTTTACTCATGAAGCTGAATCGGTACTGGATAAAGTGCGCAATGGTGAGCGAGCCATTGATGCCGAATTGATTTCTGTACTGCTGGACAGCAAGGATCTAACTGCGCGATTGATAGAACATTGCCTGACACAAAAGGATGCTCCTTTGCCGCCGGAACTGGAAGCGGCCAGCGCCAGATTGATAAAACAGCTGTCCGGCAGTAAAGAAACCGGTATTCAGGCCAGTGAAGCAGAAACTTCAAAATTGGAAAGCGAAGGCGGCGGTGATATTTCCGTTGACGGAAGTTGGCTTATTTCCTTGAAATTTCAGTCCGACGCGTTGAGAAACGGCATGGATCCGCTGTCCTTTATCCGCTATCTGCAAACACTGGGTGAAATAAAGGAAATCATTACGCTGATACCCGGCATGCCGGACGGTGATGAGATGGACCCGGAAAGCTGTTACCTGCATTTCAAGATTGCCTTTCAAAGCGATGCCAGTAAGCAAAATATAGAGAGCGTGTTCGAGTTTGCCTCAGATGACTGCGATATCAATATTTTACCGCCCAATTCTAAAGTTGAAGAATACCTCAACCTGCTGGACGCTCAGGATGAGAGTCATGTCAAGCGCATTGGCGAAATGCTGGTGCAAGTCGGCGCGCTAACCCAAAACGATGTCAATCGTGCGCTGCAAAAACAAAATGAATCACGGGAGAGTGACGATCAACCGGGCAAACCGTTAGGAAAAATTCTGGTCGAACAGCATGTGGTTCAGGAGCCCGTAGTCGAGCAGGCCTTGAAAAAGCAGGAGCAGACCAAGCAAAAACTGGCTGCCGAAGCTAATTATATCCGTGTTGATGCCACTAAACTGGGGCAGTTAATTAATCTGGTTGGCGAGTTGGTCATTTCCAGCGCGGCAATGAACCTGATCGTCGAACGGCATGGATTAGCCGATGCAGGCGATGTTGCCGCCAGCATGAACACTTTGGTCAGCAGTATCCGGGATACCGCCTTGGAATTGCGTATGGTCCAGATTGGCGAAACTTTTTCACGTTTTCGCAGGGTTGTGCGCGATGTGAGCAATGAACTGGGCAAAACCATCGAGCTTCAAATAAGCGGAGGCGAAACGGAACTGGATAAAACGGTCGTTGAGAAAATCAACGATCCTCTCATGCATTTGATCCGTAATTCACTGGACCACGGCATCGAAAGCCCCGAACAGCGCCTTGCGGTTGGCAAGCCTGCAGAGGGTATCGTACAACTCAACGCCTATCATGAATCAGGACATATCGTGATTCAGATTGCCGATGACGGTGCGGGCTTGAACTGCGAAAAAATAGTCGCTAAGGCTATCGCAAATGGACTGATTAAACCTGACCATGGCTTATCACAGCAGGAAATTTTCGATCTGATCTTTGCAGCTGGTCTCAGCACAAAAGAAGCCGCCACCAATTTGTCGGGGCGCGGAGTCGGCATGGATGTCGTCAAGAAAAACATCGAAGCCCTCCGCGGCACGGTAGGTATTGATAGCGAAGAAGGTCAGGGAACGACAATAACCATTAATTTGCCGCTGACACTCGCGATTATTGACGGTTTTATGGTGGGTACTGAGATGGATCGCTACATCATTCCGTTAAGCATGGTCGACGAATGTATAGAAATGGATCCTAACGAATGTGAGATCGATGAAGTGCAACACTACATTAATCTGCGTGGTCAGGTTTTGCCCTATCTACGCCTGGGTGATTATTTTAATAGCCGGAAGAGTGACACCGTTAAACGCCGCGAAAGTGTTGTCGTCGTCAAGTCGGGTCAAAACAAAGCCGGTTTTGTCGTCGATGAATTACACGGAGAGCATCAGACGGTGATCAAGCCTATGGGCAAGGTTTTTGAAAATCTCAAAGGTATCACCGGCGCCACTGTATTGGGTGACGGCAATGTCGCTCTGATCCTTGATGTTCAAGGGCTGATTCAGGCGGCGATCAAAAACAGAACCCGACCGGCAAACTTTTTAAAGGCTTAGCACACGCAATAAAGAACAAAGCGGTTTCAGACATAACTTTAGTTATACAGGAAAAAACTCAATGAACATTAATGACCTCAAGATAAAAACAAAAATTCTTACTGGGGCAATGTTGTTGGTGGCAATTACCATTGGTTTTGGTCTATTGGCCAAAATTTATATAGGTGATGTCTCCGATGCCTTGTTCGGTATTACAGACAACAATGGTAAATCGGTGGAATACGCCACCGGCGTAGAAAGAATGGCCTTGACGACCATTATGGAGCAGCGATCTTTCCGGATAAGTGAAAAGGATGAAGAGGCCCAGGATACTGAAAATGCAATGAAGAGTCTTCTGGAATACCTGGACAAGGTTGATAAAGTGGCCAAGGAATTCAATAACACCGAGTTGTTGGGCCAGTCCAAAGTTGCACGGGAAGGTACTCTGAAATTTGGAGAGAAATTTCGTGAAGTGGTGGCCGCTGTGAAGGCTAACCAAAAGGCTGTTGACGAGATGACAGTAAAAGGCAATGTCGTCGCCAAAGCGTCAGATGACTTTTTAAATCGCCAAGTCCGTTTGTACCAGGATGCCATGAAAAAAGGCACTAATGCACAAGAGTTGGATCCTTATGTACAGCGTTACATAGGGGCGACCAACATCTATATAAAAGCGATGGAAATCATGCGTGCGGAAAAAGAGGAAGTCAATTACAAGGACCGTGTCGCCTGGAAAAAAATGCAGATTCTACTGCCTGAGCTGATGAAAGCTTACGATGATTTACAAAAAATAGTCGACAGCGAAGAAGCTTTAAGATTGATTGAAACAGCACGCGTAAGTACCCGTGATTATCAAGAGTCGGCCCAACAGTGGATAGACAATGACGATAAGCTTAATGTGGTTCGCAAAGAAATGCTTGACTTAGGTGATGACGTTATCAAGCAGGCTCAAACGGCAGAAGAAGCCGGTTATGCTCAGTTAGCTGTTGCTCGTGATCAAGCTGAAGAATTAGTCAGCGAAGCCAATAAAATCATAATCGGTACTATCATCGTCGCATTGATTTTGGGCATTTTGATTGCGATGTTCCTCGCTAATCTCATTACGGTGCCTATTACTATCGGCGTTAAATTTGCCCAATCCTTATCTAAGGGTGATTTGACCGCAAAACTGGAAGTGAACGGTAAAGACGAAATTGGTCAGCTGGCACAGGCTTTGCGTGATATGCGCGACCAGTTGAGTACTGTCGTCGAGCAGGTCCGGTCCAACTCAGACACCTTATCCAGTGCTTCTCAGCAGGTCAGTTCCACTGCGCAGGGTATGAGTCAGGCGGCTACCGAGCAGGCTTCAAGTGTTGAGGAAACCACTTCGGCCATCGAACAACTCAATGCTTCAGTGCAACAGAACACCGAAAATGCCCATGTCACGGAACAAATGGCGACCAAGTCGGCCAATGAATCCCGAGAAGGCGGTGAAGCCGTAAATGAGACTGTTAAGGCGATGAAAAACATAGCCAAAAAAATCGGTCTCATCGAGGATATTGCTTATAAAACCAATCTGTTATCACTCAATGCTGCGATTGAAGCCGCGTCTGCCGGAGAGCACGGTAAAGGATTTGCAGTGGTTGCGGCCGAAGTGCGAAAGCTGGCGGAAAGCAGCCGCGTTACTGCAGAGGAAATCAATGAACTGGCAACCAACAGTGTGGCTATCGCTGAAAAGGCCGGTACTTTGATTGCAGCAGTCGTGCCTAATATTGTTAAAACGGCCGATCTGGTTCAGGAAATCAATGCGGCTTCAATTGAACAATCCAGTGGTATCAATCAAATCAATGATGCAATGCGGCAACTGGATAAAGCGACCCAACAAAATGCGGCCAGCTCCGAGGAATTGGCGGCAACTGCCGAGGAATTAAATGGGCAGGCGACACAATTACAACACGCAGTAGCGTTCTTCAAGCTCGATTCAAGCGGTGCCAAGCCTCAAGGGGGTGGTCGTAATAATCCTCCTTATCGTCAAAGCCGGTCTCCTGCCAAAGCAAGTTACAGCAACAAGCCGGAAGTGAACAATGCATCAGCTGATACCTCGCTTGAATTTAATGATTCGGATTTTGAGCGTTTCTAGTTCCTGGAGAACAGACCATGAGTAATCTGATCCGAAAAGAAAACGGCAAAAATGCAGTGGCGGTACAGGAACAAATCGGACAATACCTGACGTTTCTGGTTGACAAGGAAAATTTTGCCATCAATATTCTCGATGTCAAAGAAATCATAGAAATAGCCAATGTTACGCATGTGCCTCTGACGCCCGACTATATTCATGGCGTCATTAACTTGCGTGGTAATGTTGTGCCGGTCATCGATTTATCGGCGCGGCTTAAACATCATAGCGCTGAAGTCAACAAGCGAAGTTGTATAGTTCTGGTCGAAGTGGATGTGCTTGAAGGCCCGCAGATGATAGGCATGCTGGTGGATGAAGTAAGGGAAATTCTGGAAATTCCGCCTACGAATATTCAGCCCGCTCCCGATTTCGGTACCGACATTCGTACCGACTTTATCCAAGCTATGGCAAGGGTTGGTGATGTGTTCATCATCCTACTGGCTATAAACCATGTTTTATCGTTGGAAGAGTTGTCACAGTTGAACAATCTCACTCATGAACAACAGTTAGATTGAAGAAGTTCGCCGAGATATCTTAATTTAAGGCTATGTTCGCGTTAGTAGTTGAAAGTAACTCAACACCGTCATTCCGGCATGGATTGCCGGAGCCGTTAGACCGCGCAAGCGAATCCAGGTCACAAGGATGTGAAAGTCCAGCTCCATCCATGGCTTCTGGACCCCGGCAATCCCCGACTCTCCCGAAATGACGCGGTCGACAATGGATAAAGAGTTAGCGCTTAAACAGCTTTATAATCAGGTTGGGATTTGAGTTCCCTGACATGCTGGAATCTATTTGGAAGAACTAATGTTTTTCCAGATCGTCTCTGGCAAAATCATCGACACTGATGGCTTTGAACCGGGCACTTTCTGCTTGAATGAGTAATTCGGCCTCTTCCCGGCTGATGACATGCTTATCCAGTGCTTCAGACATGACATTCTCGATCGCGCCTTTCGTAAGCTGGCGGTTTTTCTGTGCCTGGCGAATTTTGGCTTCTACCGGAGCCGCGGCAAGCACGGCTTTAAACGCGATTTCGATACGCCCGGTAGGGTCGTCTTCTTGAGTATTGATATAAATACCCTGTGTCAGTCGATCTCGGCTTGAAGAATCCGATAATAAAATCGCTGCCGTTTTATGTATGAGTTCATCGCCAGGTGATTCATTGGGCTTGCCGAATGGAAACATCAAGATTCTGAGTGACCAGGATACAGGCCGGAAAGGTAATAGTCGCAAAATGGCCGATAGGGCTTGTTGGACACTGTATAGCGTTGACTGGCAGGCCCATTCGACCAAGGGTAAATCATCAGCCCGGCTGCCCTGGTCCTGGTAATGTTTAAGCACAGCCGAACACAAATATAAATTACTCAATGCATCGGCAAATTGCCCGGATAAACGTTCTTTCCGTTTTAAAGCGCCGCCCAATGTCAGCAGAGCATAATCGGCTAATACGGCAAATCCGGCGCTGAATCTGGCAATCTGGCGATAATAACGGCGAGTGTCGTTATCACCGGGAACCTCTGAAAAACAGGCATTACTGAAGCCGTACCCTATGCAGTAAATCAGGTTGCGCAGCGTTAGCTTGATGTGCCGAACCAACAATTGATCAAACTCAAGCAAGCCTTGTTCATTATCGGCTAAATGCAACGCGGCCATTTCCTGCTGAATCATAGGATGACATCTTACCGAGCCTTGACCGAAAATCATCATCGTGCGGGTTAATATGTTGGCGCCTTCCACCGTAATGCTGACCGGTATCACCTGATACAAACGGCCCATGAAGTTACGCGGCCCCAAACAGATGCCTGAGCCACCCTGAATGTCCATTGCATCATTAATCACGCGGCGCATGCGTTCGGTCAGTTCGTATTTGATGATGGCGGAGATAACCGATGGTTTTTCGCCGTGATCAATTGCCGTCGCCGTTACAGAGCGGGCTGCATCAAGAATATAAGCTTCACCGGCCATACGCGCCAAAGGCTCCTCTATCCCTTCAAATTCGCCGATGGGCAGGTTGAATTGTTTACGGATACGCGCATAGGCTCCGCTGTTGCGGCAAGCAAATTTTACGCCGCCGGTACTCAGTGCCGGGAGAGAAATGGCGCGGCCGGTGGACAGGCTTTGCATTAGCATTTTCCAGCCCTTGCCCACCTGTTCAACGCCGCCGATAATCCAATCCAGGGGAATGAAGACGTCTTTGCCCCAGTTGGGTCCATTTTGAAAAGCCGAGTCTAACGGGTAATGCCGGCGTCCGATGGAAATTCCCGGAGTATGGGTGGGTATCAGTGCTACGGTAATACCGATATTCTCTTTATCGCCTAACAGATGATCGGGATCATACAATTTAAAAGCAAGGCCTAAAACGGTGGCGACCGGTCCCAGCGTAATGTAGCGTTTTTCCCAATTCAGGCGAATGCCCACAACCTTATCATGCCCTTCGAACGCACCATAACAGACGATACCTGTGTCGCGCATCGCCCCGGCATCGCTTCCGGCGTAAGGACCCGTCAATGCAAATGCGGGGATTTCCTCTCCAGCAGCGAGTTTGTATAAATAATGTTTTTTTTGCGCGTCAGTGCCGTAATCAAGCAATAGTTTGGCAGGGCCCAACGAGTTAGGCACCATGACCGTGACAGCAGCAGTGATGCTGCGGCTGGCGATTTTCATGACGATTTGCGAATGGGCATAGTCAGAAAATTCCAGGCCACCAAAGGTTTTGGGGATAATCATGCCGCAGAATTTGTTGCGTTTGATGAAATCCCAAACTTCAGGCGGAAGATCTCGCCGGTTGTGAGTAATATCCCAGTCATTAAGCATCTGACATAAAGTTTCCACAGGGCCGTCAATAAAGGCTTGTTCTTCGGCAGTCAATTTGGCTGCGGGCAGATTTTGCAAGACCTGCCAGTTGGGCTTACCGGAAAAGAGTTCTGCGTCCCACCAGGTAGTGCCCGCCTCCAGGGCTTCTCTCTCGGTTTGCGATAAGGGCGGCAGGGCCTTTTTCATTGCCTTGTAAATCGGGTGGCTGATCAGCGAGCGACGCAGGGCCGTTATCCATCCTGAGCCAAAGGTAACAGCATGTGATGTAAATAACCATTTCATATAAGCTCCAAAATCAGGGGTATCTCAAGCTTTTGCGTCACTGTTTTATACCCATCGTAGATCGAAATTCGGCACCGGGGTGCCCGTCAAAGGACGCCGTAAAACCACCCCTATAGGCTCTATGCCAGCATCCATGCTGGCAAAGCCTTTGCCGAACACCCCGTTGCCTCCTTAGGCACTGCCGAAATTTGAAGTGCGAAAGGTATATAAGCTAATTTCTCAGTGGCTTGCCGGTTTGCAGCATATGTTCCAGTCTAGCCAGCGATTCAGGCTGTTGAGTCAGTGCCAGAAAAGCATTCAGTTCCAGAGACATCAGGTGTTCTTCAGTTAATGGCTGGCTGATATCGCAGTCGCCGCCACTCAACACCTGGGCCAGATGGTCTGCAATAACCGTATCGTAAGCACTGATTTTTCCAACGACATGCATCGCCCGGCTTGCCATTTTCAATAATATGGCCGCAGATTTACCCGGCAGATAATACTGATAAGGCTCCGGTGGCTGATATCCGGCGGACAAGGCTAATGACTTGGCTTTTGCGTCGGCCAAAAGGCGACTACGATTCATGGTAATGCCGTCGCTGGATGATAAAAACAGCATATTCTTTGCTTCGAATGCCGATTTGGAGACTTTGGCCATGCCTATGGTTTCAAATGCCTGGCTGACCGGTGGAATCGGACCTCCGAAACGGTTTTTGTTTTCTAACTGTCTGCGCAAATATTCCTTGCAGCCACCCCAGCCGGGTAGTAAGCCGACACCTGCTTCGACGAGACCCATATAAAGTTCAGCATGCGCTTGAATGGCGTCGCAATGCAGCAGAATTTCACAGCCGCCACCCAATGCCAGCCCTGAAGGCGCGCCCACTACAGGAAAAGGGGCGTATTTTAAGGCTTGATAGGTTTCTTGGCCTACGCGTATCAGATTGGCAATAGCGGGGGTGTTTTTTTCCTTGATAGCATTGACCAATAATGACAGATTCGCACCGGCAGAAAAATGTTCGGCCTCGTTGTAAATCACTAAACCGGCAAATTCTTTACCGATTTTGTCGATGGTTTTCCGGATCACAGTCATGGTGTCCATGTCCAGCGTGTTCATTTTGCTGTGAAACTCCAGGCAAGCGATGCCGTCACCCAAATCCCAGAGACTGGCTGACCGGTTATGTAAAACCGGTGAGTTTGTTAATTTGCAGTCAGACAACAGTAAAACCCCGTCCGGTCGTCTAACCGGCTGATATTGTTTCTGTAAATCCTTACAGTAAAGCCTGCTGTTATCAGCGGTATAAAACGGTTTTCTATCATCAAGCAAGGCTGGAATCGTTCTTTTTTCCAGATTCAAACGATCGCAAAATCCGGCGGCTCCGATGCGGTCGATCAATTCAAACGGTCCGTAAGTCCAGTTGAAGCCCAGTTTCATTGCCGTATCCACGGCAACGGGATCCTCTGCAATTTCAGGCAGCAGGGAGGCGGCATAGCACAGCGTTTGCGAGATGACGTTCCAGCAGAACGTGGAAATTTTATCGTTACCGGACAACAGGCTCTTCAGATCGGAGGCTAAGTCCATTTGCGGCTTAATACTGATGCAGTAATCGCCGGTTTTAAGATTGATGGATTCCTTGACGCGTTGCCCCTCAATCTGCAGCAAGCGATAAAAACCCCCTTTTCCTTTTCTGCCTGTGTAGCCGGACGCTATCATGTTATTCATTAAATCGGGCAGAGGCGCGAGCTTTCGGAATGCATCGTCTTCCTGCAACATCTTATTGAAGCCTTTGACTATGAAAGGAATAAGATCGATGCCGACCAGGTCCAGCAAGCCGAAAATGCCGGTTTTGGGAATACCGAAAGGTTTGGCGATAGCCGCATCGGCTTCTTCTAAACTCAGGCCCAGTTTGAAGGCTTCCTGTACTCCGCATGTTATCCAGAAAGTACCGATACGGTTGGCAATAAAGCCGGGCGTGTCTTTACAAATCACACAGCCTTTGCCCAGGCGCAAATCGGCAAATTCGGCTACAGCCTGCTGAAATTCGGGCAGCGTTTCAGTGCCGGAAACCAGTTCAAGCAAGCGCATATAGCGAGGCGGATTGAAAAAATGGGTAATCATAAAGCGCCGTTTAAGACTTTCCGGCGCATCTGCCATCAACAATTTGAGCGGCAAAGTGGACGTATTAGACGAAATTAAAGTAGTTGCGGGGCAAATGCCCTCCAATCGCCGGTAGAGTTTTTGTTTGATGGACAGATTTTCTATAACCGCCTCAATGACCCAATCGACCTTTGCCAGCTTTTCAAGATCATCATCCAGATTGCCGGGCGTGATCAGCCGGACATTTTTTGCCAGCATAAAAGCCGCAGGCTCGGTTTTGAGTAGTTTGGCGATGGCTGACTCGGCCAGTTGATTTCGCTGTGAAGCGCCTTCCGGCACAATATCTAACAGTAGGACAGGAACTCCGGCATTACTGAGATGGGCAGCGATGCTTGCACCCATGACACCGGCACCAATGACAGCGGTTTTTTCGATGTTCATGAGATAGCCTCCAAAATAGTGGCAATGCCCTGGCCACCACCGATACACTGGGTTGCCAATGCGTAACGGCGGTTTTCTCTTTGCAAGAGACTGGCCGCCTTGCCGGTAATCCGGGCGCCGCTGGCGCCTAGAGGATGCCCCAAGGCAATGGCGCCGCCATCAATATTCAGTTTTTGCAGAGGGAGAGGCAGTTCTTTGAGCACTGCCAGCACTTGAGCCGAAAAAGCCTCATTCAGTTCGATGATATCGATGTCGTCAAGTTTCAATCCGGCGCGCTGCAAGGCTTTCTGCGTCGCTTTGATCGGGCCTATGCCCATGATTTCGGGCAGACAACCGGAAACGGCAATGGCTTTGATACGGGCCAGTTTGCTGAGCTTGTGCCTGTCGGCGTAATCTTCGCTGCAAACCAGGAGAGCGGCCGCGCCATCGGTGACCGGCGATGCGGTGCCTGCAGTAATGCTGCCACGGCTATCGAATGCCGGTTTTAAACCGGAAAGTGCGGCCAGCGATGTATCAGGACGAATGCAGCCATCCTGAGTGATCTGCAAACCATTAGGCAGTGTAATGGGTACAATTTCGTCTGCAAATCCTCCGTTTTGTTGGGCGGTAAATGCTTTTTGATGACTGCCCAGTGCAAAGGTTTCCTGGTCTATCCGGTCGATATGATAGTGTTTGGCCAGATTTTCGGCAGTTTCACCCATGCTGATATACGCTTGGGGAAAACGCTGATAAAGATCAGGATTAGGCATCCTATTGAATCCGCCCATTGGAATGCGTGTCATTGATTCCACTCCACCGCAAATGAACGCTTCACCGGCATTCATTTGAATCGCACCGGCCGCTATGTGTATGGCTTGCATGGAAGATCCGCAAAACCGGTTCAGTGTCATACCGGCTACTGAAACCGGAAGATCTGCCAAATGAACGGCCAGCCGACCCAGATTGAGGCCTTGTTCGCCTTCTGGAAATGCACAGCCCAGAATCACATCTTCCAGATCCTCAGTATTGACTCCGGTTTGTTCAACCAGGGCTTTGATAACCTGTGCAATTAAATCATCGGGCCTGATTTGGGAAAGTTGGCCTTTGTGGGCTGGAGTAAAAGGTGAGCGGCAGTATCCTGCAATAACAACCTGTTTCATGATCCGTCTCCTGATTTTTATAATTAAATTCCCGGAAAAACGTTAATTTATGAAGTATTGCAAGCAACGAATAGGCTGTAACCTCCTGAAATTGCACAGTTGCTTTATAGTTTATTAAGAAAACGGTCAGTCAAAGCCCATGTGCCGGCAGTATTGTCCATTAAAATTCCGTGGTGGCGTGCCTGAATCAATTCCATTTCTTTATCTTTTGACCCAATCAGAGTGAATAGTTCCTTGGCTCCGGAGGCTGCAACAATCGGGTCTTCATCGGCTTGAATGATCAGCGTGGGGGCCGTAACTGCAGAAAGCAGTTCATAGAGGTCGAAAATCAAACGTCTCAATTCGTAGAGGCTTTTAATCGGCGTGTTGCGGTAGTTGATATCCGGGTGTTCAGTGTCGTTCTCGATAAAAGGTTTTACGCCTTCGTAGCTTGAAACCCATTCGACCAGTTTATTGGTACCATGCAAAAAAGGGATGAGCATAAAGGATTTGCGCATGAATTTGATCGGGACAGAGGAGGCGACCACACCGATGATATGCTCCGGATAATGAGCCGCCAGTTTAAGTGCGAGCGCACCTCCGGTAGAAAAACCGGCAACGGCAATCCGCTCTGTATAAGCGTTGAGAATGAAAAATCCGCGAACGACGGACGCAAACCAGTCTTCCATCGCCTGAGCTCTAAGCGCATAAGGTGACGTGCCGTGACCTTTCAGCCGGACGCCCATCACGGTGTAGCCTTGTTGAGCCAGATGTTCGCCGTAATGACGCAGTTCCGCAGGTCTTGCCAGAAGACCATGAATAAGCAGCACCCCTTTACCATTTGAGTGGGCAGGATGCAGTAAATACGGGGAAGCATCTGCCGTTGCAGACTCTTTCCGGTTGATGTCGTCGTAACGCGCTTTGCGGTAGGACTTTTGTTCCCACAGCAGCGCCCTTAGTTCATCCTCAAACTGCCAGCTGGCCATTTGCCGGGCGGAAGTGTGAGGATATTCAGTCAGTGCGCCAATAGCGGTATTCCTTACATCGGAAATTGGCCAGACTTCGTTGTTATAGACCGCGATGAGGTTTTCCAGGCGTATGGTATCAATATCATACGCCTGACATAATTTGGGCAGAAAGTGATAGTCTGTTTCGTCTTCAGTGATCAGTTTGCTTTCTTTGGCGACACAAATAAACTGTTTAAAACGTTTGCTGAGCCCCTGCGTCAGGTCAATATACTCGTCAGGATTCAGAAGGCTTCTGTGCAGGTTGATACGCGTGTTGTTTTGCAGATGTTTAACCGCAATGTAAAGCGTTTTATAAAAGCGGTCCTTGCCGATTTTCAGTTGACCGGATCTGATGCAATGCATAATAAGGCTTGCGGCAATATGGCTCAAATTGACCGTCACATTGGCGTAGATGTTGACCATATAGCGGTTACGTGTGTTGCCCGCACTTTTTTTAAAGTAAACCCCCAGCAGTTTTTGTTTCCAGTTTTTAGGGGCCGTGTGCAATTTAAAGACATCGTCCAGAGATTTGAATTCTGACTTGACCATTTCCAGCAAATGGCGATTCCACCAATGCCAATCTTCATAAGGATCGACGGGCGTTCCCATGCGAATGTCCATGTCAGTATCTTTCAGCAGAATATTGCCCTCGACCAAAAGTTCCTCGGTTTGGCGCATGTTCAGGCCGTTGGATATCAACTCCACGCCTTTTTGTAATAAATTTTCAGAAGAACGGATGGGGTAAAAGGTAATGTTGGAAGGAACAATCAACGTGGGCTTGATTGCGGCAATCAAAAGTTGTTCCAGGCTATCCAGCCTCAGTTCATCTTTCCAGCGCAGCAATTGTGCGTAGTCCTTGTTTGAATAGGCATTGCGGATGGTGGCTTTAAAGGCTTCAATACCCTGGGCCAATACAGCCGCGCCGGTGTGATGTTTGCGATGTGCGCCGGTTATCCGGGAAAAAATACGGTAACGGCCTTCCTTGTCCATAACGCGCCGGTCCTTAACCATGCCGCCTTCAGGAAAAATAATGACCTTGCGGCCCCGAAAAATCTGACTTGCCAGCAAGGGAAAGAGGCGGGGGTGATCATGGGGGAAAACGCCCGCTGATTTTAAATAGCGGGACAGAAGAGTGTCTTCCCTGAAAAATTCGCCTGAAGCCACGGCGCAAGAGTATGCGCCGGTTTTTTCATGAATCAGGATTTGCGGAATGAATGTTTCAAAGCGGGAAAAATGATTGAATAAAAAAATATCCCCTTGCCCGGCTTGATTCTGCGCATGCAGTTTCATCTTTACGCCGAGCATATTTTTGACTGACCCGAATAGCGATGCTGTTCTTTCGTATACCGCCGGGTCTATATCGAACCAGTCAAGTGGATAGGGGGATTGGGGCATAGTTTCCCATTATTCTTTAGGCGGGCTGCTCAATTCAAGATGATGCGGCGTGCTGTCATCGCCGCCGCCCTCACCGAAGTCGCCGTTCAGGTCATCTGCGCTCAATAAATCGCCTTCTTCATCGGGTACATTGCCATCATGTATCAGATAGTTGCGGCGTTGCAGATAAGAGGAACGAATAAAATCATAGCGATCGACGGATGCTTCATCCACCAGCTTTTCAGTAGAAAGCAGGCCTGCGCGTTGATCTGTGACGTCTAATGCATTGGCGGCTGAAGAGGCTGCACTGACGGCTGCTCCGGCAAACATGGCATAGTTAAGCGGATCCATCAAAGCATCGCCCATAAGACCGGCCACGCCTCGCGGTGAGCTGGGGCCAAAAAACGGCAGAACCAGGTAAGGGCCCGATGGAACGCCCCAATAGCCTAAGGTCTGATCAAAGTCTTCATTGTTCTTAGGTAAATCGACCATACTGGCAACATCGACAAAGCCTGCAACGCCTGCGGATGTGTTGATCATGAACCGGCTGAAATCCTTGCCTGCCTGCAGCATTTTCAGCTGAAAAACATCATTGATGAAAACGCCGATATCATCGATGTTGCTGAAAAAGTTGGTTACACCCTGGCTGACAATATCCGGTGTAATAGTCTCATAACCTTTGGCAACCGGTTTCAATACGTATCGGTCGACGCCATCGTTAAAATCATGTGTGCCACGGTTCCAGCCTTCCCATGGGTCATCCGGATTAGTTGGATTTGAACTGCAACCGTTGAGTAATGCAGCTAAAAATACGGCATTGATTGACGTTAGTATGGGTTTGTGAATCAAACGACGTGTAGTCATAGCGGTAAAAAGTCCTGTTAAAAATAAAACTTGGTTGCCAGTTTAGGCGATATCTCAGAATAAATATACTCAAAAAGTGTCGAATTTTGATTGGATTTAATGTGTCGTGGCAAGGGGGAAAATGTACGATGAACTTTTTTCTATATACATTTTATAGTTTTTAAATCAGTTGCTTATGGCTGAGAGATGCGTGATTTAGCTTTGATTTGAGTCGATAGTTTACCTTTGGTAGCAGACAAATGTGTCAATGATGCGATCGACGATGGCCAGGGCAACGCCATCATCGTTAAAAAAATCGCCCCAATTGTTTAATTCCTTGTTAGTGGTCAGCGCATTGATCAGCTGAAACAGATTGTGCATGCCTTGTTTTTTCATCAACAGGTGGCCCCGGCTGGTCGATGAATAGCATATCGAATTTGAGCTGTTGCTAGATTTTCTTGTTCAATTCGCCTTTGAGTTCGACCGGCTCCTCCGATTGTTTGACATGCTTGAACCCTGCCCAGATCTTGCCATTGCTTTTAGGATCATAGTATTGATACGCACGAATAGTGAAGCCCGTTATCGTGAGGTGCTTTTGGGCTTGGGTTGTAAATGATGGATTCGTGACTATGCTTTGCATGAAAGTCATCGTAGCAAAGACGACCTTATCGCGACTATTTTTGGCTTCCTAGAAAAGTCTTTTGATCTATCGAGCCAATGTATCGCAGGTTGATCGTAAGTTTGACGTAACTCGACGATTACTGATTTACGCGTCTTGATCAGCAGGTATGACAGCAAGCCACCATCACTTGCTGTTGTATTTCATTGCAGTAACAGGCTTAGGAACGAACATGAAATAAGGCCTTCAATTTTTTGAAAGGGGACTATGGTTGGATTGACAAGTGTCGGTTGCGGGGAAAGCAGTTGGCATGCCTCACGCAATTATTTACGGAGCTCTGGCAAGCGAGTCACCCAGCCGCAGCAAATCTTGCTGAGCCGAAAAGTTATTTTTTAACCAAGTATTTGTAAAAAGGAACCAGGAATAACTGCCATGTACCTTTACCAAGTTTTAATTTTGATTGTTACCGGTTTGACATGCGTTAGTCTTGGATTCTGGATGGGGAAAAAAGCCGCACCCGCTCTGATTCAGTCACCAATTGACAGTAATGAGGCATTGAATATTGATTCCGTAAATCGTTACGTTGAAAGTATCAATGATTTTGCCCAACAAATTACCCCTGCCTGGTCTAAGCATGTCGAGATGTCCCGCCATGAAATGGAGTTGGCAATAAGCCAACTAACGCAGCGTTTTTCGTCTATCACTGTCAATCTGGATAATGCCTTGAATGCTAACGGTGCCTCGTTAAGCAGCAGTGACGGAGACATATTTGTCGCAAGCAATCTGCGCTTGCAGCAAGTAGTCAATTCACTCGAATCAGCGCTTGAGGAAAATCTGGTTGTGCTGACGCATATTCGCTCATTATCAGGATATATCGAAGAGTTAAAAAACATGGCAACAGAAGTTGCGCGTATTGCCGGACAAACCAACCTGATTGCCTTGAACGCGGCCATTGAAGCAGCGCGTGCCGGTGAAGCGGGGAGAGGCTTTGCCGTTGTTGCCGATGAAGTTAGAAAACTGTCTCATTTATCCGGGGAAACCGGGAAATTGATTGGCACCAAAGTGGAACAGATAAATTCAGCCATGTATGCAGCCTTGACTGCTGTCGAAAAAAGTACTGCAGACGAAGCCTTAGCCGTTGCGGCCTCCAACGATAATATCCAAGCAGTTTTAAATAATTTGCAACACGTATTTGAAGCTCAACAGCATTACTCGAACAATCTTGGCCACTCTGCGCGCAATATTAGAGCCGAAATTGATGAATCGCTGATCCAATTTCAATTTCAAGATAGGATTGGTCAAGTCTTATGTCATGTCCGGGATAGCATCGACGATTTTCCTCGTTTCGTCAGTGAAAGCCATTCAGGCGGTATTGGGTTGCTAAAGCCACTGAATAACACACATTTGCTGGATACACTCAAAAGCACCTACACCATGGAGGCTGAGCATAATGCCCATGGTCAGGCGAAGACCCGCGTTTCTCAATCCGCACCCGAAATCACTTTTTTCTAGGAATAAACATGGCAAAAACCATTTTAATAGTTGACGACTCTGCTTCCATCCGTCAAGTGGTGGGCATATCTTTAAAGAGCGCAGGTTACGACACGATCGAAGCGGTGGACGGTAAGGATGCACTCAGCAAACTTAATGGACAAAAAATTCACCTCATCATTTCCGATGTGAATATGCCTAATATGGACGGTATTACCTTTGTAAAAGAAGCTAAAAAAATACAGGAATACAAGTTCACCCCCGTAATTATGCTAACCACAGAATCGCAAGAAGGTAAAAAGCAGGAGGGTCAAGCTGCAGGCGCCAAGGCTTGGGTGGTCAAGCCATTTCAACCCGCCCAAATGCTTGCGGCAGTGTCAAAACTGATCTTGCCCTAATTTGGCGGACAGAAAAATACCTAATCGTTAATGTTTTGCAGTTTTCAAGTTGGCAAAGCTTGATAAGCCACAGCTCAAAATCCAACGTTTTGTTTTGTTGATACCTATTTTAATAAGCCTATGCAAACTCTTACCATCGAAAATGAACTGACTATCTTTACTGCTTCAGAGATGAAAACCGGTTTGCTTGCTTTTCTTGACACGGGTAGCAATCTGGAGATCGATCTTTCCCAGGTTGTCGAAATCGACACGGCTGGGTTACAAATTTTGATACTGATCAAACGCGAAGCCGCAAAGGCCGGTAAATCTCTAAAATTTGCGATGCATAGCAAGCCTGTGTTGGAAATTATGGAATTGGCCAATCTTACGGCTGTGTTTGGCGATCAAGTTGTTTTAGCCCATACCGAGGAATAAGTAATGAGTTTCGACGACTTAATGAAAGATGCGCTGTTGACCTTTACCGCTGAAAGTTTCGAGTTGCTCCAGCAAATGGAGGATGATTTGCTCAATCTTGAAGATGGAGAGGATCCTGCTGAACGGATCAACGCCATTTTTCGTGCCGCCCATACCATCAAAGGCTCATCCGGATTATTTGGCTTGGACCATATTGTTGCCTTTACCCATGTCGTAGAAAGTCTGCTCGATAACGTGCGTGACGGATTAATCCCCATTTCGGCGGATTTAATCGCTGTATTACTGCCTTGCTGTGATCATATCAATCTGTTGGTGGGTAATGTCGCTAATGGTCAAGCGACTTCAGACCCTGAACTTACCGCAGCGGGTCAGTTATTGCTAGCCGATTTACAAAAGTTCATGCAACCCGTTCCCATCCCGCACAAGGTAGTGGCCGTCTCTGAGCAACAGGATCAAATTGAATCCATGGGCGGTGGCGGAAACGTCGATAGCGGTAATTGGCATTTATCGCTACGCTTTGGCGTCGATGTGTTGAGGGACGGAATGGACCCTTTGGCATTTATCCGTTATTTGGCCACATTGGGTGAAATTGCTCAGTTAACGACTATTAGCGAGTCTATGCCGGAACCGGAAGATATGGATCCGGAAACCTGTTATCTCGGGTTTGAAATTCATTTGAAAAGCGATTGCAGTAAAGAAGAGATCGAAGGCGTATTCGACTTTGTAATGGATACCAGCACCATCCGCATTCTGCCGATGAACAGTAAGATTGAGGATTTTATCGCGCTGATCAATGAGTTGCCGGAAGATGAAGCGTTTCTCGGCCAGCTGCTGGTAAAAAGTGGCGCCTTGACGCGTCGCGAGTTGGAAGAAGCGCTCAACCGGCAGGACCAAGAGACGCTGACCGGCGACGAATCTCAATCTATTCAACACAAACAACCCATCGGCGAAATTCTTATCGAGCAGCATTCAGTACAGCAACCGATTGTCAATGCAGCGCTGGAAAAACAAAAACAGATAAAAGAACAAAAAGCCCGCGAAAATCAAAGTATCCGCGTCGATGCAGAGCGTCTGGACAAACTCATTGATTTGATTGGCGAATTGGTTATATCCGGGGCGGGCGTCAAGCTACGTGCCGGGCATACCAATGACAGTGCTTTGTTAGAGTCCACCGGCGAAATGTTACGTTTGGTCGAGGAAGTTCGCGACAGTGCATTGCAATTACGTATGGTCGCCATTGGCGGCACATTTAGCCGCTTTCAGCGAGTGGTGCGAGATGTCGGTAAGGAATTGGGTAAGGATATTAACCTGGTGATTACGGGCGGTGATACCGAAGTCGATAAATCCGTTGTCGAGAAAATTGGTGATCCGCTTATGCACTTAGTGCGTAACGCCATGGATCACGGTATTGAATCCTCTGAAGTCCGCTTGGCGCGTGGCAAATCCAGTCGAGGTGAGTTACGGCTAAATGCTTATCATGAATCCGGCAACATCATCATAGAAGTCAGCGATGACGGTGGCGGTCTGGACAAAAACCGTATCCTGGCAAAAGCCATCGAAAAAGGCTTGGTAGCAGCAGATGCGCATTTATCCGATCACGAAATCTACGCCTTGATTTTCGAACCCGGCTTTTCCACTGCCCAACAGGTTTCCAATCTATCGGGTCGCGGTGTGGGAATGGATGTGGTCAAACGCAATGTTACTGATTTGCGTGGCGATATAGAAGTCAATAGTACGCCGGGTCTTGGTTCCACCATTCGTATCAGTCTGCCGCTGACATTAGCCATTATCGACGGTTTTTTGGTGGGTGTGGGTAAGTCATCTTATGTCATTCCCCTGGATCGTGTAGTGGAATGCCTGGAGATGACCGGCGATTTATGCAGCCGTGATTACATGGATTTGCGTGGCGAAGTATTGCCTTTTATCCGCTTGCGCGATTTATTCAATATTGAGGGGGATCAGCCGCGCAGGCCTAACGTGGTCGTGGTGCACTCTTCGGGCATCAAGACAGGCTTGGTGGTCGATCGGTTAATTGGTGAATTTCAGACGGTGATCAAACCGTTGGGCAAGTTATTTGGCCATGTTGAAGGGCTGGGAGGCTCAACCATCCTGGGAAGTGGCGAAGTGGCACTTATACTCGATGTGCCGATATTGGTAAGTTCTGTGGAGCATAGCAGTCATCGTAGCTTGCATTAATTCATTCTCAAGCTCACAGGCGATTATCGCCATAGCGTTTTCAAGGAAATATCCATGAGAAATAATCAACCTGTTACAGATGTTGAACTGAATTTTTCGGAAAGCGATATTCTGACCTCAACCACCGACTTACGCGGCAACATTACCAGTGCCAGCCCTGGGTTTGTGAAACTGAGTGGCTTTACCGAGGAAGAGTTGCTTGGGCAACCTCATAACATTGTGAGGCATCCCGACATGCCGGAAGAGGCTTATGAATGGATGTGGCGCACCCTTAAATCGGAATCTACGTGGCAAGCGTTGGTCAAAAACCGCTCAAAAAAAGGCGATTATTACTGGGTGGAAGCCAACGTGTCACCCATTTACAACGAAGGCCAAGTGGTTGGCTATCGTTCTATTCGATTCAAACCGGACAGGAGCGAAGTTGAGAAAGCGTCGGCGTTTTACGCGGATATCAAAGCCGGTCGTATCAAAGATCCTTTCAAGCAAGGAAAATTATCAAGCATTTTAAGCAAGATAAAACTCTGGCAAAAATTTGTCGTTCTTATCGTGCTGGCTATTTTAATGTTCGCCGTACCGACTTATTTAATGGTAGGGCGCAGTATTGAGGAAAAGAATTTTGCCTTAAAAGAAAAACAGGGAGTGGATTACACCACCGAAACCATCCAATTCATCAGGCTAGTCGTAGAACACCGTGGCTTAAATGCGATGGTGATTGCCGGCAATAGCCAGCAGATCGTTAGCCGTGATACCAAACGCAACGAAATTAATCAACAGATTGCCCATATTACCTCGATGGATAACCATTTGTCGGAATTGGGTTTGACTCAGTCGTGGCGAGCCTTACAGGACTCGTGGCAAGAGCTCGTAACCTTTGCTGACACATTCGATGCGACAACCAATATGGTCAAGCATGGCGTGTTTATCGAGCAATTGCATGCTTTTAACCGAAAGGTGGCCGATGTTTCTGGCTTAGCGTTGGACCCTGAGACCAATACTTACTACGCGCAATTTTTGGCAATCAGCTTATTCCCTGACCTATCTGAGCGATTGGGTTTATTGAGAGGCATAGGCTCTCCGATTTTGCTAAGAAAAATACTCACCCCGGCAGAAGAGGCTAATCTGCTTCAGGTGGTCTCTAATACCAAAAGAACATTGGCGATAATTGACGAAAATATTCCCAGAATTGGCAATATGGACGTCGATACCCGTTCCGAATTAATTAAAGCCAGCGCCGATGCCAGACAAGCCATGGCGTTAACCGAAACCCAAATATTGCAACCCACTAATCTCGATTTTTCAGCAAATGAATTTTTCAGCATCTTGACGGGAGCCATTCAACAAAATTTCGCGTTGTCGGCTGGATTCAGCAAATTTTTGCACAGTGCTTTGGATGCTCGTATAGCGCGGCTCGATGGCGCCATCAACATCACAATAATAGTCGTATCACTTCTGTTATTGGGCTTTCTGGCGTTTAGCTGGTATCTCGTGATGAGCGTGTTGCGGCCTGTCAATTCAATGATCAACGCGATGAGCTTGCTCGGAAGAGGCGAAATGCCGCAGCGCGACCACAACAATTACGGTATTGAATTCAATCAGCTTAACGAAGGTATCAAATCGGCTGTATTTTCTATCCAGTCACTGATAGCCGATGCCAGCATGCTGTCGCAAGCAGCCTTAGACGGCAAGCTATCGACCCGTGCGGATGAGACAAAGCATCAAGGTGACTTCCGCAAAATCGTGCAAGGTGTCAACAGCACCTTGGATGCGGTGATCTTCCCTTTGAATGTGGCGGCAGAGTACGTAGACAACATCGCTAAAGGTTCGATTCCGGCAAAGATCACCGACCACTACAGCGGCGACTTCAATGTCATCAAAAACAATCTGAATACGTGTATTGATGCTCTGGAAGGCCTGATTGAAGAAATGAGTTTTATGTCCGAACAGCATGATATGGGAGATATTGACGTCATCATCAAAGAAGACCGTTTTAAGGGCAGTTATCGGATGATGGCCAAAGGCGTCAACGACATGGTGTCAGGACACATTATGGTCAAGAAAAAAGCGATGGCCTGTTTCATGGAATTTGGTCAAGGCAACATGGATGCAGTGATCGAAAGCTTTCCCGGCAAGAAAAAATTTATTAACGAAACCATCGAGCAAGTACGAGCCAATATCAAAGCTCTGGTTGCCGACGCCATGATGTTGTCGCTTGCTGCTGAGGCGGGTCGTCTGGAAACCCGAGCGGATGCCAGCAGACACCTAGGTGACTTCCGGAAAATTGTCGAAGGTGTCAACAAAACCCTGGATGGTGTGATCCTTCCGCTCAATGAAGCCGGAGAAGTATTAACCTTGGTCGAACAGGGCGATTTGACTCGGACGATCACCGGTGATTACAAAGGCCAGCTTGCCGAGTTTAAAAATACCGTCAATAGCACCATTGCGAATCTATCAACAACCATTGGTGATGTCATTAACGCGGCAGATCAATTGGCCAACGCCTCCGAGCAAATCAGTTCTACCTCGCAATCCCTGTCGCAAGCGGCTAGCGAGCAGGCCGCCAGCGTTGAGGAAACCAGTGCCAGCATCGAACAAATGGCTGCCAGCATCAACCAAAATGCTGAAAATGCCCAAATCACCGACGGAATGGCCGGTAAAGCATCCAAAGAAGCCATTGAAGGCGGCCATGCCGTGAAACAGACGGTAGCCGCCATGAAAGACATCGCCGCCAAAATCGGCATCATTGACGACATTGCTTATCAAACCAATATGCTGGCCTTGAACGCTGCCATTGAAGCGGCGCGAGCCGGTGATCATGGTAAAGGATTTGCTGTAGTGGCCGCAGAAGTACGCAAACTGGCGGAACGCAGCCAGTTCGCAGCGCAGGAAATCGGCGAGCTGGCGGCGTCCAGCGTGAAAACAGCCGAAAGTGCGGGCAAATTGTTGGATGAAATTGTTCCAAGCATTGCCAAAACCTCCGATCTGGTTCAGGAAATCGCCGCCGCTTCTCAGGAGCAATCGGCCGGTGTCAGTCAGGTCAACAACGCCATGAACCAGATGAATCAGATTACCCAGCAAAACGCTTCTGCCAGCGAAGAACTCGCCGCGACGGCCGAGCAAATGACGGGACAATCCGAGCAACTGCAATCATTGATGAGTTTCTTCAAAATCGGTAAAGCCGGACCAACCTCGCGCCAGACGGCTCTTAAAACACCGCGTCGGCCAGAGCAGCCCAAAGCCACATTTTCAAATGCACTATCAGATGACACTATTGATTTGGATGCCGCTTTACAGGCGCACAGCGAATGGAAAATTAAACTGCGGTCAGGTATCAGTAAGCGCGAGTTCATGGATGCCGCCACCATCGGCAGGGACGATTGCTGCAAGTTGGGTAAATGGCTGCACGGTGGTGGGCAAAAGCAATACCAGCATTTGTCGAGTTTTCATGACTGCCTGAATAAACACGCGGCGTTTCATCGCGAGGCCGGCAAAGTCGCCGAAATCATTAATCAGGGGCAATATGAAAAAGCAGAATCCTTATTGGACAGCGGCAGTGCTTTTGCTGCGGCTTCCAGCCAGGTTGGTGTCGCGATTGTAACATTGAAAAAACAGGCGCATTTGTAATGCGAGAGTCACAAAGTTTTGCCCGGATTAGATTTAAGTTTAAACCTAGCCATTGTCCTTAAATGCCCCTGAACCCATGAATTTCTCGACTTGGATTGAAGGAATTAAAAATGAAGCACTAAATTTTTTATCAGTTGGCGACTATAACGGAAGCTGACTTTCGGGATGACCAGTCTCATCATGAAGAGCATGAGGTTCTTAGCCTCTGCATGAGCACAATAAATAAAATATACCTTGAGGAATTATCGATGACAGTCACACAACGATTATTATTATTAATTGGGGCTGCAGTCTTGGGTCTGGCAAGTTTGGCCGGTTTCAATTACGTACAAATTAACAAAGTTTATACTGCCACCAATTTCAACACGATTAACACCTTGCCCAGCGTTTTTCTACTCAATGACTCATTAGGCGAAATATCCGGAGTCGGACTGCATGTTTGGCAACACTTGACAGAAACCGATAGCGCGTTGATGGCCAGCATCGAAAACGAAATAGAAACCAAACGTGCCAATGTAGATAAGTTTTTGGCTGAATACGAACAGTATTTGGCCGATGATGAGGATAAGCGGCTCTTTGTTCAAGACAAAGCCGCGTTGGCAGAGTACGACAAAATCAGATTGAATGTTCGCGATCTATCTCGGCAAAATAAAAAAGCTGAGGCGCGTGAAGTGTTGATGAATGCTGAGGAAATTGTCGATAAGCTGCTTGATGCGTTTCGAAAACACAGTGAATACAACCAAAGATTGGGTAAAAACTCATCTGATCAAGCCGTTGAAATTCAATCCAATGCGATCACTGTTTCGGTCGTCATTACATTACTGTCGGTAGTCATAATTGGTGCGCTGGGCTTTTTCATAGTTAGAAATCTGATGCGCCAATTGGGCGGTGAGCCGGTTTTTGCCGCCGAAGTGGCTTCCAAAGTAGCTTCCGGTGATCTTTCGTCTCAGATTAATCTGAATGCTGGTGATACCGTCAGTGTCTTGGCCGCCATGAAGCGAATGAGTGATACCATCAAAATGCTGTTGAGTGAAATGGCGCATATGGCGGCAGAACATGACAAAGGCGATATAGGCGTTAGTGTCGACGTCAACAAGTTTCAGGGCAGCTTTAATTCCATGGCGCAGGGTGTGAACGACATGGTCAACGGCCATATCAATACCAAAAAAATGGCTATCAATTGTTTTATGGAGTTCGGTAAAGGCAATCTTGATGCGGATATTGAAAAATTACCCGGCAAGAAAAAATTTATCAATGAAGCTATTGATTTGGTCCGAAGCAATATCAGGGCGTTGGTAGTGGATGCCACCATGCTTTCTAAAGCTGCTGTAGAGGGTAAATTATCAACTCGTGCCGATGTCAATAATCATCAAGGCGACTTCCGCAAAATTGTTCAAGGCGTAAATGACATATTGGATGCTGTAATAGGTCCGTTGAATGTTGCCGCCGACTATGTCGATGCTATTTCCAGGGGCGCCATTCCAGCGAAAATTACGGATAGCTACAATGGTGATTTCAACGTTATCAAAAACAACTTGAATACCTGTATCGGTGCCATCAATGCACTTGTGGCTGATGCCGATATGCTAGCCATGGCAGCAATGGAAGGTCGCCTGCAAACCCGTGCGGATGTCAGCAATCATCAAGGTGATTTCCGCAAAATTGTGGAAGGTGTCAATAATACGTTGGATGGAGTGATTCTGCCCGTAAACGAAGCCGTGGAAGTATTGACGTTGGTCGAACAGGGTGATTTGACCCGCACCGTCAATGGCAATTACAAGGGCCAGTTGGCTGACTTCAAAGACACCGTCAACAACACCATCGCCAAACTATCCCATACCATTGCCGAAGTCATTAATGCCACCAGTCAGCTCGGCAATGCCTCGGAGCAAATCAGCGCCACCTCGCAGTCACTTTCGCAAGCCTCCAGTGAACAGGCCGCCAGTGTGGAAGAAACCAGCGCCAGCATCGAACAAATGGCAGCCAGCATCAATCAAAATGCCGAGAATGCCCAGATAACCGAGGGTATGGCCGGCAAGGCTTCGCAAGAGGCAGCCGAAGGCGGCATAGCCGTCAAGCAGACTGTAGAAGCCATGAAAGAGATTGCTTCCAAAATTGGTATCATCGATGACATTGCCTATCAAACAAATATGTTGGCGTTGAATGCGGCAATTGAAGCGGCGAGGGCAGGGGACCACGGCAAAGGCTTTGCGGTAGTGGCAGCGGAAGTGCGTAAACTGGCAGAACGCAGCCAAGTTGCAGCGCAGGAAATCGGCGAATTAGCGGAAAACAGTGTTAAAACTGCCGAAAGCGCTGGCAAGCTGTTAGACGATATTGTGCCCAGTATCGCCAAAACTTCCGATCTGGTGCAGGAAATTGCTGCCGCATCACACGAACAGTCGTCTGGTGTCAGTCAAATCAATACTGCGATGAATCAAATGAATCAGTTGACTCAGCAAAACGCTTCTGCAAGTGAAGAACTGGCGGCAACGGCTGAAGAAATGACCGGGCAGGCTGAGCAATTACAATCGTTGATGGCTTTTTTCAAAATCGAGGGTAACCAAGTCTCATTTGGACATGCCACTCCCAAAAATGTTCGCAAAGTGCAAAAATCCAAACCGGTAATACAGATGGGTCGCGCTAGTGTGGATAGCGATTTCGACTTAAGCAAGTTCGAGCGCTTCTAGGAGCATCGCCATGACAGAGATCGCAACAACTCATGAACAATTGCCTGCAATAAAGACCTCGAAGCCTGCTATGGCGGCCAGTGGTCAGTATCTTACCTTCGTAATGGGGGGAGACATTTACGCTTTCGGGATTTTAAATATAAAGGAAATCATCGATTACGGTAATTTGACTGAAGTGCCGATGATGCCTTCTTTCGTGCGTGGTGTGATCAATCTGCGTGGAAGTGTCGTGCCGATTGTCGATTTAAGCGCTCGTTTTGGTAAAGGTAATACGCAAATCGTAAAACGGACGTGCATCATCATCGTTGAAACGACTAGTGAAGGTGAAGACATTGGCCAGCAGGATATCGGCATTATTGTAGATGCGGTAAATGAGGTCATAGACATCGATGAGGATGAAATCGAAGCTCCACCCAGTTTTGGTGCAGGCATACGTCCAGACTTCATAACCGGCATGGCTAAACGAAATGATCGGTTTATGATCCTGTTGAATGTAAGTCGGGTATTGTCTGTAGAAGACATGCTGAGTTTAAGTAAAGCGCCTCCTAATGCACCTGTAATCGGAGGTAACTGATTTTGCAGGGTAGAACTCATTATTCAGGCTCGCCGGTACTGCAAAAGCAGGAGTTCAACTGGATAAAGGATTATCTTTATAAAAATACCGGTATCGTATTGAACGACAGTAAACAGGCGCTGGTTTCAGGAAGACTGGACAAGCGCTTGCGCCACCATGGCTTTACCAGCTATAGCGAATATTTTCGTTTATTTGACCAGCCTGGTTTTGAGAAAGAAACCATGATGGCTATTGATCTGCTGACCACTAATGAGACCTATTTTTTTAGGGAACATAAGCATTTCGACTTTATCAAAAGCGATATTCTCTCTTCGCCTGCTTCCGGCCAGTCTTTTCGTGTTTGGAGTGCAGCCAGTTCCAGCGGAGAGGAGGCTTATACCTTGGCGATGGTATTGGCTGAATACGCCAAAACCAATCAATGGGACATCATGGGGACCGATATTTCCAACCGGATTCTTGAAAAAGCCAGGCATGGTTTATACCCGCTGCAAGCTGCTGAAAAAATCCCGCTGCCGCTGTTGAAAAAATATTGTTTGAAAGGTAGCGATGAGTATGAAGGTTTTTTTCTGGTTGATCCCGTCTTGCGCAAACGGGTTAAGTTTATCCATGCCAATCTTATCGACACACTTCCTGACCTGGGTAGCTTTGATGTGATTTTTTTGCGCAACGTCATGATTTATTTTGATATGGCGACCAAACAACGCTTGATCGAACGCATGCAGCATTATCTAAAGCCGGGCGGCTATTTTTTCATAAGCCATTCTGAATCATTGAACGGTATTAAATGCGACTTGAAAATGATTTCCCCATCGATTTACAGAAAACCCGGATATGCTTAGCTCGCTACACAAACCCGAATTTTTCATCGATATTTTCTTACAGCCAGGCGAATTCTACTTCGGGGATCATGAAACCCGCATCAGAACCTTATTGGGTTCCTGCGTGGCGATAACCATGTGGCATCCGCGTATGCGAATTGGTGGCATGTGTCACTACCTGTTACCTATGCATCGCGGTCGGTCCGGAAAAACCGAGCTTGATGGACGTTATGCGGAAGACGCCGTGACTTTATTCATGGGCGAATTGCATAAAGTTGGCAGTTGGCCCCACGATTATGAAGTCAAAATGTTCGGCGGCGGCAATCAGTTTCCCGGTCAGCATAAAACCGGTCCATTGAGTGTGCCAACTAACAATATCAATGTTGGCCGCAGTTTGTTGAAAAAGCATGGTTTTAAGTTAACAGCCGAGCATCTGGGGGGCACGGGTCACCGTAATGTGATTTTCGACGTTTGGAATGGTCAGGTGTGGCTGCAGCATGTTGCCAAATAATAAAGAGGCTTATACCGATGCACGGCAGGACCGGGCCGGATTGTTCGAGCAAGCCGCCGGTTCTTATTTCAACTGAAGTTTTACGTTGGATTCGTGCTTATCATTGGCCGGGTAACGTTCGTGAACTGGCTAATATTCTGGAACGGGCTATTGCGCTGACAGAGCACGATACGTTGTTATTGGAAGATTTGGCGCAGGCATCACAGCTTCCGGAAGCCGAAGGCTTTTTGCAAAATGCATTACAGCAAGGCTGGACTTTACAAGATGTTGAGCGGGCATATATCAATTATGTGCTGGAGAAAACCGCCGGTAACAAAATACAGACGCCCAAATTGCTGGGTGTCGATCGCAGTACCTCATACAGAAGACTGGGTAGCGGATAGCAGATCGCCGGAAATAAATTCGATACGGGGGATTGCTTTAATTTTTGCCGAATTGTGCCAGAAACTTATCCAGCTGGTTGGCAAATGCCTGTATGTCGCGGGAATTTAATGCGGACGGTCCGCCGGTATCGATTCCGCTGCCACGTAGCGTATCCATGAAGTCGCGCATATTCAAACGCTCCTTGATGTTGTCCAGGGTATAGCGTTCACCGCGAGGATTGATCGCGTGACCGCCCTTGCCAATCACATCGTGCGCTAACGGAATGTCACCGGTAATGACCAGGTCGCCTGCGCTCAAACTTTTGACAATCTCGTTATCGGCTTCATCATAGCCGGATCTGACCTGCATGAATTTAATATAGCGCGAGGGCGGCGTTTGAATAAACTGATTTGCGACCAGGGTCGTGATGATCGTAGTACGTTCCGCCGCTCTGAACAAAATGTCTTTGACCGCTTTAGGGCAAGCGTCCGCATCAACCCATATCTGCATAAATAAACCTTAGATCAGAAAAAATGTAGCTCTCTCTGCGCATGATAACGGTAAAATCGTTATCGGTTGAACGGATTAACCGAAATTTTCCTCCATCAGTTCGCCGATATCGCCTTTAAAGTAATATTGGACAATTCGTTTGAGTTCGCTTCTCGCTTGCGCTTCATGATGACTGTAAGTGTCATAAAGCGAGGGTGCGAGGGTGCCGAACAGTTCCAGCAATTTTGGATCGAACTGGCTTCCTTTCCCTTTCTGCAGTATTTCAACCGATTCATCCAAGCTGAATGCGGACTTGTAAGGGCGTTCAGAAGTGAGTGCATCAAACACATCCACGATGGAAAAAATACGAGCCGAAAGTGGTATTTCCTCTCCTTTCAGTCCTTTTAAATAACCCGTGCCATCAAATTTTTCATGGTGATTGCCGACTACTTCACCGGCATCCTTAAGCCATTGGCACTTGTTTACAATATCCAGGCCGTGTTGAACGTGGGTTTTCATGATCTCGAATTCATCCGTATCAAGTCGGCCTTCCTTGAGCAGAACGTTATCGCGGATGCCGATCTTACCGACATCGTGCAGAAAAGCGCCTTTGATCAGTGTGCGGATAGCCGAAGGTTCAAGCCCCGCCGACTCGGCCAGTCGTACCGCATAGAGGGTCACTCTGAAATTATGCGCATCGGTATCGCTGTCGCGCTTGGCGATAGCGCTGCCCAATCCTTGAACGGTTTCCAGGTTGGCATCGAGCAGGTTAATCGATAAACGGCTGAGTCCGTCCAGCAATCGCCTGATGACGGGGTAATGTAAAGCCGAGACCAGGATGATAATCAAAATAGAAACGCCGACCGATCGGGCAATATTGCTCCAGAACGTGGTCATGACTTCGGGTTTGACGGCATAGAGACCGCGAATCATGCCCAATAAACGTCCGCTGTCATCCTCGATCAGCATGAGGGTTGCGAAGCTGGGCCGGGTATAAATGCGGCTCAGTGGTTTGATGCCGAGTTTCTCATTGCCTTTTGGCGCTATCTGAAGATTCGCAGCATCAATCAGCAATTCCCTATCGGGAAAATCAGGGTCGGTTAATTGAGCTAATTCGCGGTCTTCCGGATCCCGGACCGATACCCAGACAAAGCGGCCCAAGCTGCTTTGCGGAGGGATGTTTTTCAAATCATCCAGCGCAGTCTGTACAACGGTTTGCCAGGGCGCTTTGCTCATTTGCGCAATATCCTGTACCCGCATCTTCAATAACTCGCTACCCAAGCGGCTTCGGTCGGCTATGGCTTCATTGAGCATGTTAAATTCCCGAATAAAAACGAAACTACCCACTGCTGTGGAAATGAGTATTGCCAGTATGAGCAAACGCCTGATCAGTAGTGTATGAAGGGAAGTGGCTCTGGTATGCATAACGGGCTCCTTAACCTTTTCTTCTCTGCGAACTGTAGACGCCTACTAGACTGGCGACCATGACGGCCAGATAAAATTGACCAAGGACCGCTTCCAGATAAGCCAGTGTTCTGACCAGACCGCCCGTCGGCGTGACATCGCCATAACCAAGGCTAGCCAGTGTTACAAAACTGAAATAAAGCAGGTCAGGAAATTGTTCCTCTTCTTGTGCTGTGATATTGCCTGTAAATGCAGCCAAATCAAACAAAAGTAATAGTTTATATAACAACGCCCAGATCAAGCCTATCAGAAGATAAACACAAAAAGCGCCCGCCAGTGAATTCGGGTCGGCCTTATGTAAAAGGAAGACATTACGCGCAGCAATCCAGCAGCTCAGTATACAAAAAGTCAACATCAGTACTATCCCCAGCACCTCCTGAAAGAAGTGGGTTTCACTAAAGGCGTTGATGCCGACGATGGCTGTGATGCCGATAACCAGGAGTATTCCAATATGGAATACAAGCCGCGAAGCCGCTAAACTCCATATCGAAACAAGCATGAACACAGTGAATAGCAAAGTCATGGAATAACGTTCCATGCCCGAAAATTGATGGGTCACCGGAACGGCCAATAGCGTAAAGAGCAATCCGGCCAACAAAAACCAGAAATTACCGCCAGTGTGGGATTTTTCTGGACTGATGTCTTTTTTAACCGTTTCTGTATTCACGTATTCAGCCCCTTTATGCGTTTCGATTAAAACTTAACGTAAGATCTCTGTTTCAACGGGATAATCCCGGTTGCCGAGTTTACTCCATAGGCTCTAAAAACTCGATAAAGCATCACCTGATACCTTGGCTGCTCTGAAAATAGTGATGGATCATTACAGGGGAAATGGTTAACAATATCAACACAGTTACTGCTGCTTCATAGAGGTGCCATAAATAGCCAATCGGAATCAAAATCTGTGGCTTTGTGAGGCAACTTGAGTGTGTTGACTTTAACAGGTGACGGTATTATTCCTGCACCATCTGTAACAAAACAAACTAATCTTTAGCCAAATCATTCGTTATTCAATCGTTCATCTTCGACAAGGGCGCGTCGCATGAAAGAAATACTAACCCGTGTAACAGGGCAGCAATCCGATAATCAGAAGAAGTGGGATCCTATCCGTCCGCTGGCGCTGATTCTGGTCTTCATGACTATCGCATGTGAAAAGGAAAAACAGATACAGGCCCCGCCGCCGCCCGTCGTCGAAGTTACTGAAGTACAGCAAAGGGATGTACCCGTCTATCAGGAATGGGTGGGTTCTCTCGACGGAATGGTGAATGCTCAAATTCTGGCCCAGATATCAGGCTATCTGATCAAACAGCATTATCAAGAAGGGCAGCTGGTCAAAAAAGGTCAGTTATTGTATGAAATCGATCCCAGAGTTTTTCAGGCTGCGTTAGATGGCGCCCGCAGCAATTTAGCACGGCAGGAAGCCCAATTGAAAACGGCCAGGCTGGATATGGACCGGGTAAAGAGACTGTTACCGGAAAAAGCCGTGAGTGTGCGTGATCGTGACAATGCCGTAGGCCGTGAAGCTTCGGTTCTGGCTGAAGTGATGTCGGCCAGAGCCGCAGTCGACAGTGCACAGCTTCAACTCGGTTTTACAAAAATAACTTCGCCTATCGACGGCATCGCAGGTTTGTCAAAAACGCAACTCGGCAACCTGGTGGGGCCCGGCAGTTCGAATGCGGTACTCACCACGGTTTCCCAGGTCGATCCAATTAAAGCGTTTATCCCGCTCAGCGAGCAGCAGTATCTTGAGTTTGTCCGGGAGAGGCAGAATGGAGGGGAATCGAAGCAAAACCGGCCATTGGAACTCATCTTAGCCGATGGCTCAACCTACGAGCATCCGGGGAAATTTTTCTTTGCTGACCGTCAAGTCGACGTTAGAACCGGTACGATTCAGGCCGCTATTCTATTTCCCAATCCCGGTAGTTTTCTTCGTCCGGGACAATACGCCAGGGTGCGGGCGATAGTCAAAAACAGAGAGGGAGCACTATTGATTCCCCAGCGGGCCATCATTGATATGCAGGGCCGGAAACTGGTTGCCGTCGTCAACGCTGATAACACCGTGGCAATTCGCCCGGTAGTAACGGCTGAAAATGTCGACACCCTCATTGTCGTTGAGCAGGGGCTGCAAACGGGTGAGCGGGTTATTGTGGAGGGCATCCAGAAAGCCCGGACGGGTGCAAAGGTCGACCCCAAACCTTATGCGGATGTTTCCGCTGCCGCCGGGAGTTAACCCGCCATGGCTAAATTTTTTATTAACCGGCCGATCGTGGCAATCGTGATTGCCATCTTAATGGTCATGATAGGGCTGGTATCCATGGCCGGATTGCCGGTTGCCCAGTTTCCCGATATTGCGCCTCCTGAAATCCAGGTCACTACTACTTATACCGGTGCTGATGCGGTTACGGTCGAACAGTCCGTTGCTACACCTATAGAACAGCAGATGTCCGGCGTGGATAACATGAATTACATGTATTCCATTAATGCCAATAACGGGCAGATGACTTTACGGGTGAACTTTGATGTAGAGACCGACGCGAATACCGACCAAGTGCTGACGCAAATGCGTAAATCACAGGCTGAATCACAACTGCCTCAGGATGTTCGGAATTACGGTGTCAACGTGCAAAAGTCGACTGCCTCGCCACTGATCATGTTCGCGCTCTATTCTCCCAAAGGCAGTTACGACAATATTTTTCTGGCCAATTACGCCTACATCAACATCAACGATCAGATGACCCGGGTCAAGGGTATCGCCAGTGTCACGGTATTCGGTGCCGGGCAATATGCGATGCGTATCTGGGTAAAGCCTGATCAGCTTGCCAAGCTCAATATCACGATTCCCGAGATTATCAGCGCCGTTCAAGCACAAAACAATGTGAACCCGGCGGGTAAAGTCGGTGCCGAGCCGGTACCGCCGGGTCAGGATTTTACTTACGCGGTGCGAGCTCAAGGCCGTCTGCAGACCGAGGAGGAGTTCGGCAATATCGTCCTGCGTGCCGAGCCCAATGGTTCCATAGTCAGGATCAAGGACGTAGGACGCATCGAGTTGGGTGCTCAAACCTATGATCTGGTAGGACGTCTGAACGGCAAGCCTGCCGCTTTGATTGCGCTATACCAGTTACCGGGTTCAAATGCCATTGATGCGGCTGAAAGTGCTAAAAAAACCATGGAGGAGTTGAAAACACGTTTTCCTGAAGATCTGGAATATGTGGTTGCTCTGGATACCACGCTGGCCGTTACCGAGGGTATCAATGAAATCGTGCATACCTTGCTGGAAGCGTTGGTACTGGTTATTTTGGTGGTCTTTTTGTTCCTGCAAGGCTGGCGGCCGACCCTGATTCCTTTGTTGGCGGTGCCGGTATCGCTGATCGGCACTTTTATGCTGTTTCCAGTGCTGGGCTTTTCGATCAACACCTTGTCATTGTTCGGATTAGTACTGGCTATTGGTCTAGTGGTGGATGATCCCATTGTCGTGGTCGAGTCGGTTGAGCATCATATCGAAAACGGACTCAGTCCCAAAGAAGCCACGCTCAAGACCATGGAAGAAGTAACAGGCCCCATTATTGGTACTTCTCTGGCACTCATTGCTGTATTTTTGCCGACAGTATTCATTCCGGGCATCACAGGCAAATTGTATCAACAGTTTGCCGTGACCGTCGGCGTCTCCGTGATGATCTCGACATTCAATTCGCTGTCTTTGAGTCCTGCTTTGGCCGCATTGCTGTTAAAGCCCCGTGTGCGTGGAACGGGTCCGTTGCAGAAATTTTTTGACGGCTTCAACCGCTGGTTCGGGGTTGCAAATAAAGGTTATGTAAGTTTTTGTGCGGTGCTGATTCGTAAAACCATCATCAGCATGATTTTTCTCGGCATCTTGACCTTTCTTACGGGCGGGCTGGGAAAAAACGTGCCTATGGGTTTTTTGCCCGACGAGGATCAGGGGTATCTCTATGCCGGTATCCAGCTTCCTATTGTTTCATCTTTACAACGTACTGATGAAGTTAGCCGGCAAGTTGAGGAAATTCTAAAAAATACCCCAGGGGTTGCTTATTACTCGTCGGTTATCGGTTACAACATGTTGAGTCAAGCCACTACGACCTACAATACGTTCTTTTTCATTTCGCTCAAGAACTGGGCCGAACGTACCAAACCCGAAGAGCAATATTCGGCCATCAAGGCGCATCTGAATAAGGAATTGTCCCAGTTGCCCGGCGCGATCGGCTTTTCATTTCCGCCACCTGCGATTCCAGGTGTGGGCACGTCGGGCGGTGTGACAATGATTGTCGAAGACCGAGCCGGTAAAGATGTGGCCTATCTTGCTGAAAATACCGAAAAATTTATTGCCGAAGCGAAGAAACGGCCTGAAATTGCCGGATTGTTCACGACCGGACTGCCCTCTGTTCCGCAAATTTTTGTGGATGTGGACCGAGACAAAGTGCTTAAGCAAGGTGTTCAGCTGTCCGATGTCTACAAGACTTTGCAGGCTTACATGGGCAGCGGTTTTATCAATTACTTCAATCGTTTTGGGCGGCAGTGGCAAGTCTATGTGCAGGCCGAAGGCGAATACCGCAAGGATACCCAATCGTTAGGCCAGTTTTATGTGCGTAACAGTGAGGGCAATACCGTGCCGCTGGAAACGCTGACCAGTATCCGCAAGACCGAAGGGCCGGAATTTACCATGCGCTACAACCTGTTTCGAAGTCAGCAGGTCAGCGCCACAGCGAATCCCGGATACAGCTCGGCTCAGGTGATGAAGGCCATGGAAGAGGTCTTTGCCGAAACGATGCCGACCGACATGGGCTATGACTATATCGGCATGAGCTACCAGGAAAAAAAGGCACAAGAGGGTGTGTCTCCTGCTGTGGTCTTTGGTTTCGCTATTTTCTGCGTCTTTTTGATTCTGGCCGCGCTCTATGAAAGCTGGAGTTTGCCGTTCAGTGTCTTGTTGGGTACGCCGATAGCTATTTTCGGAGCTTTCGCCGGCTTGATGGTGGGCCACTACGAGAATAATCTGTATGCACAGATCGGCTTGGTCATGCTGATAGGTCTTGCTGCAAAAAATGCGATTCTTATCGTTGAGTTTGCCAAGATGGGCGTTGAGGAAGGTAAAAGCGTTTATGACGCCTCTCTGGAAGCGGCGCGATTGCGGTTACGCCCGATCATGATGACCGCATTGTCGTTTATTCTGGGGTGTCTGCCCCTGGCGGTTGCCAGTGGGGCCGGAGCCTTGTCTCGCCGGGTCATGGGTTACGCGGTTATCGGGGGCATGACTGCGGCCACTTTCATTGCTATTTTTCTGATCCCTGTTCTTTTTTATGCAGTAGAAACTTTGGCAGGCAATAAAAAATCAGAATTACCGGCAGCAAACGAGGAGAGCGATCATGAGTAAATTGATTGTTGGTGCGCTTGCTCTCAGTTTGACCGGATGCTTTATGGTGGGTCCGGATTATGAGAAACCGAAGATCGAGGCCCCGGCACAATGGCGGTTTGCCGCTGAAGATGCCCGTGAAACGGCTAATCTGCCCTGGTGGGAACAGTTGCATGATCCGGTGCTGAATCAGTTGGTCGATCAAGCATTGATGAATAACCTGGATCTCAAGGTTGCGATAGCCAATGTCGAGCAGTTCATGGGCGTATACGGCGCTACCCGCGCCAGTCTGTTTCCGCAGATATTCGGTCAGGCAGGTTATGACCGCCGCCAACCCAGTGGTGAAGCGACCGGTTTTGGCGGAAAAGTGCCCGATAACGATGCAGCCCAGTTAGGCGCCACGATGTTTTGGGAGCTGGATGTCTGGGGGCAATTGCGACGGGCCAAGGAAGCCGCAGGCGCAGACTTGCTCGCGCAGGAATCAGCCAGGAATGCGGTCGTCTTGACCTTGGTGAGTTCCGTCGCTCAAACCTATATTGTGCTTCGCGCTCTGGACCGGCGCCTGGAAATAACCCGGCAAACCGTTGATTCGCTGGTCGAGGAAAACCGGATTGCCAAAGCGCGTTTTGACATGGGCTATTCGTCGGAAATCGAAGTGAGTCAGTCAACATCGGAACTTGAACGCCGCCGCGCGCAAATTCCTCTTTTTGAACAGCAGGTTGCCCAGACCGAACATGCGTTGAGCCTTTTGCTGGGCAGGCCTCCCGGCGCTATCGATAGAGGCCTTTCGCTGGATGAATTGTCTCCGCCCCCAGTCCCGGCCGGACTGCCTTCCGAGCAGTTGATTCGCAGGCCGGACATCCAGCAGGCGGAACAAAATCTGATTGCGGCTAACGCCCGCATTGGTGTTGCGCGAGGCGAATATTTCCCGAAAGTCTCGCTCACCGGCGATATAGGTCAGGCCAGCATGGAAGTGGCTCAATTATTTGTTCCAGGCGCTAATTTTTGGACGATCGGCACCCGTTTGCTAGGGCCGATATTTACAGCCGGAAGGGTTGCCGGTCAGGTACAAGCCGCCGAAGCAGGTCAGCAAGCCGCTTTGGCCAGCTACCAAAGAGCTATTCTTGCCGCATTCAGCGAGTTTGAGGACGGTCTTATCGCCAGTGCCAAATCCAACGAACAACAAAGTGCACAGGCCCGGCGGGTGGAAGCCTTAGAAAATTATTTGCGCCTGTCGCGGATACGCTATGACGAGGGGTATACCTCTTATCTGGAAGTGCTGGATGCGCTGCGCCAATATTACGAAGGTCAAATCGAACTGGTTCAGGCCCGCAGTGATACGTTTGTTGCTCTGATTCAGTTGTATAGGGCTATGGGCGGCGGCTGGATCGTTGACGCGGAGCAAAAAGCCATGGTGCCGAAACCCAAAGAAGCCTCGTTTTTTCCATGACGGCCCTACTAACCGTTCATGAAAGTCCTGTATTCGCCACGTCAAATGAATGTACTAGGTGTTAAGGTGAAAGAGAGCGGTCACTCGCCCGACAGGACGCCGTGAATACGTCCGTCTAGGCTTGACGGCGGCTCCCTGCCGCCGACACCTGTCGATCGAGCAACCGCTCCCTCTTCAGTTCGTGTACTTTCACGGTAACGCCGAGTCAATAGACGTACTCTCTGGGATAGGGCTGGCAATTGGCTAAGTTATTTTGTGCTGATTCCTAACCTGATTTTTGAAAACTACCCTTGATTACAAAGCAGTTTCAATTCTAACTCTTTTTCCCTAGCCGGCTGCGTCATTTCGGCAGAGATTAACAAGATTCAGTCCATTGGATAGTTAGCAGCTTACCCTCCATGGCACTGGATGCCGGTTTCCGGACGGGAGTGTGGATTTAGCTCAAACAGCTTGCTAATCAGGAAACTACTGATGGGAATTCCTATGACAAACGATCGCTCTTCTGTTTCTACCGATGACTTTACGCGGAATGCCGTGGAATCGGCCATCAAGATCGGCCTTATTTTTCTGTTGGTATCCTGGTGTTTTCAAATTGCCAGCCCTTTTATCAATCCGCTGGCCTGGGGAATCATTATTGCGGTTGCCCTGTATCCGCTTCATCAATCACTATCGGCCATTCTGGGCGACCGGGAAAAGCTTTCTGCCGTATTGATAACGACCCTGTTGTTGCTCATCATTCTTGGACCTTGTGTGTTTTTGGCTGGGATACTGACTGAAAATATTCAGGAACTGACGCTTAAATTTCAACAGGAAGGTTTTTCTATTCCTGCACCTCCGGAAAAAGTGGCTACCTGGCCTTTAATTGGGGAGCCCTTATTCAATTTTTGGCAGCTAACCGCAGCAAATCTGGCTGATTCGGTCAAACAATTTGCACCACAGATCAAGTTGGTCAGTCAATGGCTGCTCGCCTCCGGCGCTTCAACGATCCTGGCTATTTTACAATTGATTGTGTCGGTGATTATCTCCGGAACGCTCTGGGTCTATGGCAAGGGCGGGCATCATCTGGCTTTGGCTATCGGCAAGCGCATTGCAGGAACACAGGGTGAGGAATTAAGCGTCTTATGCACTTCCACGATTCGCGGCGTGGCGCGCGGCGTGTTGGGTGTTGCTCTGATTCAGACGCTACTGGCGGGAGCGGCCTTCTTTGTGGCAGGCATTCCCGGTGCTGGTATTCTAACGATTCTGTGTCTGTTTATCGCCATTGTGCAACTGCCTACTTTTCTCTTGTTTGTGCCGTGTATCATTTATGTCTTTTCGGGACACGACACCTTATTTGCAACGGTATTCATGGTTTGGATGCTGGGTGTTGGATTTATAGACAATATCCTGAAGCCCATTTTAATGGGCCGCGGACTCAATCTGCCGATGATCATCGTCTTTATTGGTGCGATAGGCGGCATGCTGTTTTCCGGAATCATCGGGCTCTTCGTTGGCGCCGTTGTGCTGGCGTTGGGCTATAAATTATTTATTTCCTGGTTAAAAGGCCCCGGCGTTGCGTAGGTCAAGTTCCGGTCAGCAATTCCCAGTTTGATGATAAAAAAAGGGGAGGCGTAAGCTTTGTGAGGATGTCGGCAGCAGGGATGCTGCCGTCAAGTCTCCATGTATGGTTTTAAGGCGTTCCTCGCAAAGCTTACGCCCATCCCTCAATGCCACATAAAAGGTTCAAACTGGGAATTGCTGGGCGATAGGGTCTGATTTCGTCAAATTCGCTTTTTTAATGCGGCTTTCTGCCGCTTGCGTCCGGGCAGGCTGCCCTGATGCAGCAACAAGGCGCTCATGATTAATGCGGTGCCGGTCAGCACTTTGGAGCTTAACGGTTCGTGGTTCACAGCATTGCCCAGCAGTAAGGACAAAATGGGCGTGAGTAATGTAATCAAGGCAACCTGGGTTGCGGGCAAATGGGTGAGGACGTAGTAATAAAGCGCAAAACCCACCGTCGTTGCGATAGCGCCAAGATAAATGATTGAAACCAGACTGGTTATCGGCAGGGTCTCAGGCCACTGGCCGTCCATGCCGAACCAGGTCGCAAGATAGAGCGGCACGGCGATTAACAGCCCTCCTGTGACCTGGCAAATTGCCGGTAGTTGGCTGTTGACACGCTTGATCCAGACAGCGCTGGCTGATTGCAGGAAGGCGGAAAACATCACCGCAGCAATGCCTAATGCTGATTCCCGGCCGATTTCCAGCGCTGATCCGAACATCACCATCAAACCCGAAAAGCCGATCAGGTAAGCTAAAATTTTCGTCGGGCTCAGGCTTTTTTCAGTCAGCCAGACGGCGGCCATTAAGGCAGTCATCATGGGTGTTAACCCAAATATCACCGAGATCCAGCCGGAAGGAATAAATTGGGCCGCCCAATAAGTCGACAGCATGGCGCCGTAGATTTGCAAGGCAACGGCCAGATAGGTCGACAGCGCTTTAGCCGTTAAGGGCAGTTTTTGCCGCATCACCAGCAGGACCGGTAACATGCAGGCTAAGCCAATCACCATTCGGCCCATCGCGCCGAATAAATAACCCGGGCCTTCACCGCTCCATTTGATGGCTAGCGGCGTGGTGGACCAAAGTAAAACCAGTGCAAAAAAAGCTAAAGCTACACGCACTAAAGATTGCCCGAGTAGACCGTCTGAAATATACCTATTACAGATCGAAATTCGGCACCGGGTTGCCCGTCAAAGGACGCCGTAAAACCATCCCTGTAGGCTCTATGCCCGCATCCCTGCTGGGATAACCTTTGCCGAACAACCCGTTGCTTCCTTAGGAACTGCCGAAATTTGAAGTGAGAAAGGTACTCTTTCCAGCAGCCGTTTTTGGATTCAAATTTCATTGAGTACGGTCAACTCTTGGGGGTAGGGTGTCATGTAGTAAGACTGCTCGATAAAAGGGTCGGGTTGTCTTCGAAAATGATGCCTGAGCAAAGTGATGGGCACAATCAGCGGCAGTTGGCCCAGGCGGTAGCGTTCAATCGTTTCGCACAATTCGGCTTTATCATCGCTTTCCAGGGATTTTTTTAAATAACCCTGGATATGCTGAAGCACATTCACATGGTTGCCCGGCGTTGCCGTTTTTTTCAGGCAGAGCATCAATTGAGCGCCGTATTCGCGCAGGATCTGGTGAATATTTTTTTTATCCGCGCTGGCCGCCAACCGGCCTAGTTCGCGGGCACTGTTTTGATCGTGACTCATCGCTATCAATTTATGGCGGGCATGAAATTCGGTAAGCGCTCTTGGAGTGGCGGATGCTTCGTTCAACTGTTTCCAGCGATACATCACATACACGCGCTGAATAAAATTCTCCCTCAGTCTGGGATCACCAAGACGGCCTTCTTCTTCCATAGGCAACAGCGGAAAATGAGTTTTCAGGTGTTGGGCAAATAACCCGGTGCCGTTACGGTCTGCAAAATCATTTCTGTAGATTTTGACCCGTTCCATTCCGCAGCTGGGTGAGTCTTTTTTTAATATGTAGCCGCACAAACCTGCCAGCCAATCGTGTTGTTTTTCAGCGCAGCTGTTTAAGCGGTCAGTAACGTCAACAGAATGATCTTTGACTACAACACAACGAATGCCTTGATCGGTATGTCTCAACTGAATCGGGGGTCTGGGTGTACCCATGCCGCTTTCAACTTCGGGACAAAACGGCACGAACTGGAAGTATTCTCCCAGCGTTTTACGCACATAGTCGTTGCTTTTGTGGCCGCCGTCATAACGAACGGTTTCCCCCAGCAAACAACTGCTGATACCTACCGGAATTTTTCGAGGATGACTATTCATGCCGGTTTTTCAGGTCGGGTTGAGCCAGGCTGCGTTCTATGTGCTCCTTGATGGCGAGTACTCTTTTAAGATTTGCGCCGAAATCGTAATAACCGACCCGTGATGCGGAACGCAGATGAATCAGCTTGTTGGTTCCATCCAGCCGCGCTTCGACATCGTCGGTGAACTTCAGCAGAGGTGTTTGAAATGTCGCCGATAAATAATCAGGCAATATTTTACCCAACTTACCCCCTTCAGCTTTGATGACTTGCTGCAAAAGTGCCCAGGCTTTTTGTGGATCTTGATTGCCAATCGAAATGGGCGCGACCTGACCGTTTTCGGTGCTGACACAATTGGGAGAGCCCGGGCAATCCTGTAATGGACCGCTGACAAGTGTTGCCTGTGATTCTGCTTGAGATATGCGTGACATAAATAAGACTGCCTCCAATCCAAAAGCGATGACTAAGAAAGCGATTAATGTGGTTTTGTTCATAGTGAGTAAAAATTTAGCGTTATTGCGGTGAACCCCAGCGGGCATGCAGATAATCCCGTCGGGTATCGAATATCTGGTTCAGTTTCCGGGCTATCAACAGGCGATGAACGAGCCGCCCGAACCAGCCAAACGGCATCACATAGAAGATAATGTCTTCCATGATGACACCTTTGTCTGAAGGGGTTAAAGCCACTTCGTGGCTTAGAAATTTAAACGGGCCTACGCGCTGTTCATAGACAAAGCGTTTGTATTCATCGCAATGGCTGACTTCGGAAAGCCAGTCCATGGGCAGGCCAAATACGGCAATCATTTTATAGCTGATCATCAAGCCACTGTAGATGCGTTCAGGCACTTTGGAGGTAATGCTGACGTGAAAAAAATCAGGGGTTATCTGGTTTAAGTTGTAAGGCGAGGTAAAAAAGTCCCAAGCCTCATCCAGCTTCATATCAAGCGCTTGCCTGCGATAAAACTGATAAATTTTCATGGTTATTCAGTATTGGTTTGATTATGCACGGGTTGATGTTCAACATAGATCAGCTGATCTGTTGCAAAACCCAGCGATTTGGCTTTGGCGACCAGTCTGTCGACAATCGTTTTGTCCAGTTCAGGTTGTCTGGCCAGAATCCACAAATAATCCCGATCCGGTCCCGCAATCATCGCGTAACTGTAATTGTCCTTATCCAGTTCAATGATGTTGTAGCCGCCGTAAAAGGGGCCGAAAAAAGAGACCTTCAAACTGCCTTGCTGCGGCGAGCCGGTAAAATATGCGCGTCCCTCAGCACTATCCCGGCGACCTTTTTCGGTATTGTAACCGCTGTTAATCACTTTTAAACCGCCATCGTCTCTTAAGCTGTATTCGGCTGAAATATGGGTCAGTCCCCGTTCGAAACGATGATCCAGACGGGCAATTTCATACCATTTGCCCAGATAACGCTGTACGTTAAAACCGTCAACAACTCTGATGCCTTCAGGAACACCCACACAACCTGAAATGAGCAGGCTCAATAGGAAAAAACAGGTTTTTATAGCCATAAAACTTCTCAGTGGTTAAAAGGGGGAAGCCGGCGCAGATTTAAAATCGAGACAAGAGTGTGCGGCCTGGGTGTCTATCTATACCAGCGGATCATGGATTTTGCAAAGCCGGTATTCCTGGAATAAAAAATTGACGGGCAGTTGATAGTGGCTCAGGAGTGAGTTTCGCAGCGGCGACTGATAACACAATTGCGGCCAGAGCTTTTTGCAGTGTATAAAGCTTCATCGGCAGCGGCGACAAATTCTCTGGAACTCATGCCTAATTGGGGCGTAAAGGTACAGTAACCTATGCTGACTGTTATACCGCCGGAGATAGGTGATTTCGCATGCGTAATGTTTAACGATTCAATCCTAAGCCGCAGTTGCTCGGCAAAAACATCGGATTGAAGTTCGGTAATATTACAGACCAAAATCACAAACTCTTCCCCGCCGTAACGCGCCACAAAATCGGAAGCCCGCCTTAGGCAGCTTCCCAAAGTTTTGGCGACTGTCCGTATACATTCATCGCCATTCAGATGACCATAAAAATCGTTGTATTGTTTGAAATAATCGATGTCGACGATGAAAAGCGAAAGCGACAAATGACTACGCAACGCAATATTCCATTGGATTTTGTGTTGATTGTCAAAATAGCGGCGGTTGAAAATACCCGTTAGCGGGTCCAGGTTATTCAAAATGCGCAGGTGTTCGTTATCTGACTGCAACTCTTCTTTTTGTTGTCTTAACCGGTGTATTAACAAGATGCGTGAGCTGACATCGCGCTGCATGCCTATAAAATGAGTCAGTGTGCCGGTTTTGTCATGCACTGGAGAAAGGCTTAATTCATTCCAGAACATCGAGCCGTCTTTTCGATAATTACGCAGCGTTACCAGACAAAATTCACCGTTTAGCAAGGCGCCTCTTATCAATGCCAGTTCCGGCTGGTTACGGTCGTTACCGCACAGAAAGCGGCAGTTAATTCCCAGTGAGTCATCAGCCGTATAACCGGTTAGCCGTTCAAATGCCGCATTCACGAAGATCAGTGGAAAATCATCTTGCCTCATATCGGCAATACTGATGCCGTCGCGTGAATCATTAACGGCTTGTTCGATGATTGTTGAATCGATCATTGAGGACTCTTAAAAAGTTAAGACTTGATTTGGAAATTGGTTGTTCTGCAGCTGCTGCATACTATATTAGACGTTTTTTCTGGGATGCGGCAGCGAATAACCCGCCTGACAAGAGCATTCAATAATCGGGACTTTATTTCGAGGCCTATCTTTAGAGGAAACTATAAATTGAAGACGTATGAATGTATAGAGACATTTTTTGTAACGACGTGCCCGCATTGAATTGGCGATGTAGATAATTGATTAAACAGGATTATTTTATGCGTCTTCGGTTTTTCAGATAACCGGCAGGGCTACGTATTTTTGTAAGGCCGGACATAAACTACAGGCTACTTATTTCTGAGAGAAAAAATGCAGGAATTCCCTAGCGTGCGGGGCCATGCCGCTGAGTAAAGGCCATCGCAATGACTCAATTAGGCCTACTAACGTAGGAGCGGGCCATGCCCGCGAACGAATAAGGTTCAATCGCGGGTATGACCCGCTCCTACAAAATAAGCTTAACTTATTAAGCGGGGCAATGATTTGTAATGAGTCAAACCGGGTCTGGCATGGTATATTTGTGACAATTTTCACAAAAGAGTTGATATACAAAATGAAAGCGAATATCGGTTTAATCGGCTTGGCCGTCATGGGGCAAAATCTGGTACTAAACATGAGCGATCACGGCTTTAAAGTAGCAGTTCATAACCGAAGTCCCGATAAAACCGAGGATTTTCTAAATGGTCCGGCAAAAGACAAGGGCATTATTGGCGCGTACTCTTTAGACGAATTATTAAGCAGCCTTGAATTACCCAGAGTTGTCATGCTGATGGTCAAGGCCGGTGAGGTTGTCGATCAGTACATCGAGCAGTTGGTACCTTTAATGACCGCAGGCGATATCATCATTGACGGCGGCAATTCGTTATTTACCGATACCAATCGCCGTACCAAAGCACTTAAAGAAAAAAATATTCTGTATATCGGTACGGGTGTATCCGGCGGGGAAGAGGGTGCACGGAACGGACCTTCCATCATGCCCGGCGGCAATCCGGATGCCTGGGAGCGCGTCAGAGCCATTTTTCAGTCTATCAGCGCACAAGTCGATGATCAGCCTTGCTGCCAATGGGTGGGCAATAACGGCGCCGGGCACTATGTCAAAATGGTCCATAACGGCATCGAGTACGGCGACATGCAGCTTATCTGCGAAGCTTACCAACTGCTCTCCGAAGGTTTGGGCTTATCAGCCGATGAATGCGCCGCTATTTTTGCGCAATGGAATCAGGGCGAACTCAGTTCCTATCTAATTGAAATAACGTCGAACATCATGGCCTATAAAGATACCGACGGCGCACCTTTGCTGGAAAAAATTCTGGATACGGCCGGCCAAAAAGGCACCGGCAAATGGACCGGCATCAATGCACTGGATCTGGGCATACCTTTGACGCTTATAGGTGAATCGGTGTTTGCACGCTGCCTGTCCGCCATGAAAGATGAACGTGTCCGCGCGTCAAAGCGTTTGCCGAAACCGGTCAAAAGCTACACCGGCGATAAACAAGCCATGATCGATGCGATCCGTGATGCGCTCTATGCGTCCAAGATAATTTCCTACGCGCAAGGTTTCCGCCTGATGCGGGAGGCAGCGGCCGAATATCAATGGTCCTTGAATTATGGCGAAATCGCTTTGATGTGGCGCGGCGGTTGTATTATCCGCAGCGCTTTCCTGAACGATATCAAAGCCGCTTATACTGAAAACCCGCAATTGGAAAATCTGCTGCTGGCTGACTTTTTTGTCAAAGCCATGCAGCAAACCGATAGCGGCTGGCGCAAAGCGGTCATTGCCGGTATTGAACTGGGTATTCCTACACCTGCATTTTCCAGTGCTTTGGCTTATTACGACGGTTACCGTACGGGCCGTTTACCGGCAAATCTGCTACAGGCGCAACGTGACTATTTCGGTGCGCATACTTACGAGCGGACGGACCAACCCAGAGGTCAGTTCTTCCATACCGATTGGACAGGTCACGGAGGTAAAACCGCTTCTACCACTTACACGGTGTAATGCCCTGACGATTACTTCCTATTCGATTCTCTTATATGACTGCTGACCCCTGTACTTATGTCATTTTTGGCGCGACCGGCAATTTGTCTCGCGTCAAGCTCATGCCTGCGCTTTATCATCTGGAGATGGAAAATAAATTGCCCGAAGGCACCCGTATCGTAGCCATTGGCCGCCGTCCCTGGGACAGGGCAAAATGGTTGAGCGAAGTCAGGGATATGATTGAGGATAAAGCCTGGGACACGCTGGATGAGGCTCAGTTTGCGCGTTTCAGTGAGCGTCTGTTTTATCATCGCGGTGATATTGATGATGCGGTGTGTTACGCGCAATTGGCCGAATTACTGAATGAACCCCAGTTTCAAAAAAACATGGCGTTTTACCTGGCGATCAGCCCGGGTGACTTTGGCAATGTCATTGAACAGCTCAGTCTGGTCAACATGCTGGATGAGGAATACGGCTGGCGCCGGGTTATCATTGAAAAACCCTTCGGTTATGATCTGGAAAGCGCGCAGTCATTGCAAAGACGCATCAGCCGCTATCTGTCAGAAGAACAGATTTACCGTATCGATCATTATCTGGGTAAAGGCATGGTTCAAAACGTGCTGGTATTCCGCTTTGCGAACGTCATGCTGGAGCCCTTGTGGAACCGGAACTATATCGACCATATCCAGATTACCCATTCCGAGGAATTTGGGATTGAATCGCGCGGCGGCTATTATGACGCGGCGGGAGCGATGCGCGATATGCTGCAGAGCCATTTGATTCAGTTGATGACGCTGGTAGCCATGGAGCCACCTGCGACCATGGAGGCGGAAGCGCTGCGTGATGAAAAAGTCAAAGTGCTGAAATCAATCCGGCCTATCCCCAAATCGGCTGTTCATGCTCATGCGTTCAGAGGGCAATACAGCAAAGGCACGATTGAAGGTGAAAAAGTGAACGGTTATCTGGAAGAGGAAAATATTCCGCAAAACAGCATCACCGAAACCTATGCGGCGATGAAGTTATACATTGATAACTGGCGCTGGCGCGGCGTACCTTTTTACCTGCGTACCGGCAAACGTCTGGCCAAGGGACAATCAACCATCGCCATATGTTTCCGGCATCCGCCGCTGAATTTTTTTCGGGATACCACAATCAAGACCATGAATCCGAATTGGGTCTTGTTGGGTATACAGCCCGAGGAATGCATACGGATTGAAATGACCGTAAAAGAACCCGGACTGGAAATGCGAACACGGACCAGTAGCTTGGATGCCAGTTTCCGTAACTCGCATGAAAAGCCGGTAGATGCTTATGTCGATTTGTTGCTGGATGTGATGGTCGGTGACCGGTCGTTATTTTTACGCTTTGATGAAGTCGAATATGCCTGGCGTATCGTCGAACCGATTCTGCAAACCTGGGCAGTTGAGCGCGACTACATCGCTACTTATCCGGCAGGTTCGTGGGGCCCGGCCGAGAGCCGTCGATTATTTGAAAAAGAAGACCAATACTGGCGCTGCTCTTTAACGCCTGAATGTAATTAATCCATTTGACGCCTCCTTACTGAGAGGGAAAGATAACTATGCAAAAAATTCACTGGCATTCGTTTGCAACAGCCGAAAAAGTAGCAGCGGCAGCAACACAACAAATTCTTGCGGCCGCAGAACAGGCCATTAAAGACCGCGGTGTTTTTAAACTGGTACTGGCCGGCGGTAGTACGCCGGATAAGGTCTATCACCTTCTTTCAGAAAGCCGGGCAGACTGGGCGAATTGGCATATTTATTACGGTGATGAGCGGTGTTTACCCGCTGACCATCCCGAGCGTAACAGTCAAATGGCGCAGGCCAGCCTACTGGGCAAAGTAGCGATACCGGCAGAACAAATCCATACCATGCCCACCGAACTGGGTTCTGAACCTGCAGCTGCTGCTTACAGGGAAGTGATTGCCGGGGTTGACAGTTTTGATACGGTCTTGTTGGGCATGGGTGAAGACGGCCACACCGCCAGTTTGTTTCCCGGCCATGTCAACTCGCCGGATGAAACGGTGCATGCCGTTTATAATTCGCCCAAACCGCCGCCGGAACGCGTTTCGTTGAGCGCCAAAACCTTGAGTCAAACCCGGCAGTTGTTATTCCTGGTAACTGGAGAAGCTAAGCGGGATGCGGTTCAGCAATGGCGGCAAGGCATCATTTTGCCTGTTGCGCTGATTCGGCCTGAATCCGGTGTTGATGTCTATATTGATGCAGCGGCATTGGGTTAAACATTTATACTCCCCCCTATCGATCGAAAAAACAGAAGGGGCGGGATGAATTTGGCGTGAATGTCGGCAGTATGAGTGCTGCCGACCAGCTCCATATTCGGCACCGGGGTGACCGTCAAATGACGCCGTAAAACCATCCATGTAGGCAAAGCCTTTGCCGAACAACCCGTTGCCTCCTTAGGCACTGCCGAAATTTGAAGTGCTAAAGGGTTATAAAAAGAAAACCCGATTACCTGCTTTAACTCAGATCATTCCACTACGCTAATCAAGCATGGCTGAACTTAATTCCCAACAACAATCAGCGGTGAGAACCGTCGAGCATCCGTTACTCGTGCTTGCCGGTGCCGGTAGCGGCAAGACACGCGTGATCACCGAAAAAATAGCCTATCTGGTAAAACAAGGCACTGCTGCGCGCCATATTGCCGCTGTCACCTTTACCAATAAAGCGGCACGGGAAATGAAAACTCGTGTCTCCAAGCTTCTGGATGACAAACAGATTCGCGGTCTGACGGTGTCAACCTTTCATTCTTTGGGGCTGGATATACTGCGAAAGGAACATAAAACGCTGGGTTACAAGGCCTCGCTGACCTTGTTTGATGAGCAGGACAAACAGACCTTGCTGAAAAATCTGGTCAATCATGGCAGCAAAGATTGCGATATCGATGATGTTGATCGTTATGCCTGGCAAATTGGCCAATGGAAAAATGCCTTTGTCACACCGGAACATGCCCTTTCATACGCCACTCAGGAACAAGCCCCCGCAGCACATTTGTACAGTGACTATATTCGCAGCCTTAAAGCCTATAATGCGGTCGATTTCGACGACCTGATTCTGTTGCCGGTACTGTTGTTTCAGGAGCATCCGGCCATTTTGGAAAAATGGCAGAACAAGATTCGTTATTTGCTAGTCGATGAATACCAGGACACCAACATCACGCAATATCAGCTGGTCAAGCTCTTGGCCGGCAATCTGGGCCGGTTTACCGTGGTCGGTGATGATGATCAGTCCATTTACGCCTGGCGCGGTGCACAGCCGGAAAATCTGGTGCAATTGCAAAAAGATTACCCGCGCCTGCAAGTCATCAAACTTGAACAAAACTACCGCTCTGCAGGGCGCATTCTCAAAGTTGCCAATAAACTGATTGCCAACAATCCGCATGTTTTTGAAAAACGGTTGTGGAGTGAGTTGGGCTACGGCGATCCGCTGCGCGTATTAAGCCATAAAGACGAAGTGACCGAGGCCAAGCAAGTCGTTTCGGAAATCATTCATCACAAGTTTAAAACCGGAAGCAGTTATAAGGATTATGCCATTTTATATCGGGGCAACCACCAGTCGCGCTTGTTTGAGCGTGCACTGCGGGAAAACAACGTGCCTTATTTTATTAGCGGCAGTACCTCATTTTTTGCATTCTCAGAGATCAAAGACATCCTCAGCTATCTGCGGCTCTTTTCCAATCCGGATGATGATGCCGCCTTTTTACGCATCATCAATACGCCCAGGCGAGAACTGGGCCCCACGACACTGGAAAAATTGGGCGCTCACGCCAACGAGCGGCACATCAGCTTGTTTGCCGCTTGTTCGGAATTGGGGTTGATGCAAAAACTGTCCGACAAATCACGGCAACGGCTTACAAAATTTACAGAATGGGTAACCGATACCGCCGATCGCATCGAACGCGGCGATACCTTCGCCGTGGTCGAGCAAATGATCGATCAAATAGGCTATGAGTCCTGGCTGCGGGAAAATGCCAAAACGCCGCAATCTGCCGAACGTAAAATGCAGAACGTCGTCGAATTGATTGATTGGCTTAAGCGCTTGGCCGTTGGTACCGACGGAGGCAAGGAAAAGTCTCTGTCCGAAGTGGTGTCAAAAATCATGCTGATGGATATTCTGGAAAGAAATCAGGAAGAAGAAGCCGGTGATCAGGTCAGTCTGATGACCTTACATGCAGCAAAAGGTCTGGAGTTTCCGCACGTTTTCATGATCGGCATGGAAGAAAACCTTTTGCCGCATCAGAACAGTATCGATACCGGCAACATCGAAGAAGAACGCCGTCTCGCCTATGTCGGCATTACCCGTGCACAAAGAACTCTGACCTTTAGTTATTGCACTCACCGCAAACGTTACGGCGAAATTTCGGAATGCGAACCCAGTCGGTTTTTAGGCGAGTTGCCGGGCGATGATCTGGAATGGACCAACAAAAAACAACTGGATCCTGCGGTCATCAAGGAGCGGGGCAAGGCAAATTTGGCACATCTGAAAAATATTTTGACCTGATAAATCGGGTGTCGATTTTAAGCTCAGGGTAATGATAGGGACAGGGATGTACAGCATTTCAGTTCATGCAAAATCTGCTCGCCTTCTCGCCAATCCGTGGAGGCAAATCCTTCATCGAACGAGTCCATGTGACTTGATAGCAGCAAATGCGCCTCGTCATAGCGGCGTTGTTTGAGAAATATTCGGCTTAAACCGATCGCAGATCGAAGCGAATAGCCTTTGGCGCCCTGCTCAGAGCTTAATGATAAAGATTGTCGATAGAGCTTTTCAGCGCTTTCGTAAAGATCTGTATTGACTACGTCGATACTTTGCGAAGCCGCCTTAAGAGAATAAAACTCTGCGGTAAGTCGCAGTCGTTCGGCTTCGAATGCTAGAACTTGACAGGGAGCTTGCAAGACCGCCAACCCCCTTTCGAAATCGGATAAATGCCAATAGCATTCGGCCAGGAAGAGACAAAGAAAAGAGTCGGTCGTTCTGGCTTCGGGTTTGGGTGCGTGAATCGCTTTGTCGATTTCGGCATAAGCTTCGAGGGTCTTGTTTTGCAGCGCCAATGCCCATGCTTTTAAGTGATGTGACCATGCCGACATGAATTTAAATCCGTGTTGCTTGGTCAACATGTGGGCGCGCCTCGCTGTTTTCAATGCCGGTTTACCTTCGCGGCGAAACAGATGAATCAACGTCAAATTATGAAGTGCGAAAGCCTGACTATAAGGGTGTTCCGCAGTATCCGCAATATCCATCGACTTTAAAACAAAATCGAGGGCTCGATCCGGAAAACCAAGCGTCCAAGCAGTTTGGCCCGCTCTCGCCAGACAGAACACGCCTGGATCGAGTCCGAATTTGGCAGCATGGTCGGTGTGAAGGTTTGTGTCATAAAGCTGGATACCGGCAATGGCATGATCATAGCTATCTTTTAAATTTCCGAGATAAAAATGGCAGCTAGCCAGACCTACGTGCGCTTCAAGACGCATTCCCGGCTCATCGCAGTTTGCCGCTAAAACCAGAAGTGCTTCGGCAAGCTGAAAGGCCTTGTCGATTAACCCTGTGATCAGATAATAAGAACGCAAGCCGAATAACACAGGAAAGCGCTCGATTACACTGACCTCCAATGAGTCGCAAAGTTCGAGCGCTTTCTGATAGATCGTTTCGATTTCCGGCGCTGCATTGCCTTGCGTGGCCGTCACGGCTGGAGCCAATAATTGCAGCACGCCCAGTTCTTGCCGGTCTCGCTCATAAGTCTGAGGCATTGTCGATAATAAGTATCTGGCTTTGTGTAAGGTACTGACCGCTTCATGGCAGCCGCCGAGTCGGGATGCAAAGACTGACGAAAGACATAAATAATGGCATGATCTGAGATAGTCCCGCCCTTTTTCAAAATGCACTGCAAGTTTGTGAGTAAGCTCCGCATTCCTGTCTTGGTGATTCGACTCCAGAAATTGAGCGACGAGATAGTGCTGGCGCGAACCGGCTATTGGAGAAAGACCGGCGTGGATGACGTTTTGATAAAGCGCATGGGTAAATTCGTAAAGTCCGGTCAAATTGCCGTATGGCGTTTCCGAAACGCCCAAAAACCGTAGAAAGAGACCTTGTTTCGCTAATCGTTCCATCTTGTCTTCTATTGCCTCCGGCGCAGCGCTCAATGCCGCGGCTGCCTCGTCCAAGGTGAATTTAACAGCCGTTCCGCCTGGTTCGGAGGCGACGCTTGCAGCTTTTAATAGATCTTGAAGATCCGGTGCTAAGCGTTCGATTCGATGGTTTATCATTGCCTGTAAATTCTCGGGAATATAACTCGCTAACTGGGCAGGATCTAGCGAAAGATGCCAATCAGTATCCGTTTTTTTGAGCGTTTCCGAGTTTTGCAAATCCGCCAATACGTTAACGATGAATAACGGATTGCCGTCGGTTTGCCGATGGAGCATCGCAGCAAACGTTGCAGGAAAGTCGTTAGGTTGAAAGTGAACCGATAAATAGTCCGTCGTATCGGCTAATGATAAAAACTCTAATGGCAGTTGAGTAGATAAGCCACGTAACTGAAGATCGTGTTTACAATCTCTTAGCGGAAGATTGTTGACGATGGTATCGGACTGTCTAAGCGTACCCAGCAAAAGAATCTTGGCGGGATCGGTTCGCCGGGCCCAGAATGAGATAAATTCGACGGTCGAAGGGTCGCACCAGTGTAAATCTTCCAGACAAATAATCAGAGGTTGTTGGAGGCTGATGGCATCCAAGGCATCAGCTAATTCTCTGATCAAACTTTCAGCACCGATAGATACTCCTTGTTGTCGATGTTGCAGATTTTTCGACGATGATAGCGATGGAAAATAAGGTAGCCAAGAAGGAGCATAGAGCGCCAATGCTTCGTAAACCGAACTGTTTCCGTCCCTGCAGAGGCGACCGATTGCATCGAGTATTGGCAGATAGGGTTCGCATTTTCCATGATGCTCTATGCATTGCCCTTTGGTTATTCGGCAATTTTTTTCACTGTTTTTCTTTTCGATAAAGGCTTCAATTAGGCTGGTTTTACCGATACCGGCCTCACCAGTAATAAAAATCAGTCGACGGCGGCCGCCCAGGATGGATTCAAAACTTTGCTCCATTTCCTCAAGCGATGAATCTCTCCCGACCAAACGAGAAAAAGTCAGTTCTTTGGCTTGTGAGTGGAATTGTCCAATGAACCGGAAGCCTCTTTTATGGACGGTTTCGATATAGACGGGTTGCCTTGTTGAATCGCCCAAAGCTTTTCGAATTTCACGAATACAAACCGTCAATGCGGCCTCGGTGACGATAACGTTTGGCCACACTTGGTCGAAGAGTCTGTCTTTTGTAACCAATTCGCCAGCCGATTCGACTAAGCATTCCAAAACGGCAAAGGCTTTTGGTGTCAACAGAACGGCGCGCCCCTCCTGAAGTAAACGAGCATTGGCCTTATCCAAAACGAACGGTCCGAAACGTTTGTTAGCCAATGAGCGACCGGAGTAATCGATACCAAAATTTTTGTCCATAAGCGTCGCATCATCGATAAAACATTGTTCTTGGTAGGTTTTTTTTGCGTAATGATTTATGTTATCGTTTCGTATCGAATATTTCTGGACATTTAAAACGTTTTGATCTTACCCGGCAAATCGATAGCAAACCAGCACCGATCGTCTTGATTCTTTGACTAATCGTATTTTTTCCTGCAGATAAAGGGGAGGGCTTCAATGGATATAATGAGCGATATCTGTCGATCTCTTAGGCTTGAGGGCAGTGTATTTTTTCGATCCGATTTATCAGCTCCATGGGGTATAGAGCTTCCGGCCGCCCACGAACCGCGTTTTCATATTGTATTGGCGGGACATTTATGGTTTCAGACCGAAAAAATGCCGCAACCTCAAAAAATGGAAGCCGGAGATATCTTGATTATTCCCGAAGGCGAATGGCATTGGATCGCCGATCAGACCGGTCGCACCATGACGCCTAGCGCTGATGCAGGAGCCGCTCTGCGTCAGGGCAGACCGATGTTCCAAGGAAATCATCCGACGACGCGATTGTTGTGTGGGCTGTTCAGATTCGATCCGGATAGCCCTCATCCATTAATCGAATCGTTACCGCCCATCATTCACTTGCAAGGCAGCGATTCAGTCGAAAGCAGATTTTTGATGCATACGGCTCATTGGTTATTCGACGAATACGATTGCGCCAATCCCGGTTCGACTATTCTGATGGATCGTCTTTGCGAAATTTTTTTTATCCAGGCTTTTCGGTACATCAATAAATTTGAAGATTTGGAGACTGGTTTTCTAGCCGCCTTGAAAGATCCAAAGATCCATAAAGCCCTGCAATGTATTCACGAACAACCCTCCAAACCCTGGACATTAAAACTTTTAGCAGGCGAGTCAGCCATGTCGAGAGCAGTATTCGCACAGCGTTTCCACGAGTCGGTCGGTTACTCGCCGATCGCCTATTTAACCCATTGGCGGATGCAACGAGCATTAAATTTGCTCAAGGATACGAATATGGCCGTTAGTAGTATCGCTACCACTGTGGGCTATGCTTCCGATGCGGCATTTGCAAGAGCCTTTCAACGTCATTTCAAAAAAACGCCGGGAGACTATCGAAAGTCTGCCGGTCTAGTAGCTTAAATCAACTCCTTTTTGGACTTGCAAATCGGATTGCTGTAAGTCTCAGTATCCAGCTTATAACGACGCTCAACCCTGCCGGCTAATTTAACCGCACACCAATTACAGAAAGGGTTCTGTAATCCTCAATACCGATCGGTGGGATAGCACAACTTGTTTCTCAAACGACGTTCCCCGAACAACTCAGTTTAATCTTAGAAATTTCTTAGAGTTCTCTTAGGCTATTTTCAGCGAATTTTTATATTTTGGTCGCGAATTTCAAAACCCGGATCGCGAACATGAATGAAAGTGACGCAAGCAAAGTAAGCCGTTCTTGTGAAATCAAATTTCCTTACGATCATGGTTTTGTCGTTCAAATCGAGGTGCATTCCAAATTGACTGCAGAGAATTTAAGCGGACGTGCCGAGCATATGATTTCCGGAAAAACAAAGCGTTTTTATTCTCTGGAGGAATTGCTTGATTTTATTCGGAGCAATCTGGATCCGGTCGTTTAAGTATGCAGATTTAGAACTGCATCCATGTTTGGAGTGTATGGGTATTTTACGAGTAATACGAGGTTACTAGAATGAAAAACAATCATTTATGGCCGGACGTTTCTTGCCGGGAATTACCGGTCGATAGTCCATTACCAGGCTGGGCAAAGCGCAGGGACGGAAGACCTCCGGGTCGAATGTCGAGTCACATCGTGAGCGGCATCTGCTGTGGCTTTCTGGGGTTAGTTCTGCATGTGCCATCGGAAGCGGCAATGATATTTACCGACAGCGGGAGTTTTCAAGCGGCTTTACCGGGTATCGGCAGAACATTGAACTTAGACAATGTCGATGCGGAAACAGTGATACCTGACGGTTCTCGATTCGGCGGGATTAGGTTCAGATCCAATACCGGTATGGATTTGATCGTTAGTGATCATTTCGACACGACTTCACCTTTTAACTATTTGGGGGTCGATGACGGGTTTTCCAACGAGTTCGTTTCAGGTCATGAAATTTATTTCGACTTTAATGGGCTGATTCAAGCGTTCGGAATATACCTCATTGGTAGTCCCGGTGATATTTTCGAGTCGGATTTTCAATTAGTCGGTGGCGGGCTGAGTGTGTTTAACGAAGGGACACCGGAATTCAGTCTCGCGGATGGTGGGGATGTGTTTTTCTTGGGGCTTATCGACCCGAACGGGTTCAGTAACGCTCGATTGAATAGTTTCGGTGATCCCGATGATCCCTTCTTTGCATTCAACATTGATGACATCACAACGGTTAGCGCCGTTCCCGAGCCCGGGGCGTTTCTGTTGCTCAGTATGAGTTTTCTTTTGTTTGGACAGCAGCTTCGTAATGGGGTCAAAAAATCCCGAAAAAATAGTTCTAATTTTATAAAAACCTTTTAGGAGAAATTCAATGAATACAATAGTTAAGCACTCAAAATCAGTATTATCTGTAATGGGCCTGACGTGTGCGCTCACGTTTATGAATACTGCCGACGCGATTGTTTATACAGCCAGCAATGAAGCTAGCAGCAATCAAGTCATCGCATTCGATGTGGACAGCCGAGGCAGAATTATCGAACTGGGCCGTTTCGATACTCAAGGCCAGGGGACCGGGGCCCCGTTGGGCAATCAAAGTGCCATTGCTTTGGATGCCAGTGACCGCTGGATGTTTGTGACTAATGCCGGCAGCAGTAGTTTGACAAGCTTTCGACTGCAACCTACTGGTCTTCAACTGGTCAATGTCGTTAATTCCGGTGGTTATCAGCCGATCAGCGTGACAGTCTTCGGGACGCTAGTCTATGTTTTGAATGAAGGCAGCCATAATCCCTCGGACCCGGAAGAGATTCGTTATGACAATATCAGTGGTTTCCGTTTTACAGGTGGCGGTGTCTTAGAGCCAATCCCCAACTCCACCCGTATTATCGATAACACACAGCCTACCGCACCGGCACAAATCGGTTTTAACAAATCGGGAACGGTTTTATTGATAACCGAAAAAGCGACCAATACGTTGACGACTTACCTGGTGCAACAAGACGATACGCCGGCTTTGCAACCTTTGAAAAGACCTTCTGCAGTTCCGACGCCATTCGGGTTTACATTCGGTGATCGCGATTTTGTCTTTATCACCGAAGCAAATGGTGGCGGTCTCGGCGAAACCGTTTCCTACCGGATCGATCGCGTAACGGGCGCAGTTTCCAACGCGGTAGACCGGATCGAACAAGGCAATGCCGCTTGCTGGACAGTACTTACAAGCGACCAAACCGTGGGTTATACGACCAACACCGCTGACGGCACCGTCTCTTTATATAGAGTCAATTTTAACGGTACGATGGATTATTTTTTCAATTCATCCGTCGATACGCCGATTCCGTCCGGAGCGGGTGTGCGGGATGCGGTCTTACTGCAAAACAACCATTTTTTGTTTACCCTCAATAACGGTGATGGAAAAGTGCGTAGCTTTTGGGTCAATCGTTCAGGATCGATTGCGCCTCGCGGAATGGCAACTATTCCCGGCAGTGCAACCGGATTAATCGCCCGATAATGGGTTAAACCGCCGTTATTTTTAAAATAACGGCGGTTTTTCCAGTCTGTTAGGGTAGCAGAGGGGAAGTATTCCTTTGATTGCTTGTGGATGATTGGGTATACGGCAAAAGTCACACAAAAAAATCTTAATAAGCCTATTTGACAGGTCTGTTTTAGATAAAAAATTGATAATCTTCTGCGCCATCCAAATCAGTCTTCTCGCTTAATCCAATTCAATGATTCTTTGGTTAAAACGTTTACCTCGGCTTTAAATCGTAAATATTCGGTTTATATCAGCAAGAAATCAAAACCTAAATCTGGAATTTAATATGTATCAACGGTTTTTCGGTCTAAAAAAAGCTCCTTTCTCAATGGTTCCGGAGCCGGAGTGCTTGTATTTGAGTGATCATCACAAAAAAGCTTTGAATTTACTAAGGTACGGCGTTTTTCAACAGGCGGGATTTACATTATTGACCGGCGATATCGGTTGCGGAAAAACCACGTTACTGCAAAAGTTGCTCTACGATATCAAGGACAATGTTGATGTCGGGTTGATTACCAATACGCATCCGTCATTCGGAGAAATTTTGACTTGGGTTTTAAGGGCCTTTAAGGTGGACCACTGTGCAAATGATGAAGCCGAACGATACCGAATATTTAAACGCTTTATGAAAAAGCGGCAGGTTGTCAATCGACGAGTCTTGTTGGTTATCGACGAGGCGCAAAATATGGATATATCGGCATTGGAATCGCTTCGGTTGCTGTCTAATGTCAATGACGACTGTGGCGTCATGCTCCAGGTTATTTTGGCAGGTCAGACCGAGCTGTTGGATAAAATCAACGATCCGAAATTGATTCAATTTGCGCAGCGAATCGCCATAGAATCGTATATTAAGCCATTGAATTATCGGGAAACAGAGGCATATATTGACCACAGACTTCGTTTGGCGGGCGGAAGTGGAAGACCGGCAATTTTCAGCCGGAAAGCAGTTTTTGCTGTGTTTGAACACAGCGGAGGTGTACCTAGAGTTATCAACAATATCTGCGATTTGGCTATGGTATTTGCCTTCGCCAACGAATCCGGAGTCAAATACGAAACCGTCATGGACGTCGTCAATGAAAGACGAACCGCCGGCGTAAGGAAATCGACCACCCATCGAACATCACAGCCGCAACTCGATATCACTGAAATGCCGGGTTTTCGGTCTACTAATCCAAAATCCTTAGCCACAAAATCTGTTCCGCTTTTATTGCGTTGACAAATCAGCTTTTAGATCGCGGATTTTTTTGAAAATACCTTGCCTAACTCCTTTAAAAAACGAATTTATTTATTCGACTGTATCTTCTTGTTCCTGATATTTTATTGGGTGTGCTTGATGTAATAAGACGGATGAATTCTTAAATGCAGCTCTCTGCAGCATCCTTTTCAATCAAGCTTCTGCTCCCTCAATTCCATGAAAAGAGAAGTTACCATGAAATTATGCTTTCTTAGTTGGGAACATTGAGCCGAAAGCGCCCTATTTAGGATTAAATTTCTAATAATGAGACAAAATGATTTAAATTCATTTATAATTGCCGGTCTTAAATTGTTAGTCGATTAACGAGTTCAAAAGATGTTTCGTTGATCGATACATTTAAATCAACCAAGCGCCCATAGCTCAGCTGGATAGAGCGCGGCCCTCCGGAGGCTACAGTCATCCGGTTTTGGGGCTTCAGGGTCACGGTCATGATCGCTTGACCTAAAGACAGTAAATTTTGATAGCAATTCACACTGCGCCCGTAGCTCAGCTGGATAGAGCGCGGCCCTCCGGAGGCCGAGGCCAGAGGTTCGAATCCTCTCGGGCGCACCATTTGACCTCTACCCTAAAACGGCCATTTTGCCTCTGTGCCATGCCCCATAAAATAGATTGAGAGCATTTATTAATTTCGACCCCTGCCCTCGTTTTGGGGTTTAATTATTTCAAAATAAAATAACTCAGTTTCGCATTGTATTTTTTGGAATGAATAAAGAACAATATCTTGGATATATCTGCGGCAATATCCGTTAATATCCCTGGTAGTATTTTCGAATTTAATTCAGTTTATATTTTGTCCAAAAATGACCAGAAAGAAGTCGATGTTTAATAATAATTAGATATTATTTGTCCGGCAGAAACCGACCCCTATGTGTAGTTGCTAACTATGTGTATATGCAGTTTTGTCCATGATGTCCGCCCTTGAGATCTATCACTTGGGGCGAACCTCAACTACACATAATTTCAAGGCTTAAAGTAGTAGCATCAAC
>Ga0208244_100058_pt1 | contig 152394 bp, 135 predicted proteins | sample SubbioCR12Aug_5A_FD_184828 | JGI IMG/M metagenome (GOLD analysis project Ga0208244, IMG submission 184828) | Serpentinite rock and fluid subsurface biosphere microbial communities from McLaughlin Reserve, California, USA - CR12Aug_5A (SPAdes) | ecosystem: Environmental > Terrestrial > Deep... | reverse complement strand
GCAGACTGAGCAATGGATAATCATTGTCCGGCTCTTCTATGTCAACCACTGGTGAGAAATAGGCGGAAATTGTGTGGTCAGTCGTAACATTATAAAATGTATAATAGGTCGAATCAGCTCCGTGATTAATATTATCAACCACTAAACTATCCAGCTGACAATTTGCATTGGGTGTAATCGTAAAGGTCGTATCAGTACCGATATTAACCATAACATATCCGGATGGAATGATGATTCCGGGACCATCAGCAGTTGCCGTGATTGTATAATAAGAAGGCGGTATGCCAAGATATCGTTTGTAATACATTTCACCCGTTGAGTAGTCGCGTAAATCACGCCATAGCACATGCACATTGGCATCAGCCACGGCTACTCCTGGAAGATATTTCTGGGAAGTCGAGAGGTTAGTAAGATTAGTATCACTGCTCCAGGTCATACCATTATTAATAGAATGAATATAATAGATATCATTAGAAGGACCGGGTCGCGCCTCTTGCCAGACAATATGCACATTTGAACCCTTAGCCGCAACCGATGCGAAATAGGAGTTTACGCTTGAATAACTGAGCCGGATGTTCTGACTCCAGGTCGTACCATTGTCAAGCGAGCGCTTATAATAAATCTCGTGCGAATTATTAGGATAACTTATGCCGTCATTCCAGGCAACATGCACCGTGTCACCGACCACTGCAATTGACGGATTCCATGATTCAGCTGTGGTAGTCGTAAGCCGGATATCACTGCCCCAGTTCGCACCGCCATCAAGTGAACGCTTGTAGTAAATTTCATGATTATAAGCAGCGCCATCCCGACTATCCCGAAAAACAACATGGATATTTTGACCAGAGACTGCGATTGAGGGCCACCAGGAAGCGAAATTAGCACTATAAGTAAGTCGCACATCACTGCCCCAGGTTATACCGCCATCAAGTGAACGCTTGTAGTAAATCTCGCCGCTTAAATCATCACGATAATCTTCCCAAACCAAATGCACAGTATCACCGGCAACTGCAATTGAAGCGTATACCGACCGAGTTGCAACTGGCTGATAAGTAAGTTGCGTATCATTACTCCAGGTCGTTCCGCCATCTCTCGAATATTTAAAAAAGATATCGGCGTGCACAATCGAACCGGTCTGATTGCGTTGGTCATGCCAGACCACATAGACATTATTACCAGAGACTGCGATTGCGGCAAACTCGGATTGGCGGGTTGCATTAGTTAGCCTGACATCACCGGCTGGACTACTTGGCCAGGTCGCGCCATTATCAACTGAACGCTTATAATAAATCTCGCGATTGCCATCGCGTTCATCATGCCAGACTATATGCACGGTATCGTCTGATATTGCAATCTTCGTACTATTATTATATGCCAATGCTGAAATCGCCGGGTCATTAGTCAAACGCTGTTCTGGTTCCCATGCAGCAAAAGCAGTCGAAGCGAGTATTATACAAGTCAGGAATTTTAGTTTATGCTTTTTTATAAACATATTTTTCACCTATCCTTGCTAATTGCTATTGGCTAATAGCTATTAGCTGCTTTGTTAGGACATAGCAAGCGTCGTCTGGTTTACCTAACCAGCAATAAACGATGTTGACTGTTTTCAGATTCTGCAATTATTCTGATAATATACAAGCCGTTGCCAACGCTTCTGCCTTTATTGTCTTTACCATTCCAGGTTAGTGAATAAATACCAGAAGTCTGATGACCATCAAACAAAGTTCTCACTTCACTACCCAGGCAATTGTAAATCTTGATGCGCACCGGGGCTGACTTTGTCAGTTGATACTGAATCGTAGTCTGATTTTTAAACGGGTTTGGATAAATCCTTTGCAGACTGAGCAATGGATAATCATTGTCCGGCTCTTCTATGTCAACCACTGGTGAGAAATAGGCGGAAATTGTGTGGTCAGTCGTAACATTATAAAATGTATAATAGGTCGAATCAGCTTCGTGATTAATATTATCAACCACTAAACTGTCAATCTGGCAATTGATATTAGGAGCAATGATAAATGTTGTGTCCGCGCCGTACGTTACAGTGATTGTACCTGACGGCGTGATTGTGCCGGGCCCAACTGCGGTTGCAATAATCAAGCGCACATTGGTTGGCGTGTATTCGTCGGCACCAATATCTGGTGTAACCGGGTCGCGCGGTTCGCCATCAATATCGACTGTAACCTGACTGATTGGTGTCGCCAGGTTATTCACATTAGTCGAAGCCGGATGAATGTGTAAATCAATCGGACTTATAAAATTCGGATTTAAACTGATACTATGACTATCCCGATAAGTTACATTCTGCCAGTCGGCTAAAGTTGCTAAATCAATACCAGCTCGATGCGCCACATACTGTCCATTTGCACCCGGTGTTGCTACATATAAATCATTATAATCCGAAATAAACGAAGCCCCGCTCGCTAATGAATCATAAATACAAAAATGCTGACCACTTCCACCGCTCCGATTATTAAAGATTATATTATTCCGAAAATCAATCTTCGTCTGTAAGGTTGCGGATGGTTTACAGAAAAACCCATAAGATGATTTACTGGTCGGTGTGCCGCCAATGTAGATTGAGTTATAATAGAACTTATAAGTACCCGCGGTCGTCTGCTGACGCAGAAAACGGATACCATAAATTTTGGTATTAGGATGAGTAACATTTCCATCAAGCGAGATAAAATTATTCGCAATCAAAGGGGGTTCATCCGGGTCAGCCATAGTCATATAAATTGCCTGAAATGCGGTGCAGGCATCAACCGCCATAAAATCAAAGAATTTATTGCCGGTAATCTTAGTATTCACTACTGAAGTTGCGGTAATTCGGATACCAGTCATTAAAAGTGTATTGTGCGAAACCGTGCTGTACAATTCATTGCCATGAATCGTGGTATTTGAATCAAAAGCTGAAAAATAGATTCCTGTAGAGCTAAAGTCATAGATTTTGCATCTTTTAATCGTATTATTATTATTACCGCGTGCTCTTGAAGTGCCTCTAATTGTAATTGCATATACCGGATATTGGTCGGTTCGGCTGCTTGTCACAATACAATTCTCAATCAAATTATCATTATTACCAGGGCCTGACGGTGCTTCCGCCGTAGCAAAATAAACAACTCCGCCCGCAAGCGATGAAACCAGCTTGCATGCCGCGAGCAGCTTACAATTCTTAATCGTATTAAACGAAGCGCCGTTGATAAATCGGACTGCATGGCCGGCTGTATCTAAATCTTGATTACGGTTAGATATAATCAAACTGTCAATTATTAAACGGTCAATCCCGATTAAATCAAACATTGTCGTCGCATTACTGCCTTCAAATTTCGCCATCATTCCGCTCACTGGTTTAATCGTTAGAGTCCAGTCACCGCCTAAGTATCCGGCTGGAATCGTGCATCGAATCGGATAAGTTTCAGAATTATATACTGAGTCAGTAAGTAGAAAAATTACATCTCCAGCAATTATCGAGTCTTTCCATCCGGCCATTGCCGCGCTCAAGGTTGGATAATCGCCGCCCACGCCAACGGTCTTAACACCGGCAAATTGAGTGAAAGAGAAATAAGCTTTGATTGTATGGTCAGCCGTAACATTATAAAACCAGTAATAAGTCGAGTCTGAACCATGATTTACATTATCAACCACTAAACTATCCAGGCGGGCACCAGGATTTGGGCTAATCACAAAAGCCGTATCAGCACCGCTATTTACGACAACCGCACCAGATGGCGTGATTGTCCCCGGCCCAAATGCAAAAGCATTTATCATATAACTCGACGGTGCACCCTGGGTGTATTTAATCATTGCCCAATCAATATAAGTACCCACGCCGCGTCCATAACCGGCAACATACACATTATTAGCATTATCCAGACCAACTGATTGTCCTTGATGAATCGAATCCTGGACCGGATGATTATACCGTGCCTCCCATTGCAGAACACCACTTGAATTATATTTGAGCGTAAGAATATCAGTATGAGATGTCAAAGAAGCATTCATAAATGTACTTCGACCGGTTACATAGATATTAGCCGATGCATCAAGCACCATTGCGTCCTGACCGGTTTCATCCGGGCAGTTTTCATAACTTGGGCTGGTACCGACCATAGCCGGACCATTATATGTTGTAACCCATTGTTGATTTCCATTATTATCATATTTAATCAAACACAGGTCTTGACCATTTGTGGTGGCGGTCGTATATGTGGTGCCATAAACATAAACATTGCCTGCGCCATCAAGTCTAATCCAATAACCGCCGTCTGATGCGTTATCCGGTCCATTATATGTCCTTAACCAAAGCGTATCGCCGGATGAATTATATTTTATGGTTGTGATGTCTGTGCTCGTGCCGGTATTTGAAACCGAGCTGGTCACATAAACATTACCTGAAGCATCGGCAACAACATCCCGACCATAATCCGCACCATCAGCCGTGCCATTATATCTTTTTGCCCAAATTTCGCTGCCGGTCGCGGCATTGTATTTGATTGTCACCATGTCATTGCCAGTTCCGCTGCCCGCGCTATAACCAGTCACATAAACACCGGTCGCGTTCACGAACAATGCATATGCCTGGTCAGTCCCGGCAATGCCGCCGTCATAAAACGCTTCCCAGCGAAAATTACCATTTACATCATACGAAATCGTGCCAATATCGCTTGTACCCATTCCTGGTCGCGAACCATAACCGGTCACATAAACATTTTCTAAAGCATCGATTGCCACTTTACGGGCAAAATCATAACCAGTTGTCGCGCCTGGTAAATCATAAATTCGGGTCCAGAGTGAATCACCGGTCGTGCCGTTAATCTTAATCGTTACATAATCACCTGAGCCAGTGCCCATCGTATATCCGCACACATACACATTACCCGACGGTCCAACTGTGATTGAACTGGCTCGTTCCGCATAATTGCCAGAATTAAACTCATGTGTCCATAGTTCTGTGCCATTAGTATCGTATTTTTTCACAAGCAGATTACTGCTTTGGGTGGCGATGGTGTGACTGCCGGCAGCATAAACATTACCACTGGCATCTGTAGTCATTACATAAGCGTAATCAGAAACATTGCCGGGTGATGAATATCTTCTTGTCCATGCGGTATCAACTTGAGCTAATGCGACGCTGCATAAAAGCATTGCCGCCAGTACTGCGATTTTTTTAATCATATCTGCCTCCTACTTTACAATTTACTCAATAATAACCCTAAATATAGCGTCTGTCAATTACTAATCTTATTTAATAACAATAATCTAAGCAAGAATGGAACCACGGATTATATGGGTTAAACCGATTATTTATAAATGTCTTATTAGATTTAACTAAACCGACTGTAAAGAGTTAGCCAATAAACTGCCTAATCTTTTTGACTTTTCAATCGGCTGATAATAAGTGTCTTTATCCAAATCATCCCGGCCCGCCACGCCCAAAAACGGAAACGTGCCAAGATTAACCGGCTTCATCTCCAGATAAACGGCAATTTTGTGCAGTTGTTCCAGAACCGGCAAAGGCGAGTCAATATAACAGACCGCGATAAATCCGCAGGGCTTATCCGCAAGAGGGCTCGGGGCATCGTGCTTGCGCATCTCGTCGTTAAAAAACGCCAGTTCGCCCAGCCGTTCTAATAACGCACACAACCGGGCCGGCACAACCAAATACAGGGGCGCGCCGATTAATATTGCATCGGCCGATTTCATCTCGTCTAAGACAGTCTGAAAATCATCTTGCTGATTGGAGCAGACAAACGGCGACTTGGAGCACATATTATAATCGGCCCGACACGGGTCAATTCTCAAATCGGCAATCTGTAGAGTTTTTACATCCAAGTTTGAGACGGTGTCTTTGCATGCCTGTAATGTAATTTCAATCAAGCGATTGGTATTGCCTTTTTTCCGCATCGAACCATTAATGGCTAAAATTTTCATATTCTCCCTCACTTTCTATTAATATCATAATTTCATCTCTTGCCAGATTATCTTACCGACCTTATTAATATAAGTCATCAAAATATCTTTGCTCGCCTCAGCTAAACCGTATTTAAAAATATTTGCAGATTCATACTGCGGTGCGATAACCAAATTCCCTTGTTTATCAATAAACATTGCCTCTGAATCTTCTTGAACCTGTATGATAAAATCACCGGCTTTGATACCGAATGACTCAGCTTTAGAAATACCACATATAAAAGCATATCCTTGCTTCCCAAAAGCATACCTGAAGCCGGATATTCACCCCGTTGGTGCTGGTTTAAAGCATTCTCTGTTTGACTTCCAAAAACAGTCGGCAACCAAATCATAAAATATAGTATCAAATTCCACATATGCTTTCTTTAAGATATCGGTTTATAGTTTTATCATAAAGCTTTCGTGTCAAATGTCAAGTACAATAAAATATCTAACTGGGTCTTTTCAATGTTTATCCCCTTGACGAAACTGATTAAATTGATTATAGTGAAATAGTACTATGCAAAAGAAATATCCCAAGCCAGTTGTATATAAAACAAAATCTGGTATTGAAATCCATATTATTAAAGAATTTTGTAAAGGCTGCGGGATTTGCGTTGAGTTCTGTCCGAAAGACGTGCTGGCGCTGGGAAGCGATTTTAAAGTCAATGCGGTTAATATCGAAGACTGCACCGCTTGTAAACTTTGCGAAGTGCGCTGGAGCAGGAAAAACAACAATATCCAGTATATCAGATAAATCTGTGAACTTTGCTCTTTATGTTGCTCTTTTGAAGGCTCGATTAAAATCAGTAATTATGTCACTAATTATAACTCTGCTTTAAAGAGCGAAGCACGCTCTTAATCAGCCATAATTTTATATATCTGAATTTAGATTGCTAATTTCAAGACTTATAACAGATTTTTCAACCCTGCCTATAAGCGACTTCGAGATAAGCCTATCTTGTAACCGACGACTAACAAACGCCCGACCTTGACCATACCAGAGTACAGTATCCGGGCATATAAGGAAAGAAATATGAAACCACAGATTAACACAGATTAAAGAAAAGAAATCGGTCAAATCCGTGTAATCCGTGGTTCCAACTATATCTGAAAAAAGAGTGATAATTAAGACTCGTTTGAGTTTACAGAAACCACAGATTCATCCCGCACCTATTCTCAGTGTAATGCAGATAAACAATAATATAAAATATACATACACAATCTCAGGAATAGGTGCGGGAGAACCAAAGGCACAAAGGGCACAAAGATTTTCTCTTGATTTTCTCTGTGTCTCTGTGGCTTTGTGGTATTTTTGCAGAAAAGGAATCAGTTATGGCTTGGCTTGAGATATATCTTGATAAAAATTCAATTACTTTTTTCCGCCCCGGCCCGGTTTTTCGAGCGGGATGTTTTGCCGGCATAACGGGCATTGGTCGGGTTCGTAGTTTTCAACCGCAACCCGATAACAACTGTTAAAATCAACATCCTGGACATACTGATTGAAGTCAGTCAATTCTATGCTCCGGTCAATTAAAACCGCAATGCCTTTGACTTGTCCGGGGAATTGTTTGAGTGCCTGCATCGTGTCTTTAATCGAACCGCCTGTGGTCAAAACGTCGTCAACGACAAGGATATTTGCGCCTTCAGGAATCACGAATCCGCGCCGGATTACTCGTCCTGCCGTGTCTGGTTTTTGCTCGGCAAAGATGCATTTTAAGCCCATCTGTCTTGCTACTTCATAGGCAATGATGACCCCGCCCGTGGTTGGCCCGCACACGATTGAAATATTTTTATCTTTAAAATACTCGGCAATCATCTTTCCGAACATCTGCACTAGCAGGGGATTTTCCAGGATGCGGAATTTTTCAAAGTATTTTGCGCTGTGCAGTCCAGAAGAGAGCAGAAAGTGACCGGTCTTTAATACATTATTGTCTTTTAGTATCTGTTCAATATTCATTCGGCTCCTTTTTCACCACTGATAAATACCTGTTCTGTCTAACCGTGTTTATCTGTGGTTAATTTTACTACATTTTTCTCGACTCATTTGCTTCCTTGTTTGAGCTCGTGTCTGATTTTTTCGATGACCGCTACCGGGTCAAATGCCCGGATAATCGGTCTGCCCACGACAATGTAATCCGCGCCGGCCCGTGCCGCGGCTTCGGGCGAATCGAATCTTTGCTGGTCTTCGTGCAGGAGGCGGGCCCGTTCGTCCTGATTTTTCAGTTTCTTCCGTTCTGCGATGATTTCTGATTCGGGTAAAGTCACACGGATGCCCGGCACCACGGTCAGGAAATTTTTGCCGCACTCTTTTTTAATGGAAGCGACTTCGTGCACTGAACAGACCACGCCGTCAACGCCCGATTTTTTCGCAAGATAAGCAAGATGGTTGATTTGAGCCGAGAGTTTAATCTGTTCTTTAATCGGAAAGATACTCGCGTATTCTGGCTCTGAGATGCTGGTCAGAATCGTGACGCCCAGCACGAGTGGTCTTGGTTTGATATGTTTTTTCGCGCAGAAGTCGGCTAAATGCTCGACGCACAGTTTCATCATTTCCGGACCGCCCATGATATGAATCGTGAACATTGCGACTTTGAGCCGGGCACAGGTCTCAACCGCACGCGCGACCACAGTCGGAATATCGCAGAATTTCAAATCGAGAAAGATTTTTTCGCCTTTGCGAATTAAATTGTTGACGAGCTGGGTGCCCGAGTGCGTGAACAGGTCAATGCCGATTTTATAGACATCAATCCATCCGGCAGTAGCGTTATAGGTTTTCTTTGCTTTCTGGGATGAATCGCCCTGCAAAGCACAGATTAATTGAGTCATTTCACGCCTCCTTTGAAATTTTTATCTGACAACTTGTGTAATATTTCCAAACCGGCATAGGGATTGCGCAGGTTAGCCGAACCGATTTGGACCAGACTGCTGCCGGCATGCAGAAATTCCCGGACATCGTCAGCACTGCAAATCCCGCCGCAGCCGACAATCGGAATTTTTAATCTTGACGCAACCCGCCAGACACAAAACAGGGCAAACGGTTTGATAGCCGGACCAGACAAACCGCCGAAGATTCCGCCCAGCATTGGTTTACCAGTGTTGCTATCCAAAGCAATGCCATATAAAGTATTGACCAGACAGACTGCGTCACTGCCCGCATCTTTAGCGGCTTGAGCAGTTAAGAGCGGGTCAATAAAATTGGCAGTCAGTTTAGTAATGAGAAACTTGTCGGTTTTTCGACGCACCGCCGAGACGACCTGAAAAACGGTTTTCGGGTCTTGGCCAAGCATTTTATCAGTCTCCCGGATATTTGGGCACGAGACATTAATCTCGATGCCGTCAATATCGGCGTCGCTCAGTTTTTCAGCCAGCGCGGTAAAATCTTTAACCTGGTTGCCAGAGATGTTTACAATCAGATTTGTTTTAAGCTGCGCCAGTCCGGGCAGGATGTTTTTCAGGAAAGCGTCAATACCCGGATTTTCCAGTCCGACTGAATTTAATAGTCCGCTGGCGGTTTCCCAAATGCGTGGCATCGGATTGCCCGGCCGCGGTTGCAGAGTGATACCTTTAGTGATTATCCCGCCCATTTGATTTACAACCGATATGAATTTATCGCCGAAACTGAATGTACCAGATGCTAAAATTAATGGATTCTTGAAAATAAGATTTTTTATTTTAATATTCTGCGTTTTTTTCATAATTCAATCTCATTTAAATCAAACACGGGTCCGTCAGTGCAGGTTCGAACATAACCATTATCTTTTTTCTTAACGCCGCAGCCAAAACAGATACCGCAGCCGCATCCCATCCGTTCTTCTAAGAATCCGAACAGTTTTAAATTGGAAATTGGAAATTGGAAATTGGAAATTTTCTGAAGCATCGGTAATGGACCAGCTGCAAAGATAATAGTTGTTGGGGGTTGGGGATTAGGGATTAGCTGTTTTATTAACAGGTCAGTAACCAGCCCTTTTTTCCCCTGCGAGCCGTCATCAGTTGCTAAAGAGATTTTTTCGCATAATGGCATGAACTCATCGAGTAAAATCAGTTCGCGCTTAGTTCGGGCACCAAAATATAAAGTCAACTTATTATTTTTGCTAAGTTTCTTAGCCAAAAATAAAAGAGGAGCAATACCGAGTCCGCCCGCGCATAAGACAATCTTCTTGTTTTTGACCGGTTTCACTGGTTTACCTAAAGGACCTAATACATATAAGCTTTCACCCGTTTTTTTATCTTGCAACAAGCGGGTACCTTTACCGACCACCCGGTAGATAAGTCTGAGTTTATCACGGTTCGTATCCGCAACTGACAGGGGACGGGCTAAAAACGGTTCAAAACATTCATCCAGGGTCAGCATCACAAACTGACCCGGTTTGATTATGCCTGCGATTACACCCGCTTGTAACCAGATTGAATAAATTGCGGGCGCCAATTTTTTATGTTCTACAATCTTTGCCTTAATCCGTTTCATTCTTGGTTTTCCAGTTCAGCCCGCATTGTCTGTGCCTGCCTGGCATATTCAGTATCTGGATAATTAACAATAATCTTATCCAGCACCTGCCGGTATTTGAGATTGTGTTGGTTGGTATCTGCTGCCGCGCCGAGAATGTTTTTATACAGCCAGGCCTGGGCAAACAATGCTTTAGGTGCGAACACGCTCTGCGGATATTGGTTAAACACTTTTTCATATTCAGTGATTGCCCTTTCATACTGTTTCAGGTTCAGATTATAAATCTCGGCGATATGGAATTGAATTGCTGCTGAATCAATCTGCGGGCTCGTGGTTTTGATTGTGCTTGACAGTGTGTCTTGCCTGGCCGGCTCGGTTGGCAATGATTCGACTGGCGGGGTCAGGGTATCTGCGTCAGGCGTATCCAGCTCGTCCAAATCGTCGAGTTCCAGTTCAACTGAATCCGGCAATAACATATGTTCGAATTTTTCCATTTCTTTTTCTCGCTCTTTTTCGATTTCGTCCGGTTTTTTCGGCTCTTCAGGTTTTTTAATCGGTTCGGATTTTGTTACGTTCGTATCTTTGGGTGCTGGCAGTGGCGGAAAATCGCTCACTACCAGTTTTAACAGTTCTAACCGGCTCTGCGCCAGCGTACCGAATTCGCTGGTTGCCTGCTTTTTCACGACCGAATCATAATATACCTTGGCCGTATCAAACTTTGCTTCCGATTCATAACTGTTTGCGAGCCGGTAAAACGCTTCGACTTGTTCGGGCATACTCGTCACTTTACGCAGATAGAACCGCGCTTTTTCCGGTTCGTTCAGTCTCAGAAAGAGATTGCCCAAATCAAGAAAGACTTTACCGCTCAGTTTTGATTTGGCATTGGGCAGGGTATCAGCCGCAACCACCCGGTTGATAATCTCAAGTCCTTCGGTCTGGCGGTCGGCTTCGATAAAACATTCCGCCAGATGGAGCGTGACCCGCGTGTATAATTGAGAAGTGTCGGCTGCGTCGCGGCCAATCCGCTCACGGGTTTTCTCAAGACAGGTCTCGTAAGTGGTGATTGCTGAGCTAAAATCTCTTTCTGCCCGTTCGGAATCACCGAGCATGAGCAGGATTTGATAATATTTTTCTGACTTGGGATATTTGGTAAGGAAATTTTTCAGCAACGGGATTGCTTCGCTGTATTCTTTTCGGAAAAAATAGAGTTCTGCCGTCTTGAACATAGCCAGTTCTTGAATCTCGCGCGAAGTTTTGCGGCTATCCAGCACCTGCAGCCGTTCGATTGCCTGATTATATTCCTGCATTTCGATTAACGCCGCAGCCCAGTATAAATTTGCTTCGTTAACCCGCTCATAACCGGGAAAGACCAAAAGCAGATTTTCAAACTTATCGATCGCCTTGGTATATTGACCTGTATAATAATTGGACATGCCGATAATAAAGAGCGCTTCTGGTACATATTTTGACTGGGGATAGTTGCTGATGACCAGAGCCGATTTTTCAATCGCTTTATCAAAACTGGTTTTGGCTTGAGTTGGATTCGTTCGCTGCCGCGCCGCGCCTTCCCGGTAATACTTACGGGCATTGTAAAAAGTGTTGTAATAGGCGCAGTTGCTTAAGAAAAGCAAACCGAACCCAAACAGAACGAGAATCGTCGGAAATCTGAGCTGCCTCACAACTAATAATAATAAACTTTGTATAATTTTGTCAATACTCAATTACTATTATTAAGTCGCTATAATCTCCTTATTTGATGACCTTGTATTTTTTGCCAATCTTAGTGAACGCTTCGATTGCTTTATCAATATGCTCAATTTCATGACCGGCTGAAATCTGCACCCGGATGCGCGCCTGTCCTTTGGGCACGACCGGATAGAAAAAGCCGATCACATAAATACCTTCATAATACAAATCCCGGGCAAAATCCTGGGCAAGTTTTGCTTCGTAGAGCATAATCGGACAAATCGGATGCACACCCGGTTTAATATCAAAACCTCGGCTGGTCATTTCTTTTCTGAAATACATCGTGTTCTTTTCCAGTTTATCGCGCAGGGCAGTAGTTTCAGAAAGCATATCAATTACCTGAATCGTGGCAGCCGTGATAATCGGCGACAAAGTATTGGAAAAAAGATACGGACGGGAACGCTGCCTGAGCATATCAATAATCTCTTTTCTGCCGCTGGTGCAACCGCCCGACGCGCCGCCCATTGCCTTGCCAAAAGTCGTCGTGATAATGTCAATTCGTCCCATTACATTATTATGTTCGTGCGTGCCGCGCCCGGTCTTGCCCATAAACCCGGTTGCGTGCGAATCATCAATCATAACCAGAGCATCATATTTATCAGCCAGTTCACAGATATCAGCCAGTTTGGCAATATCGCCGTCCATAGAAAAAACACCGTCAGTTGCAATCATACGAAACCGCTTGTGCTGAGTTGCTTTCAAATGCTCTTCCAGTTCTTGCATATCGGCATGTCCATAACGATAACGCTCAGCTTTGCATAATCTGATGCCATCAATCACCGACGCATGGTTGAGTGCATCGGAAATAATCGCATCCTGGTCATTTAAGAGTGCTTCAAAAAGACCGCCATTCGCATCAAAACAGGATGTGTAAAGAATCGTTGCTTCGGTGCCTAAAAACTCTGATGTTTTCTGTTCTAAAGTACGGTGCACATCCTGGGTGCCGCAGATAAAACGGACCGATGACATTCCATAACCCCAATGGTCTAATGCTTTTTTCGCAGCTTGTAAAACTTTGGGGTGGCTGGACAGACCAAGATAATTATTGGCGCAGAAATTAAGCACCTGCTCTGGTTTGGCGCCGCTCGGATATTCGACTTTAATATCTGCGCTCTGCGGCGTTAAAATATACCTTTCTTCCTTATATAATCCTTGCTCTTTAATTGATTTCAATTCGGTCTGCAAATAATCCTGAAATTTCTTATACATCCCGTCTCCTTTTTAAAGCTTGTTCTAAATCTTGTTTATCCGGAAATAAAACGATTTTTGCCGAAGTCCGGTTTGGTGCGGTTAATTTATCAAAAGCTTTATCAAAGTCTTGTAACATCATCATATCAGTAATAATCGAGTTAACATTTAACCGTCCGGATGCCAAGAGATTTCTGACCCGATACCAAGTGTCAAATATTTTTCTGCCTGAGATACCGTGAATCTGTACGCCTTTAAAGACAATGTCATTATCATAATCTATTTCTATTCTGGGCTGGGGTGAAATTCCGAATGCCGAAACCCGTCCGCCTTTGCGTACGCATTTGAACGCATCAGAAACTGACTGCTGGTTGCCGACAATTTCCAAAGCAATATCCGCGCCCGCACCATAAGTATTATCCTTGACAAACTTGACCCGTTCTGCCGGACTGGCCTGGTTTACTGACAGTACATAATCCGCACCGAGCTCTTTAGCGATTGCCATCATCCTATCTGACATGCCGATTAAAAATATTTTGGTTACACCGCAAGCCCGGGCGATCGCAGTTGCCATCAAAGAAATCGGTCCGTCACCGGTAATCACCATTGACTTACCGGCAATATTACAATCTTCACCAAGCACAGCATAACAGGCATTACCTAATGGTTCTTGAATAGCGGCAAGTTCATACGGAATACTTTTGTCGTTATGCCAGAGCACGCGCTCCGGAATATTCACATATTCAGCAAACACGCCGTGACGGTCAACGCCCAAAATCTCCATGCCCTCGCCAATATGTTTTTGCTCGAGCATTGCGTTTAAGTCTTTTGGGAAATAGATGTGGGTCTCAGCTGAAACATAATCACCAACTTTAACGCCTTTGACGCTCGGTCCGACTTTTTCGACAATACCGCTCATTTCATGGCCAAGAATCTGGGGCAGTTTTTTCTCACCAATCCGGTTTTGCGACCACTGGTCCCAGTTATAAATATGAATATCCGTACCGCAGACACCGACCGCCTTGACTTTAACTAATACTTCGTCATCCGCAATCTCTGGTATCGGCATGTCTTTAAGTTCTGCACCCTTGCTTGGCTGAGTCTTAACAATTGCTTTCATAATTCTACCTTTATGTCATTGCGAGCGACTAAAAGGAGCGCGGCAATCCACAAATAGAGATTGCTTCGTCGCTTTGCTACTCGCAACGACGTCCGTGTAATCTGTGGTTGCATAATTAATAATTAAACTTACCTTGTAATTTTTCCAGTTCGGCGAGTTCCATAATTTTGACACCGGCGCTGGTTCCGATGCGGTTAGCACCGGCTTCAATCATCGCAATCGTGGTTTTATAATCCCGAATCCCGCCCGACGCTTTCACGCCCAGCTTTTTACCGACCGTTTTTCTGAGTAATTTTATATCTTCGACTGTGGCGCCACCGGATGAAAAACCGGTTGAAGTTTTGACAAACTTAACACCCGCTTGTTTGGCAATTCTGGCTACCTTCACTTTTTCCGCATCAGTTAGAAGGCAGGTTTCTAAAATAACCTTGACACCTTTAGGGGCAGCGGCTTTGACCACGCTCTTGATGTCGTTTTTTACAAAAGCGAATTTCTTGGACTTAACCGCACCGATATTTATCACCATATCAATCTCGTCCGCCCCGTTTTTAATTGCCTGCAGGGTTTCTAAGACTTTAACTTCGGTCGTGGTCGCGCCTAATGGAAAACCGATTGCACAGCCGACTTTGACATCGGTCTTTTTAAGCAAGCGCTTTGCCAAAGGCACATAATAGGGATTCACAAACACAGTCGCAAAATCATACTCTTTGGCTTCAGCACACAGCTTACGCACATCCCGCTCTGATGCTTCCGGTTTAAGTATCGTATGGTCAATATATTTATTAAGCTTCATTTATTGCCTGTTCCCTTCCTATTTCTTTCTCTTAATCCTGGTTCCTTTGTCTGTATCTTCTAAGGTAAAACCCATCTCTTCTAAGCCTTTTCTGAGTAAGTCACTAATTTCAAACTCCTTCTTTTCTCTTGCTAAATCTCGCGCAATTGATCGGATAATTGGAATAAGCATATTCATATCTATTATATTAATACTTGCTTCAATTAGATTAGCAATATTATAGTGACCCTTTGTTTTAGCAAGTTCCTGTGCATTTACAAATTTGGTAACATCTCTATATTCAATTGAAGAACTTGCCGTTGTACCGCCTGACATACTAATTCTTTTCTCTGTTCTATATTTAATATCAGTTCTAAATCCCAAATTACTCAAATAAAACAGCACTTCATTATATTTATTATTAATTTCTTCACTGTTTTTATTTTGTAGCGCATTAAATCCATCTTTGATCGCATCAAAAACCAAAGCAATCACTTTCGGCGTGTTCAAATCATCATCCATTGCTTCAACGAGTTTCGGATTTAGTGCTTCGGATTTCGGATTTGCTTTGGCATGATTTTCTTCAACTGCATATAAAAACTCTTCAATCCTTGCCCATCCTTCTTTGCTTGAGTCGAGAATCGAAAAGTCAAATTCCTGCGGACTGCGATAATGGGATTTTAAAAAATATAATCTTATTACATTGGCTGAATATTTGCTGAGCAATTCTTTTGCTGTGATAAAGTGCTTGGTTGACTTAGACATCTTCTCGCCGGTCAGATTAAGCATCGCATTATGAATCCAGAACCGCACAAACTCTTTGCCGGTTGCGGCTTCAGACTGCGCAATCTCGTTTTCATGATGCGGAAAAACTAAGTCCTCGCCGCCAAGATGAAAATCCAAAGTCTCGCCCAAATGACAGATTGACATTGCCGAACATTCGATTGCCCAGCCCGGTCTGCCATTGCTCCACGGGCTTTGCCAATAAGGTTCGTCTTTCTTGGCTGCTTTCCAGAGTGCAAAGTCAGCCGGATTCTTTTTATGCTCTCTAATTTCAACCCGTGCCCCAGCAATCAAATCTTCAAGTTTTTTCTTAGATAACTTGCCATAATCCTTGAAATTATTTACACTAAAATAAACATCTCCATCAGACTCGTAAGCAAAACCTTTATCAATAAGTTTCTGCACCAGTTCAATAATCTCCTGAATATGTTGGGTTGCTTTGGGATAAATGTCTGCCCGTTTGATATTCATCTTATCTGCCACTTCAAAATATTCGTCAATATTCTTTTGGGCAATGACGCGGTAATCTATTTTCTGCTCCTGTGCTTTTTCAATTACCTTGTCGTCAATATCTGTAAAATTCTGCACGACTTTAGTCTTATATCCAGAAAATTGCAAATAGCGGATTAAAATATCAGAAGTAATATATGCCCGCATATGTCCAAAATGGGGCGGTCCTTGCACAGTCATACCGCAGATATAAATTTTAACTGGGTCTCCAAGCGGCTTAAATAATTCCTTTTTACCACTCAAAGTATTGGTCAGATAAAGCGACATACTGATTTTATTCTATTTTAAAATCAATGAATTGTCAATTGTTAAATAACTTTGCTTAGACCCTTGACACAAAATCAGGCATAATTATAATATCTCACCTACAGAATAATAATTCTGTAAAGGAGAAAATATGAATATACTATTATCTCTGGTTTTAATGAGTTTTATCGAAACCGGCTCGGTTGGTTTTACCCATACCCCGCTGTTCGATGGCATCAGTGTTAAAGTTGGCCAGATTGAAGGACTACGGGGAAACTTATTAATCAGTTTTGGCAGCGGTGAAACCCAGATTGACTCATCTGCTTATCATTATTATATTACCCCAAGCACGATTTATTCATATACTTATTACCGACCATATTACTGGATAAATTACGGATTACGCGCCCAATACCATTTCAAATACAATCAATGGTATCAGACATATCTTGGTTTAGGTGTTGAGGGTAAAAAAGATTCGCGTTGGTATACTGAATATGGCAGCGAGCAAAACGATTCAATTTATACCCATTTCCCGGCCAAGGCAACGGCTGATTACTATGGTCCAACCTTATCTGCCGGAATTGACTTTTTCCCGATTGCATTATTTGACGCCAAAACCCGGTTTGCCAAAGCCGTATCGTTTAACATTGAGATTTGCAGTTACTATCTGATTAAACACGAGTTTACTAATACGGATTTACACAACAGGTGGTTCGATTTTGGCTTTTATCCGGAACGCACTTTCTCGGGCATCGGCACTGGCATCGGGATTCAGTATAATTGGTAAAGAGATAAATAAACCTTAAATACTTTTCCCTATAAAAACAAAAAAGGTTGCGGGCAAGCAACCTTAATTATTAATAATATATTATTTTGTTCTGTCAGACCTTCTGGCAAAACCCGGCAGAAGTCTCAAAACTTCTCCCGTTGAAATAATTATAACAAAAATGCCAGGTTTGTCAAGTGTTTTTTTAAAATGTATTATTGTATAAAATATATACTTAAAAGTTATGTTAAAAATAGTCGATTTTTTCATCTAATCTTCTAAAAACCAACAACTAACAACTAAAAACTTGCTTTAGAAGGGGAGTGCCCAGGGGGTCGGGATTGAAATTAAAATTGTCGTGTTAATGAGTTAGGAGTTAAGAGTTAAGAAAAGAGTCTCTAAAAAAGCGTGGATAGAATGCTCGTAAAATTGCGGGTGAAGATGCGGGTTATCGCACGCAAAAGCGTATGAATTTAAGGACGAACTTAAGACCGGGATTAACTACGAATATAAAGATGAAACAACATGCAAGATTGGCACTGGGATTATAAGATAGAAAAATTGAAAGGTTCAAAGATAAAATTCAAAACATAATAAAAGGACGGCTCTAACCGCCCTTTTACATTTATTCGTGATTATTATCTAATCACAATTATTTAGCGTATTGCTATTTATTCAGAATCGTAATTGTATCGGTTCCTAAAAATGTGCCGACCAGCGCGCCGTTGACAACAATATCGCCGACAACACTGACCAAATATTGACCCGGCACATTCGGTAAAACAGAAATTGCTGCCGAGCGGTCGAATTTAACCATCAGCAGGTTATTGTCTTTGACACTGCCTTGGATGGCAGGTGCGCTGTTTTCACCATATACTAACCGGACCGTTGAGACCACGATATCTCGCGTGCGAACACCGGCTCCAGCGGAAAATCCGATTGACCCGGTTACCCAGGTACCCGAAAGATTGGAAAGATTGATTGCTGCCGGATGCAGTTCAACATTTGCGTCATAGACCGGGACAATTTGTGCAAACAAGGATGTTGCGACTACAATTCCAAATAGAATTGCCAGTAGTTTTTTCATTAAACACCTCCAAGCGTTCTTACCAACCCTCAATATTAGTGAATTTATTGAAGGCAATTTCGTAAAAGAAATTTTCATAAATTATTAGACAACAAATCTTGTACTAACGTTTCAAGATAAATAAATACAACTATATTTATAATATAATTATACAGTTTTATTTTTTATTTTGCAATAGCAATTGTATAAAAGTAAATTTAGATATAAACTTGTATCGCCATGCAGTTATGTCCAGGCATATTTTTTACCGCCAAATCAGGAAACAGGCAAATAAGAATGGCATTCGGATTACTATTGATTAAAGATTGTCTTCAGGTATAATCAAATATTGTACTTTTTACAAAGGAAAGGTTTATGAAATATAAATTTGTTATATTAGGTTTGTTATTAAGTCTTACGATGTCAGCACAGGGTGCAGGTAAGATTAGAACGCAGTCAATGCCTGATAGTTTAGTTTTTAACCGTTCGCTCTTTCCATTATCTCCGTATCAACACAATAAAACCGACCCGCTGGTTTTTGATTCGCTCAACTGCCGCTATCTTGGCAACTGGCCATTTACTTCTTCTTATACAGTCGCATATGATGCTTCCAGAAATATTGCGTTCTGTGCATCTGGCGGCGGCGTCTATATTCTTAATCTCGCAACTCCGTCCAATCCGGTAATCGTCTCAGAAGCAATTCACACCCGCGCAATTGTGTACGGGCTTTTTTATTTGAATAACCGGCTGTATATTGCAGCGGGTGACGCCGGTCTGGAAATCTGGGATGTTACAAATGCATCAGCACCAGCAAAGCTCGGTTATTTTGATACTGAAGGTAATACTAAAGATGTGTATGTTTCTGGTTCGTATGCTTATCTTGCTGACGGTCCGACCGGAATGCGCATAATAAATGTTTCCAATCCGTCCCAACCTGCAGAAATCGGTTATTATCTTACAGATGCTTTTGCCTGGGCAATATATATCTCAGGTTCGTATGCCTATCTGGCTGATGACTGGTATGGTTTACGAGTAATCAATGTCTCGAATCCGACCACGCCGTTTCAGACCGGCTATTATGACACGCCGGGTTGTGCCAATGATGTATATGTTTCGGGTTCATTTGCTTATGTAGCAGATGATTGGGCTGGTTTACGGATAATCAATGTTTCGAATCCGTCGTCACCTCACCAGGTCGGTTATTATGACACGCCAGGTAACTCCTGTGGAGTTTATGTTTCTGGCTCGTATGCGTATGTTGCTGATGACTGGGCCGGTTTGCGCATTATCAATATCTCAACTCCATCGTCTCTGTATGAAGTTGGTTTTTATTATACGCCTGGCTATGCTTTTGCTGTCCAGGTCTCAGGCACTAATGCTTACCTGGCTGATGACTGGGGCGGTCTGCGCATTATCAACATCGCAAATCCGGCTCTGCCTTATGAAATCGGCTCTTTTTACACGCCGGGTTATGCTTTGGGTGTGTATGTTGCCGGTTCGTATGCGTATCTGGCTAATAACTGGGCGGGCTTGCGTATTATCAATATCTCAAATCCGGCTCTGGCTTATGAAGTGAGTTATTATGACACGCCTGGTTATGCCTGTGCAGTTCATGTTGCGGGCAATTATGCTTATGTTGCCGATGACCTGGCCGGTTTGTATATCATCAATATTGCCAACCCGGCATCGCCATTCTTAACCGGCAGTTATGATACACCCGGTTATGCTACAGGTGTATTTGTGAGCGGCGCGTATGCCTATGTTGCTGATTATTATTCCGGGCTCAGAATCATTGATGTCTCAAATCCGGCTGCACCGGCTGAAGTCGGTTATTATGATACTGAAGAAGCGTGGTCGGTTTTTGTGTCGGGCAGTTATGCGTATGTTGCCGACGGCTGGGCCGGTCTGCGCATTATCAATATCTCGAATCCGAGTGCATCGTATGAAGTCGGTTATTATGATACCCCAGGTTCAGCGCGCGGTGTTTGTGTCGTAGGCAATTATGCCTATATTGCAGACGGTTATTTTGGACTCGAAGTATATGATGTTTCCAATCCGGCTACACCGGTTCTGGTCGGAGCTTATGATACGCCTGGTTATTGCTGGTATGTTAATGTTTCGGGCCAGTATGCTTATGTTGCGGATGACTGGGCTGGCTTGCGTATTATCAATATCTCGAATCCATCCGCACCAGCTGAGATTGGCCATTATAATACGCCTGGTTATGCCCGAAAAGTTTTTGCATCAGGCACATATGCTTATGTTGCGGACAATCATGCCGGACTTCAGATTTACCAGGGACCGCTCGCAGGCATTGAAGAGCCAGACCTGACCCAAAACAAATTACATAATAAATTTGAAATCTTTCCCAATCCGGCAAAATCTGTTGTTTGTATACGCGGGCTCCAATCTGAACAAAAGGTCCGTATTTATGATATTGCCGGGAATATCGTGAAGAGCGTTAAGCTGAATAAAGAAAGCAATCACCTGTCACTGGACCTGCTCGAAAACGGAATCTACTTTATCCAAGTTGGCGATGAAATCGTAAAACAAAAACTGGTCATACTCAGATAAATAGAACCACAAATAAACACAAAGATTGAGAAGCACGCAGAAATATGAAACAGACTACCACGAATAGCAAGGATGTAACTAATAACACAAATAAAACATTCTTTTTAACTTGGAAAAATATTTGTGTGATTCGTTTATTAGTGTAATTCGTGGTTTCATTTTTCATCTGCGAAAATCTGCGTCCTGATTGTTTGATTGAACTTTGTTGCTCAAATATAAGTCTAACAAATACTTGTTTGTGCAATAGTTTGCACCGGGTATATCTTGACTTGTCTTTTCGCGTGCGTTATTATTTTATAACTTGTTATGGCACAAGATTTACTTATTAATAATATACTTGTTTTTAGTAAATAGGGGATTATATGAAATATATTTACCTGTGTGCAGTTTTTTTTATCTTAAGCACTGCCTGTATTACCAATCCTGATAATTCAGGCATGCCCGAGATTATAATTACTTCACCGGCAGGCTGGTCAAATGTCTCGGACACGGTAATGATTCGGACTGAAGTCTGGGATGACCATGGTGTTGACAAGGTTGTTTTTTATGTGGATGGCGACTCGATCGGCACGGACAATTCGGCACCGTTCCAGTATGCCTGGAACACTTACCTTTATACCAATGATTATCACAGCGTCATTGCCAAAGTCTATGATTTTGACAGTAACTGGGCAAATGCGATGATTACGGTGCGGGTTCAAAATCCGGATACGATTGATAATGAACCGCCCCAGATTGCGATTACCTCGCCCGCCGGCTGGTCAATCGTTTCTGACTCAGTTTTAGTCCGCACTGAAGTTTCTGATAACCGCGGTGTTGCCAAAGTGGTTTTCTATATTGACGGCGATTCGACTTATACTGCCCTGACCGCTCCGTTCACTTATTTATGGAATTCCCGCTCGGTGCCCAATAATTATCATACGATTCTTGCCAAAGCATATGATTACAGTATGAACTGGGCAAATGCCTTAATTACCGTGCTCGTGCAAAATCCTTGATTCTTTTGTTTATCCTGTCCATGACTGTAACACCGTCAGTATATTTTACCTCTGGTCAGACCAGTTTGCATGAGACCAACTCTTCAGCCAGTGTTTATCTGACTCTGTCCCGAAATCAGAAATACCTGTTCACTGCTTATGACTATTATCGCGAGACCGACTATGACCAGCACCTGTTCGGGCTTGGGTTTTCTCAGCCGATTGCGAATAAACTGTGGCTGCGCGGAGTCGGTTTTACTTATCTGACCTCAACTGATAATTTAGGCATGGTCGGCGCGGTAAGAATTTCTTATGGATATACCCCGGTCTATTCGCTTGGGTTTTGCTATTCGGTTTATTCGCATAGTCTGGCCGGCATCCGCAAATTCTCCAGCGTGTACCAGTTCAATCCTGAGTATCAGCGTCTGATTTATCAGACCAACATCACTTTAGGTATTGTTTATACCAATGCTTATCACAAGTCCTATTTTGCCGGGACGATTAAAGCCAATAAAAATTTGACTGCAAAATTAAACCTAGAAATTGCCGGCGCTTATGGTAAACTTTTCCATCACATTGACGACCGGCTGCTCGTGGTCAATAACCGTCTTGATATTCAGACTGCTAAGATTGCCTTACGGCTTAAATACCGTCTGCCCGTAAAAAATCTGTCGGTTGCCGGCATCGTAACCAGAAATATTTTTGACAATTATTATATAAATTATTATACGGCCGGGCTTGAATATACCTGGTTGTAATAAAAAGGAGCATATAAAATGTTAAAGAAACTTTTGTTTATCAGTTTGTGCCTGAGTGTCATTACGCTTTGGGCAAAAAATCCGGTCAGCATCACTTTCCAGTATGACGATAACATCATCAATAAAATTATTGTCAGCGGTGCGGTTAATAAAACGCAGTGGCTGGGCGTCTCTTTATATCCGAAAGAATACAAGGATGCGATTAAAGATGGTTATCACCAGACCCGCGAAATCACACCGGACAGTTTTCACACCGAGATTAGTCTTGATAATAAAGATGTGAAAAAATATAACGCTTCGTATGAAATTGCTCTGTGGGGCAAGAAAGTATTACAAAAAGACTGCCTGATTCCTGACTGCTACTGGTGCGGAAAAAACGGCTTCCATTTAGACGAACTCTTATTCTACCAGACTGGTTATTTTAACACAACACTCGCTAAAAAATAAAGGAATTTAATATGAGTAATAATGTAAGCATTCGAAAACTTGCGGTAAGCGAGACCGGTTTTATTTTTGACCCGCAGACCGGCCATTCCTATATTGTCAACGAAGTTGGTATTGATATTCTCAATTTAATGAAAAAAGATAAATCTGAAGACGAGATAGTCGAATTTATTCTGGATAATTATGAAATCAGTTTTGACCAGGTTAAACGGGATTATGACTCGTTTCTGATTAAACTTAAACAGTATGAATTGTATAAAAAATGATTAAAAACGATTTAGTAATTGCCGTGACCGGTCTTAATGCCGGTGAAAATCCACAGCCCGGCGTGCCGTTCATCCGTTTGCTCCGGCGCACCGGTTTTTCCGGTAAAATTATCGGGCTTGTTTATGACGCATATGAATCCGGCATTTATGCACCGGATTTAGCCGACGAAGTCTATCTCATGCCTTATCCGTCAGCCGGCGGTGAATCAATTTTAGCCCGGCTCAAGACGGTCTTACAGAAAACCAAAATTGATGTCCTGGTGCCCACGCTCGATTCTGAACTGCTGCCTTATATCAGTATTGAAGAGCGTTTACGCGAGCTTGGTATTAGAATGTATCTACCGACCCGGGAAATGTTTATGATGCGCGATAAATCCCGGCTCAGTGAGTTTGGTAAAAAATATAAGATACCAGTTCCGGATGAGATGATCCTCTCGTCAACCAAACAAATCGAAGATGTCGCAGAAAAGATGGATATGCCGGTCATGGTCAAAGGCAGGTTTTACGAAGCATACCAGGCTGAAAACGAAGAAGATATTGAAAAATATTTTGAAAAGATCAATAACAAATGGGGCTTGCCGATAATCATCCAGCAGTTTATGAAAGGCGAAGAGTATAATGTGGTTGCGATTGGCGATGGCAAAGGCAATATTACCTGCCAGATACCGATTAAAAAAGTGGTCGTGACAGAAAAAGGCAAAGGTTTTGCTGCGGTTGTTATCAATGATTTGAAACTGACCCATTTTACCCAGAAAATTATCCGCGCCCTCAAATGGCGCGGTCCTTTGGAGCTGGAAATTCTCAAATCTGCAGAAGACCAGAAATACTATCTTCTGGAAATCAACCCGCGCCTGCCGGCCTGGATTGCTTTGACTGCTGGTGCTGGCCAGAATTTTCCCGAGATACTTACCCGTTTAGCAATCGGTGAAAAGATTAAGCCGATAACCAAATACAAAGTCGGCACCCTGTTTATCCGGCATAATGAAGATATAATTTTAGATATTGGCACGGTCGGCAAACTGACCGCAACCGGCACCCTGCACAATTTAAGGAGAAATTAAAATGCCCAAGAAAATTTATGTTGCTCCGACCATTGAACGGAAAATCGCTGGTATTACCGGTAAATTTGCCAGTTCAATCCCGACTTATGAAGACTCGATCGAAGATATTCCAGTAAACAGTTTAACCCAAAAGTATTCGTCGCCGCTCTTTGTCTTTTCAGAGCATACGATGCGCGCTAAATACAAAGAAGCTTACCGCACCTTTACCTTGCAATACCCAAAAGTCCGGTTTGCCTGGTCTTATAAAACCAACTATCTTGCCGCAATCTGCGCAATCTTTCACTCTGAAGGCGCCTGGGCCGAAGTAGTCAGCGGTATGGAATATGAACGCGCCCGCGCGCTCGGGATTGCGGGCAAGCAGATAATTTTCAACGGCCCGGCTAAATCGCGCGACGATTTAAAACGCGCTGTCAAAGATGACGCCGTCATCAATATTGACTATTTAGACGAGCTCTTTCTTTTGGAAGATATTGCTAAAGAGCTCAAGAAAATACCCAGAGTCGGCATTCGGGTTAATATGGATACTGGCATCTATCCGGTCTGGAACCGTTTTGGATTTAATTATGAAAACGGCGAAGCCTATCGGGCTGTACAGCGGATTGTTGTAGGCAAAAAACTGAATCTGGTCGGACTCCACTGTCATATCGCGACATTTGTCATGGAAGCCAATGCTTATTATATTGCGGCGTCAAAACTGCTGCGCCTGGCTGAGACGATTGATGCCGAATTCCAGATTGGCGTTGATTTTATTGACATCGGCGGCGGCTTTGCTTCGACCAATACGCTTTACGAACAATACCTGCCCGGTGATATTTCATCGCCAGACATTAATCAGTATGCAGAACATATTGGACGGGCTTTTAACGAATCCCGGTTTGCCCGTAAAAACCAGCCGGTCTTGATTCTTGAAACCGGCCGTGCCCTGGTTGACGAGTCCGGTTATTTAATTACTTCGGTTGTCGGTAAAAAAACTCTGCCCGACGGTCAGCGCGCCCTGGTTGTTGATGCCGGTATTAACATGCTCTATACTTCAACCTGGTATAAACATAATTTTACGCCGGCTCAACCAATTACCGGCACGATTGAGAACACCACTATCTACGGTCCATTATGTATGAATATTGATGTCTTAAGATTGGGCATCCGGTTTCCGGATTTGCAGGTTGGCGACAAGATTATTGTGAGTCCGGTCGGCGCTTATAATGTTACGCAATGGATGCAGTTTATCACTTACCGGCCAAACATCATTCTTATTACGCCTGACGGCAAAACCGAAATCATCCGCGAAAAAGAAAATCTGGACGATGTCTTAATCAAAGAACGGACACCCAAACATCTGCTTGCCTCGCTGAGTCGCAGCGGGAAACTGGATAAAAAATAGTGATTGCCAACAATCAATCAGTAAACGGACCGACTAAGTTTATCAATTCAATCCTGAATTCCTATGCCACAATTTTCTTTGCCAATAACCGCTGGCTCGGACTGGTTTTGCTCTTGGCAACTTTTAATACTCCTTTTATCGGATTCGCTGGTTTAATCGGTGTCATTATCTCAATTATTACAGCCCGTGCCCTAAAGATTACGACTGATGACGACCAGTCTGGTTATTACAGTTTTAACAGTCTGCTCGTCTCATTAGCGGCCGCTTTCTTTTTCCCGGGCCGCGGCTTTGATATTAGCTATTTATTTCTGATTATTGTTTTCGCTTCAATCTTTACGACGATTCTATCCAATGCGCTGGCAAAATATTTTCAGTACCATTTATACCTGCCCGCTTTGAGTCTTGCCTTTGTCGTGATGACCTTTTTAATCCTGCTCGTGTATAACCGGCTTACCGGACGACCGCTTTTAATTCAGTTTCCCAGACCCCTGCTTGTATGGTCAGTTAACTTGCCAGACTGGACAAGCTACTATTTTAAAAGCATTGGCAGCATCTTGTTTCAACCCAGCCTGGTTGGTGGTATCATTATTGCGCTGGTGCTTTTCGTACACTCCCGGATTTCGTTTGTGCTTTCGGTCATCGGCTTTATCATCGGTTATCTCGTTATCAATGCGACCGGTTCGTTTTCGGAAATGGAAATCATGCTCTCCGGATTTACCACGCTTTTAACTGCGGTCGCAATCGGCGGTGTCTATTTTATTCCGAGCATCAGTTCGTTTCTGGTTGCCGTGATTGCCAGCGTGGTCGGCATCTTAAGCGGCATCGGAATTCAGTCTGCGCTTCTGCCTTATGGCATTCCGGCATTGGCAATTCCGTTTAACCTGACCGTGCTCGTTGTGCTCTATGCTTTCAAAACCAGACTTAAAAACTCATCTCCGTACCTGGTCGATTTTTATACCGGTTCGCCGGAACAGAATCTTGAATATTACAATTCCCGCATTGTCCGGTTTATTGGTAAAGGACAGGCGCAGTTCTATCTGCCGTTTAACGGTGAATGGACCATAACGCAGGCGCCGAACCAGGAACCGACCCATAAACTCGCCTGGCAAAACGCCTGGGATTTTGAAGTGCTCGATGAACAGGCACAGAAATTTACTAATCTCGGCAATGATTTAAAAGACTATTATTGTTTTGGCGCGCCGGTTCTTGCCCCGGCTAATGGCACGGTTGTAAAAGTCGTGAGTTGGGTTAAGGATAACTCAATCGGCCAAATTAATACCCGCGATAACTGGGGCAATCTGGTTGTTATTTATCATGCGCCGGGTATCTATTCTTTATTAGCGCATCTTAAATACAACAGTATTCAGGTTTCGGAAAATCAGATGGTCAAAGCCGGTGATGTTGTCGGTTTGTGCGGCAATTCGGGTCGGTCTTTCGTACCGCACCTCCATTTTCATATCCAGACTGCATTAGAACCAGGTTCGCCAACCATAAAAATAGATTTACTCAATTATATTTTAAAGAACACCAGGCCGAATCAGCTTATCAAATTTGGCAGTCCGCAAAAAGGCGAGCGGATTGTTGCATTAAAATCAGATGCCCGGCTTCAGGAAACACTTAAATTTAGTCTTGGCGACGAGCTCACTTTTAAAAATGTACTCGCAAATGGCACAACATTTGAAGAGCATATCAAAACCGATATTGATTTTTGGGGCAATCTTTATCTCAAGTCTGACCGCAAAGCCCGTGCCTGGTTCAGTATCTATAATGGATTCTTGCACATTCTGAAATTTGAAGGTAATACTGATTCGGCATTATACGCATTGACTCTTGCCCTGCCCAGTTTTGCCCATACTGAGCATAATGAGCTAACTTGGTCTGACCAGCCGCCAATCAGCACAGTCTTACCCGTATTAATCCGAACCATCCAGGATATTTTCAGTTTTATTGCCCGTCCTTTAAACTTCTCGGCACAGTATCAGACAAACACGGACCAGGACGGCTCGGTCATGATAAGAGGCAATGTCAATATGACCATGGCAAAAATCCGCATTGCCCAGTGGGCAACTGCCTGTAATTTTCATCCGGAAAAAGGCATTACTAAAATTGAACTAAATCATCAGGGCAAAACCAGCACCTATTTACCGGTATTATAAAAGTCTTAACCAGATTAATCTTTAGTTCTGGGGTACTGTACCATGTCATGGTCAAAGTCGGGTGTTTGTCAGTCGTCGGTTACCGGATAAGCGTATTATAAGGTCGCTTATCGGCAGGGTCAAAACTTCTCTTGAAAATCCCCAAGCAAACATTCTTAATCAAAGTAAAATCAGGAATAGTTAATTAATAGTAATCCTCGGTCTTAAAAACAGAGCGTTGATTACTGATATAATCACTGATATTGACCGTGTAACCAAGAGCGCAATATAAAGAGCGAAGTTGACAGGTTCGGTTGAAACATAGACCGTTACTTGTTTTGTTATTAATCTATGATTAGCTGGTTGTTCTTGTGCGAGAAATAAACCCTTGAATTATTTTTAGATTTAGATATAATATTTTCTGACCTTGTCGGTCAAATTCATAAGGAGCAATAACACTCTAAATGATAAAAATAATTTGTCGCTTGAGAAAATAGATTACAAAATGTCGAAAAATTTTGTGGTTGCGATTGATGGCACAGCCGGTTCAGGCAAAAGCACAACTGCGCGCGGTGCGGCAAAAGAACTGGGCTGGTTTTATCTTGATACCGGCGCAATGTACCGTGCCTTGACATATAAAGTTATAAGAGACAAGATTGATTATAAAAACATGGAAGCTTTGCAAGAGATGCTTACCCAGACCACGATTGAATTTAAATTTGAACCGGCGAATAATAATTACGTTATGTTTCTCGACGGGAAAAATGTAAATCATCAGATTCGGGGCGCTGAGATTGATTCGATGGTTTCGCACATTGCGGCAATCCCCCAAATACGCGCAATGATGGTCAAAGCACAGCAAAAAGCAGCGCAGGGTAAAAATACGATTTGTGAGGGACGGGATATTGCGAGCGTGGTCTTTCCAGCGGCGGACCTGAAATTTTATTTGGACTGCAACCTGGACGAACGCGCTAATCGTCGAAAAAAAGACAATCATCCCAAATCAACTTTTCATGAGATACGGAATAACCTGATTGAACGCGATTATATTGACTCGAACCGCGAATCAAGTCCCCTGGTGCGGGTTGCGGATGCGATTTATCTGGATACGACCAACCTGGCCATTGAAGAAGAGATAAAATTTGTCGTGGATATGATAAAATTGCGGCTTTTGACCGAAAAAAAATAAGGTATGACACGGATGAAGACAGAGACACGAAGAAAGAATGTTTTTATAAGGAAACCAGGAAAATATGAGATTTTTTATTCTTGGACTCCTGGTCTCTTTATATATTCTTTTAATAAAGTGTATCTTTTTTCAGTGTTTGTCGGTGTTATTCGGTGTTTGATAATAAATTAAAATGAGATTACGCTGGAGAGTTGGTCTGATTATTTCGTTTGTCCTGGCTAAAATTTTACTCGGATTCCGAGTGATTGGTCAGGCGAATGTGCTTAAAAATTCAGGACAGATTCTGGTATCTAATCACCGCAGTCACTTGGACCCGTTTTTAGTCGGACTCGCTTCTGGTCAGGAAACTTATTTTATGGCTAAACAGGAACTGTTTAAAATCTCCCGGTTTTTCACCTGGCTCATTAAGTTCTTTAATGCGATTCCGCTTGACCGTGATGAGCGGGCTAAATCGGCATTAGACCAATGCTCAAATTTTCTACAGCAGAAAAAACCGGTCGTTATTTTTCCGGAGGGCACCCGCAATAAATATGATTCATTATTACCTTTTAAACCCGGGGTCGGATTTTTAGCGATTACCAATCAGGTGCCGGTTATTCCGGTTGCGGTGGGCGGTGTGCGTGAATTATGGGGCGGCCGGTTCAGCTGGTATGTTGACCGTTTCCCGCCCTTACCAAACCGGCAAAAATCGAGCCGGATCACGGTTAGATTTGGCAAACCAATCTATCCGACTGGTTATCACCAGAACAAACAAGATTATTTAAAACTGACTGAGATTGTTAAATCTAATATCGAGACTTTGTTAAATGAGAAATAAGCAAATTAAAATTATGGTCGGTAAGCCGACCGGTTTTTGTTTTGGCGTGAAACGGGCAATTGCAATTGTCAAACGGGAAGCTAAAAAAGCACAGGGTAAAAATCCGGTCTATACTTTAGGCCCGATTATTCATAATAACCAGGTGCTTAAAGAACTGCAAAGTTTAAATGTTAAAATTATCTCAGCGGTTAGCGAGCTTAAGCAGAAACCGCTTGCCGCTCCGATTGTGATTATCCGCTCGCACGGCTGTGCGCCGGTCCTGGTTGAAAAGATTAAACAGAAAGGTTGTCAGATAATTGATGCGACCTGTCCGTATGTAAAGCGGGTGCAGAATTATGCGGCAATGCTTAAAAATAACGGTTATTATACAGTTGTGGTTGGTGATAAAAATCATCCGGAAGTCAAAGGTATTATCGGTTATGCCGGCCGGCAAGCACAGGTGTATGATATAAATTCAAAATTCAAAAATCAAAAGTTAAAAGTAAATCATCGGCCGGTTGGTGTGGTTGCCCAGACCACGATTTCTCGGCAGGAGTTCCAGAACGCAGTCAGTGCTTTTTCGGCGCACGATTACCGAGAGCTGAGAATATTTAACACTTTGTGCCAGGAATCACAAAATCGACAAAACACTTGCCAAAACCTCGCAAATAATGTAAACTTAATGATAGTGGTTGGTTCGCGGAGCAGTGCCAATACCACAAGTCTTGCTGAAATAGCAAAAAAGAGTTGTCGCAGAGTGTACAAAATAGAAAATAAAAAAGAGTTAAACCAAAAATGGTTTTCGAATTTGTGCCGCAAAAGAGAAAAAGTTTTGCGGATTGGTGTGATTGCCGGTGCTTCGACACCGCAGCACACCGTGTTTGAAGTTACGCAAGAGCTCGGCTCTGTCTTAAAAAATTCTATCGCAGGAGGTCATAACAATAATGACTAATAATAATATAAAAAATCTAAATATCCGAATCAAATCGGAGAAAGGAGCAAGTTTACAAAAAATCTACGACCAAGCTTTCCCCGAACTTAATCCCGGTGATATTGTGAAAGGAAAAATTGTGCGTAGTCTTGCCAACGGCGTGATCGTCGATTTGGGATTAAAATCCGAAGCTTTCTTACCGCTCGATGAATTTGAATCCGCCGATGAGGTTGTCGAAGGCAAGGAAATCGATGTCTTGCTGGAATCTATAGAAAATAAAGAAGGCGTTCCGGTTATCTCGAAACGGAAAGCCGAATTCCAGATTGCCTGGAATGTTTTTGAGGAGAAATCGCGGACCACGGAAACACTTCCGGCTAAAGTTACCAAAAAAGTAAAGGGCGGCTTGATTGTCCAGATTTTATCGCAGGAAGCATTCCTGCCCGGCAGTCAGATTGATATTAAACCGGTCTTTAATTTTGACTCTTTAATCGGTCAGATTTTTGAGGTCCGGATTATTTCATTAAATCCGTCCAAACATAATATTATCGTATCCCGCCGCATACTGTTAGAAGAAAAAATCAACCAGGCGCGGCAGCGGGTCTTTTCCACAGTCAAAATCGGTGATGTGATTGATGGCACGGTCACGAGCTTGGCTGATTTTGGCGCTTTTATTGATATTGACGGCGTGGATGCCCTGCTCCATATTTCTGATTTGTCCTGGGATAAAGTCGTGCATCCCAAAGAAGTCGTAAATATTGGCGAAAAAATTCAGGTTAAAATATTAAATCTTGACCCGGAAACTTTCCGGATTACGGTTGGCCGCAAACAGCTGGAAAAACATCCCTGGGAAGAGATTGAAAATAAATACCAGATCGGCTCGAAAATTTCCGGACAGGTTACGGCTCTGGCTGAATACGGTGCTTTTGTCGAACTCGAAAAAAATGTCGAGGGCTTAATCCATATCAGTGAGATGTCCTGGAACCGCTCGATTCATCATCCGTCCCAAATCTTAAAAGTCGGTGACCTGGTCGAAGCTGTGGTCTTAAATATTGACCGCGACAACCGACGAATCTCGCTGGGATTAAAACAGACATTACCTGACCCGTGGTCAGTGATTGAAGAGACCCACCAGATCGGGCAAAAAGTCGAAGGCAGAATTACCTCGCTTAAAAATTTCGGCGCTTTTGTCGAACTCGAGCCGGGTATTGAAGGATTGATTCGCAATCAGGATTTATCCTGGACCAAACGGGTGCGCCATCCCCGGGAAATCGTCAAAAAGAATCAGAAGGTCGATGCCATGATTCTCGATATTGACAAAGAGAACCGGCAGCTCGCTTTAGGATTGAAACAGACCCAGGAAGACCCGTTCTACACTTTAAGCACTGAGTATAAAATCGGGGACACGATTCGCGGACGCATTGTCGAAATTGCCCGGATGGGCATTGTCGTTAATCTGCCGCACTCGATTGAAGGATTTGTGCCCAAATCGCAGCTCTTTTACAAGTTTGACAGAAAAGAAGATGAAGCGGCGCCGGCACCGGATGCGAGTCCGAGCAAATATCAGATTGGCGAAGAGATTGAATTAAAAATAACCTTTGTTGATTATGACCAGCGTAAAGTCGGACTTTCGGAAAAAGCATTGTATGCGCCGCAGCCGAGTTTAGAAGAAACCGAATTACGCCAGGAATCGACCGAGATAACGCCGAAGCCGGTCGCACGAAGAAGACCGAGACGCAAAATGGTCGAACAGGAAATGGAAGAAGAAGAGATGCGGCAGAACATTGCCAAATTTACTTTTGAAGACCACCTGCCTGACCTGGATGCGTTTCTTGATGACCAAGGTAAACAAAAAAAACACAAACGATAAAAAATACAATCAAGAACCATTTGCCAATCACGGTTGGTAAGAAAAAGCAGGACAATAAAGTTGTCATGATTGGCTGTCGGCTCAATCAGGCTGAGGGAGATATCTTGCACCCCTTTGATTTTAATCACAACCAAAATACAATTATAGTCAATACCTGTGCGGTTACGCAGGAAGCCGTGCGCACTTCCTGGAAAATGATTCGGCGCAACATCGCTAATAAAACTGCGGATACCCGTCTGATTGTGACCGGCTGTCTCGCAACCCTGGAACAGGCTAAGATGCTCGATTATCCGGGTATTGATAAAGTTATAACGCAGAACCAAAAAGTTGAACTTATCAACGCAGCCCCGGTCTTAACTAATAGCTTCTTAAAACGGTCACGGCCGATTATCAAGGTTCAGGACGGTTGTCCTAATCGCTGTTCTTTTTGTATTGCCAGTGTTATTCGTGGTTATCCTAAATCAATCCCTGCGCAAATCGTCATTGATAAGGTAAACAATCTTGTTAGCCGTGGTTATCAAGAGGTGGTTCTGACCGGTTTAAATCTCGGCGCTTACGGAGTCGATATAAATTCTTCTTTAATTGAGCTTTTAAAAAATATTAATACTGATTCGTTTCGGGTGCGTTTAAGTTCAATCCAGCCCGATACCATAACTGACCAACTGCTTGACTTGTGGCTAAGTAAAAGATTATGCTGGCACCTGCACGTTCCGATTCAGTCTGGTGATGACCGCATCTTAAAACTGATGCACCGTAAATATACAGTTGATAATTACTGTCGTTTAATTGATAAAATCGACCAGCAGGTTCCTGGTGTCAATATCGGCACTGACATTATTGTTGGTTTTCCTTCTGAAGACGAGTCGTCTTTTAATAAAACCTTAAAAATCGTCGAACAGTTGCCCTTTGGCTATCTCCATGTCTTTCCGTATTCGATGCGCACTGGCACGGCTGCAGCCGAATTAAAAGATGATGTCAGCCCCCAGGTTAAAAAAGAACGGGTTAGGATTCTGAAAGCAATCAGCAAAGCCAAGCAAGAAAAATTTCGCAGCCGCTTTGCCAATACGACTATGTCCGTAGTTGCCGAGGAAAAAAATTGCGGGTTGACCGATAATTATCTCCGCTTGCCCCTGCCGCAAGCAGAAAATTATAGGAAAGGAAAGATTTATGAAATACTTTTTTGCAGCACTTAGTGTCTTGTTCGTCATAACCGGTTTTTTATACGCCAACAAAGAGCAGAAAATCGGTTATATCGATACCAAGTATATTATTGAAAACTATCGGACTGCGGCAGATGCCCAGCGCGCCTTTGATGCGGAAATCAAACGCTACAACCGGATTGCCGATTCTTTGAAAACCCTCTATGACCAAGCCCGCACCGAACTCGATGCCCAAAAACTGATGTTATCCGAACCGGCGATAACAGCCAAACAGATTGAAATCAATCAGCTCAAAAAACGCTATGATGACTATGTCGTAGAAATCTGGGGAAAAGGCGGTAAGTACGAACAAAAGAATCGCGAACTGATTGCACCGATTGTGCAGCGCATCAGAACAACGGTCTCGGCAATCGCCGCAAAAGAGAAATTTAATCTCATTCTTGATGCGGCTGAAACCAAAATCGTATATGCGGACGCCAATCTTGATTTGACTGCCAAAATTCTTGAAGAGCTTAACAAAGAATATACTGCGACAATCGTACCGCCGCCAACCGTTACCCCGCAAAAAGACCTTTTCATTGCGGTTTTTCCGTTCTTTAATGAAAACCAGGCTGCCCAGGAAGCGCACGCCGGCGAAGCGATTCGGACTGCGGTTTTTGACCTTATCAAATCTGCCCCGCAGATTCGTATGGTCTCGAATGCCGATATCAATAATGCGCTCTTAACCCGCAATATCCAGTTGACCAATCAAATCAATGATATGGATGCCTTATCAATCGGATTGATGCTGCAAGCCGATTATCTAATTATCGGTTCCTGCGCCCAGCAAGGCAACCGGATTAATTTTACGCTCCGGGTACTCGAACCGATTACTTCTCAGACCGTTTATGAGAGTAAAGGAGATGCGCCCCGCATCGAAGAAATCAAACAGGAAATCGGCAATCAAATCCAGCAGGCAATTAAAAAAATAAGACCGACGGAAAAATAAGCAAAGGAGTTATTCATGGATATTGACCAAATTAAAAAATTACTGCCCCACCGCTATCCGTTTCTGTTTATTGACCGGGTTACGAGTTTAACCGACCATGAAATAGTTGCTTTGAAAAATGTTACCATGAACGAACCGTATTTTGCCGGACATTTTCCGAATTTTCCGATTATGCCCGGAGTAATAATTATTGAAGCAATAGCACAGGCATCTGGTATTCTCATTGCTAAAAAATTAGGCGACCTATATGACCCGAACAAACTGGTTTTATTCTTAGGCATTGAAAAAGCAAGGTTCAAAGATATGGTCCGACCCGGCGACCAGTTAAAAATAGTCTGCACTATACAACACCTGCGAACCAAAATTGCCAGAGTATTGGGCAAAGTGTATGTTGACGAAAAAATTGTTTGCGAAGCAGACTTAATGATTGGCTTTAATAACTAAACCAGCAAGCATAAAACCTAAAACTTGAAACCTGAAGCGTTTTTAGCATCTTTAATCAATTATGAAAAGATTGTTAAACCTGACTACGATTTCAAATTAAATAGTTTCAAGAAATTTCTCAAGTCGATTCAAAATCCAGAGCAAAAACTTAATAATGTAGTCTTGATTGCCGGCACCAAAGGCAAAGGTTCAACCGCAACTTTTATTGAATCCTGCTTACGCGCTTGCGGGTTACGCACTGCACTCTATACATCACCGCATCTTTTATCTTTACAGGAGCGAGTCAAAGTTAATCATAGACCAATCTCACAAAAAGATTTAAACCGTTTAATTAAACAAGTCCAATTCCAGGCAGAAAAATATAAAATCACTTTTTTTGAAGCAATGACTGCAATCGCATTTTTGTATTTCTTAGAAAAAAAAGTTGACTACACGATTTTAGAAGTCGGTCTTGGCGGTAGGCTTGATGCGACCAATGTAGCGAATCCAAGAGTATCGGTCATTACCCGAATTGGTTATGACCATCTAAACATCTTGGGTAAAACTTTAGGTTCAATCGCCCGCGAAAAAGCCGGTATTATTCATGCGAAGAGTCTTGTTGTTATCTCGCAACAAAAACCGACTGCATTAAATACAATCCTTAAAAAAATCAATACCGTTAAGAATAAATATTATTACACGGCGGATAATTTAGAAGTTAAAGATGTTGTCTGCGATTTGTCAGGCTCGAGTTTTACGCTTAAAGAACATAATAAGACCCTTGATTCGTATCAAATCAAACCTCTTGGCAAGCACCAGATTGAAAATGCGCTGACTGGCTGGGCAGTCTTAAATCACTTAAAAATAAGAGATAAACGGATAACTGATATCGGTATAAAAAAGGGTCTGGTAAATGCGCAAATCTCTGGTCGTTGTCAGATTATCTCTCGCAAACCGCTTACAATTATCGACTCAGCACATAATCCAGAATCGGCTCAAAGTTTATCTGATGTGATAAAAGACATTATTAAACAAAAACCGATAATTGTTTTTGGCTCGAGTCAGGGAAAACTGGTCAGGCAAATGCTGAATATCTTATCGCCAAATGCCCGAAAATTTATTCTTACCCAATCCCAGAATCCAAGACATATCTCAGTCAAGGACCTTGCCTTAATTTGCAAACAGAAACATATCTCATTCGAGACTTCTGGGTCTGTAATCAAGGCAATTGAACTTGCCCGACAATTAAGCAAAAACAAGATTCCGATTATCATTACCGGTTCGTTCTATATTGCCGGTGAAGCACTGGCTTATTATAGAAATATTAAAAATTAAATATCAAAAGTCAGATATTTTTACATTTTGACCTGTCCCGCACCCGCATTTCTACCCGATGTTCTCTCCAACCTTGGTTCCGTATTCGCGTCCGTATGCGCTTTTCTCCTTATCCGATTCTAGATAACCCAAAAACTGCCAGATAAATAACGAACATCCCTACGAAGAACCTTTCTCAGTTTTGAATTTAACTCATAACTCTAAACTCTTTAACACTAAAACTTTGATTTCGGTCTTGAAGGAGGGGATAGCTCCCCTATGTTAATAGATTTTAGATGTTAGTTATTGGTTATTAGTTGATTATCTGAGATTTCCATATGAAATTAAGTTGTCATATATAGCAACTTTTATTCTACCTGCAGGTAGAATAATTTAGTAAATGTAATTATTGATTATGAACTAATGGTGAGTTTTTATAAATTTAAATACCGAGAATAAATACGGGAAGTGTTCCTAATTAATTTCAACCAATCTCCCTTTTGAGGCAGCGGCAAGAACTTCGTCATTACCATAACAATCTATGTCATTATAAGCAAGTGAATCTGTCGGGAAAACTTCATAATTGTGCCAAGATTGCCCACCATTGGTTGTGTGAGTTATGAGCCCTGTTTGGTCTGAGCAGACCCATGCATATTCAGGGTTTAGATAATCCGCTTTTATTCCCCATAACCAACCATAATGATTTGGCGGACCCGGATTAGTGGTGAGTGTCCAGTTATTTCCTTGGTTCCAACTTACCAAAACATAACCAAAACCGCTCGATACCCATACAACCCCGCCAAAACCCGCAGCAACATTAAGAAAAGGAACTTGAATATTATTGGGGAATTGTGGCAATACAACATCTAAAATTCGTGTCCAGTTCATTCCCCCATCCACTGTTTTCCATATTGCGCCTTTCCATTTATTTGGATTGTCTCGCTTATATCCAACAATATAACCTACACTCTGATTTTCAAATGATACACCAGTTAGATTATAATCAACATCAAGGTTAAAACGAGAAATTATAAATCCATCCGAGTTTAATTTGAATACCGTCCCGCTGTCTCCAACTGCAAAGACCGGGCAACCAATAGAAACAGTATTATTTATTCGGTTGATAGTTACATCATTTGGTATATTCTGCCGTACAGAAAATTCAAGTGCCCCATATGCTGTTACAATCAGTATTAATAACAACATCAGTGCAATTCTTTTCATTCTACACCTCTTTTTCAAGAAGGATTCTTTGAAATATAATATACTTATGATTCGAAAGACAGAAAGATTCTTCAACTCCTTCTTGATTTAGTTGAATGACTTTCATAATTACCCTTCTACATTATTATGATTTTTAATCCGAACCTCGGACCGACTCTGTCCAAATCCGGTACGACAAAAATATTCACCACAGAGACACTGAGTCACAGAGTTATCTATAAGGAAGCCAAGAAAAATAGGAGAATTCTTTTCTTGGACTCTTGGTTTCCTTATAATTTTTATCTTTGTGTTTCTCGGTGTCTTTGTGCCTCTGTGGTATATTTTAATATCGGTGTTCATCTGTGTTCACCTGTGGTTTTATTTTATTATTGTTATTTTTCTTATTTCTCTTATTCTTTCTTTTTCCTGTTCTGCAATTAATTCCACAAAATAAATCCCATTTGCAACTCTTTTCTGATTCTCATCTTTCAAATTCCACATTATTTCCCTGTGTTCTGTATTCGGTCTACTATCTACTTTCAAAGTCTTTATTATTTTTCCTGCAATATCATAAACTTTTATTTCCTTCACGGACCACGGACACGAAACACGGAGTACGGCTTTCACCGGATTCGGATATACTTCCAGCAGTAAGCGGATAGCGGAAAACGGTTGGCGGTTTTCTTCTATTCCTACCCCTGTATATTTACAAACCCAAACTCTTTTAGGCGTAAAGTTTGATGCATAATTAGAAATCATTACTTCATCTCTACCATCGCCATCAACATCACCGGCTGTTGCCACTGCCCAACCAACACCATCATCATATTGCAAGCCTCTTAACCAAGCATCTGGAATCGTATCAAGATTTGGCTCGCCTAACCAAATATATGCGTATCCAATATAATTACTTTCACGGGGAACGCCCGAGATAATTGCGTCAGAAAAGAAACTAGAGATATATCCAGCTCTTGAAAGAGATTGTGATAGCCCACTTATAGAAGTTCTACCAGTCATATATACATCGGGCACACTATCCATTGGGATTCCTCCAAAAAGAATATAAATCTTGCCATTACCAATGTTCGGAAATCCATAAGGCCAAAGAGGAGTCCCAATTATCGCATAATCATAATTGATTAAATTTCTTATACTGGACATGGCAAATCTTCCAAGAAAATGATTTACACCCTCACCCATCATTGTCACATCAGCAATTGTATCCATCGGATTACCACCAAAATAGACATATAACCTTCCGTGGTTAAGACCAAAGTTACATGCTCCGATAATAACATCGTCATATCCGTCGCTATTAACATCTGCACAATATCCAATATCAGAACCAAAACCTTCCTGGTCGTTATGATGTCCACCATTCAAAATCACATCTGGAATTGTATCAAAATTTGGTCCGCCAAAATAGATAAAAACCTGTCCCATTAAATAACCACCGGGCATTGGTGCTGCGCCATATGCACCAACAATTAAATCACTATAACCATCGCCATTCACATCACCAGAAGAAATAGCTTGCCCAAACAAAGAACCACTATGAGGTCCGCGTATTCTATAATCACAGATAGTATCCATTGGATTACCTCCAAAAAAGATTGATATTTCATTTATATGTTGAGAACCAAGCACAAGGTCATCATATCCATCATTATTTATATCTTTAACAACAGTTGCGTCCATAAAACCAGTAGATTCAGGTCTTGCTATAATTAAATCAGGAATCGTGTCAAATAATAAGCCTCCATAATATATATATGCTTTAACAGTATAAGTATCGCCACCGTAAAGCGAATCTCCCACAATTACAATATCTGAGAAACCATCACCATTAAGATCACCCGAAGAAATAGATCTGCCAAAATTTAGTACATTTCTAGGCGATGTTTTCTGCCAGATTATTTGTAAATTATTTATCTGCTGAGCAAAAAGATTTCCGAATAATAAAAAAAGCAATATCAACAAATAAAACAAATTCCCCTTTGCATTATTTCGATACCCCACAAATATTATATTTTTCATAACTACCTCTCTGTACCCAAATTATACAATTAAAAATATTTCGGTCAAGAGCAATCGTCATAAACTCGCTTCCTGTAACTAATTGATATATTTATATATTACCCACGCTCTTTCCCTCGTGATTTTATTCGCAGGGGGTATAAAATATCGCCGAATTTTTCTCTTGATTTTTATGTTGCATGCCTATAACATACTGAATTATAATCTGAATCATAGCTATCTCACAACCTCGATTTTTTTAAGTTTTGGCAGGTTATCAACCCGAATAAAATAAACACCTTGATTCAATCCATCCAGCGAAACCTTCAACTCTGCAAGTCCTAAACTCTTAAACTCTTTCTTTTTGGCGATTTTTCCCGTCACATCATATATTTTTATGTGGTCTGCGCGTATCGGTAAATAGACAGTTAAGTATGATTTGGCTGGATTGGGATAAACAGTAAAAGTTACTGGTTCAAGTTCAGATACACGCTGTTCGTCAATCGCAGTCGGGTACAAAATTAGTGAAATTGTCGAAGCCCAAAGATTAGCAATATAAGTACGCCAATTCACTGATAATAATGTTATGGGATAATTGATATTCTCAAAAGTCACGGTTGGGTTTAAGTTGTGTTTTACAAACGCAGCTATATTATTACTGCCAATATTAGCACAGTAAAGATAGTCGCCGGTCGCAGACAGGGCATACGGACGAGTGCCGGCTGGGAATTGATGTGTTGCCATAATTGTATTTGTCGCGCAATTGATTAATTTAATGTTGTCGCCGGTAAAATTTACATAGGCAATTCTACAACAGTCTGTTGCAATTAATGATTGTGGCCCAGAATTATCATAGATAAGACTGTCAACTTTCTGGTTGGTTGCGCCATCAATCATATCGATTCTGCCGTTTGACCAGCTCGCACAATAGACTTGATTATTCCAAATGCTGTAAGCGAGTGAAATCGGAGTTCTGCCAACTGGAACCGTCGCAATCACTTGATTCGTGACGCCGTCAATAATTGATACGCTTTCGTCATCGGTATTGGTACAATAGATTTTGTTGTTGGTTGAATTGTATGTCAGGGCAGTCGGGTAACCACCGACATTAACAGTTGCGATTATATTATCATTGACGCCATCAATTATTGATATGCTATTACTACTCGAATTAGAACAGTAAATTGTGTTGGTCGTCGGATTAAATAGCAGATTACTTGGATACGAACCGACTGTAACTGTATTGATAACCTCGTTGGTTACACCATTGATAATAGACACCTCGTTACTCTGCTGATTTGCACAATAAACCTTATTACTCGTAGAATTATATGCTAATGCCACTGGTCCAGTTCCGACTCTAATTGTAGTAATTACCTGATTGTTATTAACATTAACAACACTGACTGTATTATCACCATAATTGGCACAATAAACCTTTGCATTGGCAGCATTATAAACTAAAGCACAAGGATATGAACCAACTGGGATTACATTTTGGCAATACGAGACTGATGCGAATAATAAAATAATCACGAACAAAAGAACCAACATCGAAGATAGATATGAACGAGAAGTGAAGAGTTTTTTACTACTCCCTGTTCCCTGCTCTCAGCGTCGCTGCACATATTTGATTAAGACGTATCTTTCGCCTACATCAGCGAGTTTTACATGTCCTAAAACATAGACATTATTTTTGCGGTCGGTTTTTATATCAATGCTTTTTGCAGACCGGCTCGGATTATATCTCACTGCCCAGACCGAGTCACCGGCAACACTGTATTTTACAGTTGTTATGCTATAAGCAGTATCTGAGCTGAAAATATTTGTGCCCGGATAACTTGTGCCGGTAATGTAAACACCGCCAACAAAATCCAGGCAAATACTATTGGCTAAATCCTGATAATTATTGACCGTGTTAAATGTCTTAAGCCATAGCATCTGACCGCTCGGATTATACTTAATCGTGGTATAATCATAATTGGAGAGCAGATTATATGCATAACCAGTAACATAAACATTACCCGCGCTGTCATTCGCAATTGCCTTTGCGATATTATCCCTGCCGCCATTACCGCGATAATTTTTTACCCAGTTAATTTTGCCGGACCGGTCGATTTTTAAGATTGTCCATTCCCGGGTTAAATCTTTTTTGCTATAACCGGCAATATAAATATTTGCGTTAGTGTCAATGCTCAAGCCGGCTGGAATATCATCGGCATCGAGTACATTTGGCCGGCTGTCATATCTTGAAACCCACTCTTGGTTTCCTTTTGAATCATATTTAATAGTTGTTATGTCATAATTAGAATTTTTACCCATGCTAAAGCCGCAGACATAAGTATTGCCCGCATTATCTGCGACCAGTCCGATGGTCTGGTCATCACCATTGCCAGTGCCGTTATAAGTCGCAACCCATTCTTGAAAACCGGCTGGATTATATTTAATGGTCAGATAATCATGGGTCGTATTAGCCGTGCTGATTGTGCCGGTCACATAGACATTTTTTTTCTGGTCGACAAAAATTGCCCTTGCCTGGCATAAGAAATAACCATATTCAGGTTTTTGATAATTTACAGTCCAGGCAATTTTGCCGTTCGAAGTATATTTTATAGTAACAATATCACTGGTAAATTGGGACCGATGACTGGTACCGGTCACATAAACATCTCCAGACCGGTCAAGCGCAATACCGGCTGCATAATCACTCAGATTTGTGATGCCGGCATATTTTTGCTGCCATTTGACATCACCGGATTTATTGAGCCGGACCGTCATAAAATCAGCACAAGTGTCCTGTGCATACGCATAACCAGTAATATAAATATTACCTTTGGCGTCAATCGCCATTGCGGTTGCGACATCGTGGTGATAATAATCAATGTTGTCGGTATAGATTACGAGCCAGCTGTTATCTGCAAAAACAGATGATGTAACGATAAACAGGATGCTGAAAAGACAGCCAAAACGCAACTTATCTGCTTTCATATTATTTCTCCTTATATATTAATATAAAGGCAGGAAAGGTTATGTCAAGAATATTGTCGACAATTCAGCTGGCTAATTTTAAGAAGCACGCAGATAAACGCAGAAAAATACCACAGAGACACAGAGAAGAAAAATTCAAAATTCTCTGACAAATCCGTGTCCATCCGTGGCTATTCTGTCGCGTCCGATGGCATCCGATACAGTAAATAATTATCCGTTTCAAGTCAAGTTGATTAATCTTGCAATCCTTTAATAATTTTGTTAGTATCATATATTATTTTAGGAAAATAATTTATGGAATATTTAGCAAAAATCAGAAATATCGGCATTGCTGCGCATATTGATGCCGGTAAGACGACCACGACTGAGCGGATTTTGTATTATACGGGCAAAATCCATCGCATCGGTGAAGTTGATGAAGGCTCAACTACTATGGACTGGATGCAGCAGGAACGGGAACGCGGTATCACGATTACTGCCGCAGCAATCACTTGTATTTGGCATGGGTTTCGGATTAATATAATTGATACGCCCGGTCATGTTGACTTTACCATGGAAGTTGAGCGGTCCTTAAAAGTTTTAGACGGCGCGGTTGTTGTTTTCTGCGGAGTGGGCGGCGTTGAACCGCAGTCCGAAACGGTCTGGCATCAAGCCGACCGGTATCATGTGCCGCGCATTGCTTTTGTTAACAAACTCGACCGGACCGGTGCCGATTTTTACCGGGTACTGAAAATGATGCAGGAAAAATTCTCTTTAATCCCGGTACCGATTCAGTTGCCGATTGGTACTGAAGACGAATTCATCGGGGTGGTTGATTTAATTGAAGAAAAAGCATTGGTCTGGAAAGAAGACTCGCTCGGTGCCGAATATATTACTCTTGATATTCCGGATAATTTAAAAAAGCAAGCCAAAGAGTATCGCGAAAACATGCTCGATACGCTTGGACACTATGATGAGAAACTGCTTGAAAAATATTATCACGGCGAGCAGATTACGAGCCAGGATATTATCTCAGCGATTCGAAAAGCAACCCTCTCCTTGCAAATCGTGCCGGTCTTGTGCGGCAGTTCTTTTAAGAATAAAGGCGTGCAAAAAGTGCTCGATGCGGTGGTTGATTTTCTGCCTTCGCCGTCTGAAGTACCGCCGATTAAAGGCACTAATCCGAAAACCAATCAAGCAGAAACCCGTTCAACCGATTCAAAATCACCATTTTCAGGCCTCATCTTTAAGATTGCCAATGACCCGCACCAGGGTTTTCTGTCATATGTGCGTGTCTATTCGGGTAAAGTCGAAAAAGGCAGTACGGTCCTGGTCGTGCCGACTATGGAAAAAGTGCGGGTTATGAAGCTCTTGATTATGCATGCCAACCAGAAAGAAGAAGTGGAAAAACTCTCCGCTGGTGAAATCGGAGTAATGGTCGGTGTGAAGAATGTCAAGACCGGCTACACTTTATGCAATCAACTGCATCCGATTGCATTTGAGCCTATGCAGTTTCCCGACCCGGTCGTGTTCATGTCAGTCGAACCCAAAACCAAAGCTGATGAAACCCGGCTGAGTAGTGCGCTCAATGCCTTGCAGATTGAAGACCCGACATTTAAGGTTAGAACCAATCAGGAGACCGGCGAAATGATTATTTCAGGTATGGGTGAACTGCATCTGGATATTATTGTCGACCGCTTAAAGCGCGAATATGGTGTCACTGCCAATGTTGGTAAACCGCAGGTGTCATACCGGGAAACCGCGACGATTGAAGCAACTGCCGAAGGAAGATTTATCCGGCAGAGCGGCGGTCGGGGACAATATGGAGTTGTTAAGCTCAAACTGCAGCCGGTTCCATCCGGCATCTACATTGTTAATAACATCAAAGAAGGCAGAATCCCCAAAGAATTTTATCCGTCGCTTGAACAGGGTATTCAGGAAAGCATTGATGCGGGCCAGCTGGCTGGTTATCCGATTACCAATATTCAGGTTGAAGTGATTGACGGTGCGTTTCACGAAGTTGATTCGTCCGAATTATCATTCCGCATTGCCGCAACCATTGCATTCCGCGAAGCGTTCTTAAAAGCCGAGCCGACATTTTTAGAACCGATTATGGACTTAGAAGTTGTTACACCCGATGCTTATGTTGGTAATATCATTGCCGATTTATCTTCCCGGCGCGGCAGGGTTATAAATATGGAAACCGTCAAAGGCCACAAAATTATTCACGGTTTTGTGCCGCTGGTTGAAACTTTTGGGTATGCAACTGCTTTGCGGTCATTAACCCAGGGACGGGTGTCTCACTCAATGCAGTTTGCCCAGTATGAAAAAATACCGGATGAAATGAAAACAAAATTATTCCCGCATCTCACAAATCTGACTTCCAATATTTAACTTATCAGCGGTTAGGCCGAACAAGAATCCAACGGCTCAGATACATAAACGGAGTATCAAGAATTCCAACCAGCCATTTTAAGACGAGTTGACCCCAGATTAATGGCATAATCGGCATCACGCCGTAAAACGCAAGCGTCACAAAAATAACCGAATCAATACCCAGACTCGGAATATCAGAAAAGACATTACGAATCCAGAGATGTTTGCCTTTGGTCAATGCTTTAAGTTTGGCATATAAAAACGCATCCAGATTTTCCGAGATTAGAAATGCAATCCAGCTTGCCAGAGTGATTCTCGGCACCAGCGATATGATATTATACCACGACTCCTGCAAATTCCAGAACGGCGCGGGTGTTAAACTGGTTGCCATCCATAAAAACCCGGCCATCAAAACCTGGGTCACAAACCCGATAAAAATCATCCGGTGCACTTCAAACCGGCCAAACGCTTCGTTGACAATATCGGTAATCTGAAAAGTGAACGGAAAAATTAATACTGCGGCAGGCGCGTAAAACAAAGCAAAGCCAAGATTAAAAGCAGCGATTTTACTGGCAATTATCTGGGATAAGGTCAAATATAAAATGTAAAAAGCAGTTGCCAGGTCTGGCCGTCCGTATTTTCTGATATACCAGGGAATGGCAATGCTTGCCAGAATCAGAGTCGCCAGCCAGACAACTATAATTAACATAAACAACTTGTACCTGAAAAGCGGTTAAAAGTCAAGTTTAACGCACGATATTTAAATTTGGCGATTTAAAATATTTTGCAGGGTCTGGATGTCACCGATAAAAGTGTTGGTCTTTTTAGGATTGACGATCGTGATTCTGTTGTTCTTTAAACTTACTTTAAGCAGATTCAAATCCCTTGCCTTGATGCGGATCGCGGCAATTGCGAGCAGGTTTTTAATTACAGGTGGGTATTTGCCAAACCGGTCTTTGAGTTCTTCGGCAATCGATTCGAGTTCGCGCTCGTGCTCTAAAGAGAGCAGCCGCTTGTATATCGCAACCCGCTCATAAGAATCACGGACATAATCTTCTGGAATATATGCCTCGACATCCGGTGACAAAACCGGTTCTGGTTTAATCACCTCGCCGCGCAGTTGTCCGATTGCATTGCGCAACATCTGCTGGTAAAGATTGAGTCCGACCAAGGCGACATTGCCGTGCTGTTCAGTTCCTAAAATATTGCCGACTCCGCGCAGTTCCATATCGCGCATCGCCAGCCGGAATCCGGCGCCGAGCTGTGAATAAGCGAGCAGAGTTGATAATCGTTTTTTATATAATTGCCTGCGTTCGGTATTTTCATCTCGGTCTTGAGCAAACTCTTTTTCATCCGGCAGAACGAAAATCGCATATGCTTTTTTATCTGACCGTCCGACCCGGCCGCGCAGCTGGTGCAAATCGGACAAGCCAAACTGGTCGGCCCGGTTGACAATAATCGTGTTCACGTTCGGCATGTCCACGCCCGATTCAATAATTGCGGTCGAAACCAGAATATCAAATTTCTTATCCAGAAAATCGAGATATATCTCGGCTAAGAATTTTTCTGCGAGCTGGCTATGCGCAATTCCAATTTTCCAGTTTAAATCTAAGTTCTGTAATCTTTTGGTAATGTTTTTAATGGTTTGAATCCGGTTGTGAATAAACAATACCTGGCCACCGCGTTTTATTTCATGATTAATCTTCTGAAAAATGATTTCGTCATCCCAATAGATAACTTTAGTCTCAATATCCTGGCGGCCGCTCGGCGGCGTGTGTATTGAAGAAATATCAGCCAGTCCGACCAGGGCGCGGTATAAAGTTCTCGGAATCGGGGTTGCGGTTAAAGTCAAAACATCAAGATTTGCTTTCAGTTTTTTTATTTTCTCTTTTTGTCGGACTCCGAACTTATGCTCTTCGTCAATTACAAGTAATCCCAAATCCTTAAATTCGATATGCGGACTTAAGAGCGTGTGTGTGCCGATAACAATATCAACTTTGCCAGATTTCATATCGGTAATAATTTGCTGGCGTTCGCTTCTTTTGGTAAACCGCGACAACATCTCGACCCGGACCGGAAAATTAGCGAATCGTTTCTGAAAAGTATGATAATGCTGATAACATAAAATCGTGGTCGGCACGAGCACCGCAACCTGTTTTAAGCCGGACACGATTTTAAATGCGGCGCGCAACGCAATCTCGGTCTTGCCAAAACCTGTATCACCCGAGATTAACCGGTCCATTGGCTTGGCGCTTTCCAAATCTCTTTTCACATCATCCAGAGCTTTGACCTGGTCCTGAGTTTCTTCATACGGAAAACTCGCTTCAAACTCTTCCTGCCAATCAGTGTCTCTATCATAAGGATTTTTTCGGGCAATGCTTCTCTGCGCATAGATCTTTAATAACTCTTTGGCATATTGCTCGGTTGCCTGGGCAATTTTGATTTTAGTGAGAAGCCAGCGCCTTGAACCGATAACGCTTAAACTCGGCGGCTGGTCTTGTTCACCGATATAGCGTTCAATCAGGCCGATATTTTCGACCGGCACGTATAATTTTTGTTCATTCGCATACTTGATTAAAAGAAAATCTTTTTCAACCCCGCGCCTATTTTCCAAATCTTTTTGACTTCGATCCAAACTGAAATCGTATTTGCCAGTATCTGAAATAGGTGCGGGGTTAAGTTTTAATCGGATAACATCTTCAAACCGGCCAATGCCATAATCAACATGCACGACATAGTCGCCTTTATTCAAAGCGAGCAGGTCATCTAAGGGCTGTCCTTTAAAATGGCGTCGGGGTGCGCGCACAATCGGCGCGCCGTATAATTCTTTTTCCGTAATCACGCACAGATTTTCATCCGGTGCAAAAAATCCCTGAAGCATAGTGCCGAGCAGATAGGTCGGCTTGTTGCCGAAAATATGAGTCAGGCGCTGATACTGGTGCTCTTGCAGGCAAAGTATAAAATATTCGTTTTGTGAAGATTCAATTTCCTGTTTTAATAGATTAAAATTGCCAAGATAAACTGGCGGAGCAACAAAATTAAAATTGAATTCCGCATCGCTCTCTTTGAAAAGAATTTGATTCGGCAGATTGCTGTCAATTTCAGAAAATGCTAAACTGTCTTGAGGCAGCGCAGCGGGCAGTAAATTTTTTCCGGGCTCGTTTTTTCTCAAAGCAAAGATTGTAATTTTAGAAATTAAGTTAGTTGACCGCTGCGTAATCGTGTCAAAAAACCGGAGCGAGACGATTTGATTATCCAAAAATTCGATGCGCACCGGATTTTCATTTTTTGGCGGGTAGACGTCGACAATACTTCCGCGCACTGCATATTCACCAATTTCTGAAACCAAATCCAATCTTTGATAACCAGCCTGGTTGAGCCACGCCACCAGATTTTCAATCGGCAGGTTCATTCCCTTGGACAATTCGAGTCGGCTCTTCTGCCACTGGTCTGGCTCGGGCAGACTGACATATAAATCCTGGGGCTCTAAAATAATAACAAACAAACCACGATTATTTAATAGCCGATAAAGCTCTGCTTCAATTGAATCCTGGTCTTTAAAAACGATTATATTTTCTTCGGGTAGAAAAGAGCGTAACTCGGCGCTGATACGGTTTTTGCTTTCTGCATCTGCTGCCAGATATATTACATTCTTTTTAAATGTGCGATACGCAGTCAGGCACAATAAAGATTTGGCACCGGCAATATTAGCTACGGAAATTATAACATCACAGTCACGCACCAAACTTTTTTTACGTTTGACCGTTTCGAAAAACTCTTTGGTCTTTTTTAAACCGACAAATTTTTGACTAAGCTGTTCCATTGTCTATAAATAGTATTTTACTCGTGATTATTTTTAATGCAATAAATTTATTCGCGGGTATCGGGCGGCAAAAAGATATAAAAAACTTAAGGGGGCTTCTGGGAAGCCCCCTTTAAGTTTACTTCTTTTTCTTGGCGACTTTTTTCTTCGCCTTAGGCTTTGCCTTTTTCTTCATACATGGCATAGTGCCTCCTATCTTGTTTACGATTTTAGTTTATAACAAATTTAAAGTTTGTCAAGAGGAAATTTTATTTTTTTGAAAAAATTATTTTTCTGATTTTTATGTTAATATTTTTTTATTTTAAAAAAGCAGGGTTGACACTCTAATAAAACCGAGTAAACTAATAAATAAATGAAGATTTTAGTTATTAATCCGGGCGGCTCATCAACCAAAATCGCGATTTTTCAAATCGATTCAAAGATTGCAAGATTCAAATACGCTAAAATTTCAAAACCAGCAAATTATAAAATTAAGAAAGTTTTTGAAGAGACAATCCGGCATCCGATTGACGAATTAAAAAAATTCAGAAGCGTGCTTGACCAGTTTCAATTCCGCAAAGATTTAGTTGTGCAGGCAGTCGCTCAAGAAAATTTTGATTTCGTCGCGACCCGGGGCGGGCCGCTCAAACCATTGCCAAGCGGAACTTATCGGGTAACTCATAAAGTCGTCTCAGATATTAAAACGGGTAAAGTTCAGAGCCTGCACCCTTCTTTGTTAGGATCCCTGATTGGTTATGAGATAGCGCAAGCGAGAAAAGTGAAGGCGTATTTTGTCGACCCCGAGTCAGTCGACGAGTTTATGCCGATTGCCCGGATTTCTGGTCTGCCCGAGATTTCGAGAAAGTCTTTGTCCCATTTTTTAAATACTAATGCGGTTGTCCGCAAAGCGGCAATAAAATTAAATAGAAAAATAAACCAGAGCAATTTTATTATTGCTCATCTTGGCAGTGGTATTACGATTGCGGCAAAAGAAAAAGGAAAACAGATTGACGCGAATAATGCGAATGAAGACGGGCCGTTTTCACCGTCGCGCACCGGCTGTCTGCCCTTACCGGGTGTGATTGAGATGTGCTATAATAAGAAATATTCAAAACAAGACATGCTCGATAAGATTCAGCGCAAAGGCGGGCTCTTCGCATATCTCGGCACTGACAATATTCCCGAAATTGAAAAGCGGATAAAAAATGGTGACAAAAAAGCAGAGCTCGTATATAATGCCATGATTTATCAGATTGCCAAAGAAATCGGCTCGATGTATGTTGCGTTAAAAGGCAAAGTATCGGCAATCATTATTACCGGCGGCATTGCTTATCAGAAAAATCTGGTACGCAGGCTGAAAAACTGGATAAAATTTTTAGGCGCGCTGATTTTAGTTTTCCCGGGCGAACAGGAAATGTCGGCTTTAGCCGAAGGCGTCGTAAGAGTTTTATTAAAAATAGAAAAAGTAAAAAAATATTAAGCAAAGAAAATGAAACCACAGACTTGTCCCGCACCTATGATTAGGTGCGTGGATGACACAGATTTGCACGGATTGTTTCTTAAATCAGTCAAATCCGTGGTTACAAAATTATTAAGGAGTGATAATGGAAAACACTAATCGAAGTTTATTTTCTGGTGACGAGGCGATTGCCCGTGGTGCATGGGAAGCCGGTTGCAAAGTTGCTTCTGCCTATCCGGGCACGCCGTCAACCCAGATTCTGGAAAACCTGGTTAATTACGAGGGTGTCTATTGCGAGTGGTCAACCAATGAAAAAGTCGCTCTGGAAGTTGCGTTAGGCGCGGCTTTGGCTGGTGTCCGTTCGATTTGCACGATGAAGCATGTCGGGTTAAATGTTGCCGCTGACCCGCTTTTCTCGTCCGCATATATTGGCGTGCGCGGCGGACTTGTGATTGTCACGGCTGATGACCCGGGTCTGCATTCGTCTCAGAACGAACAGGACAACCGTTATTATGGTATGGCTGCCAAACTGCCGGTCTTAACTCCGGCTGACAGCCAGGAAGCCAAAGATTTTACCAAACTCGGTTTTGAGCTTTCAGAAAAATATGATGTGCCGGTGATTCTGCGCATCACGACCCGGATTGCCCATTCCAAAACAATTGTCGAACTTGGCGAGCGGATTGAAGTCGAAGACAAAGGTTATACCAAAGACATTACCAAAGCAAATCTTTTGCCCCAATTTGCCCGTGGCCGGCATGTCTTATTAGAACAACGCATGAAACAATTAGAAGAATATGCCAATACCACGCCGGTCAATAAAATAATTGAGGGTAAGAAGAATTTTGGCGTGATTGCGGACGGCGTTGCGTATGAATATGCCCGGGAAATTTTTCCCAAAGCATCGTTCTTAAAACTGGGTATGGTCTGGCCCTTTGCCAAAGACCTGGTCAGAAAATTTGCCCAGGGTAAAAAACATTTGTATGTGATTGAAGAAGTCGACCCGTTTTTGGAAACTCTGATAAAATCACTCGGCATTAAAGTAACTGGCAAAGACAAACTGCCTTTGGTCGAAGAACTCAATCTGCGCATTGTGCGCAATGCATTGACTGAAAAGCCGACCACTTTTTCGACTGCGGCAGACCTGCCGCCCCGGCCACCGGCTTTGTGTCCGGGTTGTCCGCATGCCGGACTTTTCTACTTGTTACAGAAAAAAGATGTGATTATTACCGGTGATATTGGTTGTTATACTTTAGGTTCGTATCCGCCGCATAATGCAATAGATACTTGTGTGTGCATGGGCGGTTCGATTACTTTAGCACACGGTATTGAAAAGGCATTCAAGATGTTCAAACCCGAGACCGCGGGCAATCCCGACGATAAAAGCAAAAAGCCGAAACGGGTCGTTTCGATTATTGGCGACTCGACTTTCTTTCATATGGGCATGCCCGGGCTCGTGAATGCGGTATATAACAAAGGAAATCAGATTACGATTATTGTTGATAACCGGACCACGGGTATGACCGGACATCAGGACCATCCGGGTACGGGTAAAACTCTGATGGGCGAACAGACCAAAATGCTCAAGACCGAAGATGTTGCCAAGGCGTGCGGAGTTGACAAAGTATATATGCTCGACCCGTATAAAATCAAAGAGAACCGAGCGCTCTTTCGCCAGATTCTGTCTGAAAGCGGACCAGCGGTCATCGTATCAAAACAAGCCTGCGCCCTGCTCGTGCCGCGTAAAGCGGTGAAAAAAGTCAATGTCGAAAAATGCATCGGCTGTAAAGTCTGTTTATCACTCGGCTGTCCGGCAATGAGTTTTCAAAACGAGAAAAGCCATATCAATCCCGCGTTCTGCGTTGGCTGCGGCATGTGCGCCGAGCTCTGCGCAAAACAGGCAATCGAATAGGAGTATCTAATGAAACCTAAAATAACAAATATTGTATGTTGTGGTGTTGGTGGTCAGGGTGTTTTGCTCTTTACCGATATTTTGGCACAGGTCGCGATGTCGGCCGGCCTGGATGTAAAAAAGAGCGAAGTGCACGGCATGGCGCAAAGAGGCGGTAGTGTCATCAGCCAGTTGCGGTTCGGCGAAAAAATCTACTCGCCGCTCATTGAAGAAACTACGGCCGATTTTATCGTCGGTTTTGAAAAACTGGAAACCCTGCGTTACTTACATTTCTTATCACAAAAAGGCAAGGTCTTACTTGACAGTCTCGAGATCGCGCCGATGCCGGTTTTGACCGGAGCGCTTACATACCCGTCTGACATAATGGAGCGTATCCAAGCGCAGACCAATAATGTGTATGTTGTGGATGCCTTTAAGCTGGCACTCGAATTAGGCGAAGCCCGCGCTCAGAATGTTATCATGCTCGGTGCCCTGTCCCGTTTTTTGCGTTTTCCTTATGAAAATTACGAACAGGCAATCAAGGAAAATATCAAACCGAAATTCGTGGACTTAAATCTCAAGGCATTTAAGCTCGGTAAAAAACTTATCAAAAAATAATGTGAAAAAAGTCCACAGCGTCTTGCTTTTCGGTTTGTGCTGCGTATCGCTCGCGTCGGCGCAGAATGTCATTCTCAATTCGAGCTTTGAATTGTGGCTGGATAGTATGGGCGTGCGCATGCCGTTTGCCTGGTACACATCTGAAGCCCAGGATTCTGGTTCAGCCGTGCGCGTTTTAGACCCGCATTCGGGCATTTATGCCTTGCAGCTCACTGGCAGTGACACGATGGCATATGCCCTGACCGCATCAATTGGTTTTGCCGGCCGCAACTATTATTTTTCCGGCTGGTGCAAAACAAACAGCTTTATCGCCGGTTCATTCATTATAACCTGGTTTAATTTATCACAGCAAATAGTCGGCACGCCGGTCCTTATTCCGATTTACCGCTCAACAAACTGGCAGCGCTATACGCAGATGCTCCAGTGTCCGGACAGCGCGATGATTGTTAATGTTAATGTCGTCTCGCTGCCTTATATTTCTTTGACTGTTGACGATGTCACTTTAACTGATACCGTGCTCGCAAGTATTGAAGAGCTAACCCTGGGCCGGCCTTTAAGCGTTTTCAAAATCTATCCAAATCCAGCACATCTGCAGGCACAAATATGGACTGACCGATTAGACTCAGATGTTTCTATTTTTGATATTACGGGCAAACAGATAGATGCTGAGCTAAGCAGAACGCATAATCTGATCAGAGTAAATACTCATCGCTTAACTGATGGTGTCTATTTTGTGAGATTAATTAATAAGGATAAAACCGAGATTCAAAAACTGGTTGTGCGGCACTGAATCAAATTAATCCGGCTTGAGCCGGGCAACAATCATCATGCGCAGGGTCGAATCATTGGTCGGCAAAAAAGTCAAATGCGAATAAAAATCAACATCACTAAATCCGGCCCGGTTTAAAGCATTACTGATTTCAGTTTGAGTATAACCCCGCTCCTCATGGGTTTCCTGAAAAGCGCGGCCATCATCAGTAAACACAGTGAGCGTAAGCCGGCTTATTTTTGTGTCCGGATTATAGGCATTGCGCCAGATTGAATCGATGCGGCCGACTCTTCTCGGTGTTTCCCGGTTGCCCCAAAAAGTTTCCAGACAATAGATTGTATTCATATCAAAAGCAAAAATACCGCCCGGTTTAAGACTCTGGACAATGCAGGCAAAACACTGGTCCAGGTCTTGCTCGGTTAAAAGATAATTAACGCTGTCATACAGACTGACTGCCGCGTCAACTTTTTGGGGAACTGCGAAGTTTCTGATGTCAGAATTAATAAGCTGGATTTTATAATCCGGATTGGTAATTTTCTGCCTGAAGATTTCAAGCATTGGTTCTGAGCCGTCCACGCCGATAATTTGATACCCCCGTTTAGCAAATAATAAAGACGGAATGCCGGTACCGCAGGCAAGGTCAAGCATGGTCTGCACTGACACTTGATACTTATCAAATATTTTCAGGATGTACGAGACCCAGTCCGAATAATTGACCAGGCGCAGCATAAACTGGTCATAGAACTCGGCAAACCCTTCAAACTGGTCAACTGCGTATGAGTGTTCGCTCATGTAAAACTACTATACTGGTTAAGCTTATGATGTCAAGATTTGCTCATTTACAGTTCGAGCGAACCAGGCGGGCGCGGGATTGACTTTAAGCTTAATTGCCAGTAAGATAAAAGTAATATGTCGTTTTTTAAAAAGGAGAAGAAAATGTCAGAAGAAATGAAACCGCAGCCGCAGCAGATTAATGTTGAAATCGGTGAAAAAGAAGCCGAAGGAATTTTTTCCAATTTTGTTTTGATTGCCCATTCGCCGTCCGAGTTTATTATTGATTTTGCCCGTCTCTTGCCGGGTCTGCCCAAAGCCAAAGTCTTTGCCCGGATTCTAATGACCCCGCAGCATACCATGCTTCTGCGCAATGCCCTGGAAGACAATCTCAAGAAATTCGAAGAACGGTTTGGCAAGATTAAACTGATTTCCAAAGAAGACGGTGGCAAAGGATTTGGCTTTATCGGCGGAGAAAAACATTAACGCGTCTCGAAAAATTCTCGAATCAATTTATCGGCTCAGTAAAAAACACCAGACCCGCGCTTTTCTGGTCGGCGGGCCGGTGCGCGATTTGTGCCGGTCCAAGCCGAAAAATCTGCGCTCGATTCAAGACCTGGATATTGCCGTAGAAAATCACCACGCTGAAATTGGCCAGGAACTGGCTCAAAAACTGCGTGCCCGGATAATCCGCTATGCGCAGTTTATGACTTTAACTTTACATTTGCCTGACCAGACCCATCTTGACATTGCCCAGACCCGTAAAGAAACTTATGCCCGACCGGCAATCCTGCCCAAAGTCGAGCCGGCAGCGATTAATGAAGATTTGTATCGGCGCGATTTTACAATCAATGCAATGGCAATGGAGATTACTAAAAACCGGCCGTATCTGATGCTGGACCCGTTTTTCGGGCAGCGCGACCTCAAACAAAAACTAATCAGAGTCTTGCACAAAAAGAGTTTTATTGACGACCCGACCCGGATATTCCGCTCAGTCCGGTTCGCAACCCGGTTCAATTTCGAAATTGAAAAACAGACGCGCAGTCTTTTAAAAACTGCAGTTAAAAATAATTATCTGAGATTACTTTCGGCTGAACGCGTGCTCTATGAACTGCAAATGATTATGCCCGAACCGAAAAGCAAAGCGATTCTCAAAAAATTACAAAAATCCGGTATTATTAAAAACCTGTATGGCACGAATCTGCCAATTAAATTTTTCTCGGAACACGGTTTATTACCGGCAGAAAAAAAACTAACTCATTTTTTCGCATACCTGCCGTATGCAAAATGGCTAAAATATCCTTTAAAAAAAGAGATTGCGCAATCGGCTCAGGCAATCCAGCAGTTTGCCGAACCCCGCAGAAAATTAGCCAAAGCAAACAAGCCGAGCCATGTTTATAAAACATTGAAATTAATGCCAGGACCGGCTTTAGAAATTTTATCGCAAATCGAACCAAAACCAATTAAAAATAAGATTAAACTATATCTCGGCAAATATTCTAAAGTAAAAATATTTACAACCGGTAAAACCCTGCAATCGCTCGGTTTTGCACCGGGTAAAAACTTTTCGCAAATTCTCCAGACATTGCTTTACTCTAAATTGGATGGTAAGATTAAAAATAAAAATGATGAAAAGAAATATTTAAAAAACATTAGAACATGAACACGAATATCACGAATAATCGAATTACACAAATGCGGAATAAAAGTTTTATTCATGGTATTAACCGATTCGTGTCATTCGTGGTAAAAAATATCGTATATCAGGTTTTTTATGCCTGACATCCAATCAATCATTCTGTCTGCGCCGGCAATTCTGTTCTGCCTCACGATTCACGAGTATGCGCACGGACTGGCAGCTCTGCGCCTGGGCGACCCGACTGCCAAATATGCGGGACGGCTCACTTTAAACCCGTTCAAGCATTTAGACCCGATCGGCACAATCAGTTTGTTTCTGTTCCGGATGGGCTGGGCAAAACCCGTGCCGATTAATCCAATGTATTTTCGCAATCCGAAACGGGATATCATGCTCTCGGCATTAGCCGGTCCGGCTGCCAATTTTCTGGCGGCGATTGTCTTTGGTCTGATTTTGCGTATTATTTATCAGTTCTATCCGGTCAATAATTTTTTTATTACGATTCTGGTTATGTTTTTTTATTTTAATATTATTCTGGGCACTTTTAATCTTTTGCCAATACCGCCTCTTGACGGTTCCAAAATTCTCTATTATCTTTTACCAGATACAATGGCACGACAATATGCGCAGCTGGAACGCTACGGACTGTTTATCCTGCTCGGCATAATTGTTCTGGGTAATCTCTCCGGCGTCTCGATTTTCTCGCTCGTCATCTATCCGGTCATAAGATTGTTTTCCGCGGTTATTATCGGAACATGAGAAGAGCCAGAGAAAAAAAATCCAAATCCAGAATCGCCCTGTCCATTATCCTGCTCTGCCTGGCGTTGTTTGTTATCATCAGTCTTTTATCTTATCATTTTTTTTCGAAGCAAATAAGCGGTGTTATCGGCGCTTCGATTGGTAAAAAATTAGCCGATTGGTTTAATTATTGCGCCTATGCCTTGCCGATTCTTTTAGCGCTCTTTGCCATAGAACGGCTTGGAGTTCAGTGGATAAAAAAACAGTTCGGATTTATTCTGCTCTGGCTTGTCGGCATCTCGCTCTTTGCCGGTGCTCTGTCCTATGCAATCGGTTTTGCCAGCCCTTTACAAAACTATGGCGGCTTAATCGGCGCAGTTCTTTCTCGATTCTTATTTGACTGGCTCGGGTTTTTACTCACCTTTTTCATTTCTTTATTTCTGCTCTTTGGCTTGCTGCCCTATTTAAAGGCGTCAGACGAGCGGCGCCACCTGAGCATCAGTTTGTTTGTTTTCGTGCTCGTTTTCTTGGCTCAGCTCACGATTGCCTTTATCTGGACCAATGGTTTTTGGCATAGCCAGCATTTGTTTTTTGCCGGCCGGATTGCCCAGGCAATCATTAAAGGATTTAATTATTTAATCGGCTGGTGGGGAAGTCTGGTTTTGCTCGTCTGCATCTGGCTCGTGATTCTGATTTTGTACACCCGGTTTTTTGACTGGCTCAAACCAATCAGCAATTTTTTTATCACAATTTTTAAATTTATCGGCAGAGTAATCTGGTCATTTTTCAAATGGATTGGCTCTTTGTTTGCGCCCCTGTTCAGCAAAAAAATAAAAATCCGGCGCGAACCTGCATACTCTCCGCCAGTCATTAAAACCGAAACCCCGACTCTGTTTAACCAGACCGAGCCGACCCCGGCAATTTCTGAACCGGCTCAAGAAAAAAAACCAGGTCTGGATGATAAAGCGCAGACCACGCCCGCATCCAAACACATTGCGTTTGACGAGCAGGAATTTCAGAACGAATTCTTAGCCAGTCTGGACACGCCGCCCCAGGAAAAAATGGTCGTGGACGAAAAAGATATCCAGCAGGAAGCCAATCTCTTAATCGAAAAACTGAAAGAGTTCGGCATTGACTGCAAAGTCACTGAAGTCCTGACCGGACCAATGATTACCCGGTTTGAACTTGAGCCCGCGCCTGGTATTAAGATTCAGCGCATTGAAAACCTTGCCGACGACTTGTCCTTATCACTCAAAGCCGAGCGTATCAGAATCTTGGCGCCGATCCCGGGCAAAGCTGTGGTCGGCATTGAAGTGCCGAATAAATTCCGCAGAATTGTGTATCTGCGCGATATCCTGACTGCTGACGAATACACTTCTAAAACTTCGCCTTTGACTTTTGCTCTGGGCGAGACTATTACGGGCGAGCCGTATGCGGCTGATTTGCGCGAAATGCCCCATGTCTTGATTGCCGGCACGACCGGTTCAGGCAAAAGCGTGTGCATCAATACCATGATAACCTCGATGATTTTCCGCTCCTCGCACAATGATGTCCGGTTTCTGACGATTGACCCAAAACAGCTCGAACTGCCGGTTTATAATTCGATTCCCCATCTCTTGAATATTACCACAATCGACCCCAAACATGCGATTAAAGAACTGGACCGGATTATCGGGATTATGGAAGCGCGTTACGGTATATTTGCCAATCTCGGCGTGCGCGACATTGCCGGTTATAACCAGCTCGCGCCCAAAGAAGGGCTTGAGAAAAAACCGTATATTGTGGTCGTGATTGACGAGCTCGCTGATTTGATGATTCGCGCGCCCACAGAAATCGAAGAAAAAATTACCCGTTTGGCGCAGATGTCCAGAGCAGTCGGCATTCATCTGGTTCTGGCAACGCAAAGACCGTCAGTTGATGTCATTACCGGACTTATCAAAGCCAATTTCCCGTGCCGGATTGCGTTTCAGGTCGCGTCTAAAACCGACTCGCGCACGATTCTGGATATGAACGGCGCTGAAGCCTTGCTCGGCCGGGGTGACATGCTATTTTTACCGCCCGGCAAAGGCGAGCCGATTCGTCTCCACTGCGCATTTGTCTCGGCTCAGGCAACCCGCAAAATCGTTGACTTATGGACGCGAAGATACCTGACCGAACGCCTGGACGGAATGATTATCAATCCCAAACAAACTGCCCAGGAATTGGTCTCAAAACAGGTTGCCGATGTCTTGATTGATCGGGAAAAAGCATCGCTCAAACGAAAACAAGAAGCATTCTATTCAATCCTGTCTGAAGATGTTGCCGAAAAACTATGGCGGGACGAATACCACAAACCATTGTCTGAAGAACAGGACATGCCCAAAATCTCCAAAACCGAAACTGCGGGCGCAGAGCGCGAGACTGACGAACTCTTTGAACAGGCAGCACGGATTGTATTCCGGCACCGGGAAGCATCGGTTTCCATGTTACAAAGACGGCTTGATATTGGCTGGGCACGAGCCGGACGCATTATTGACCAGCTCGAACAACTCGGCATTGTCGGACCTTATGTCGGGTCTAAATCAAGAAAAGTAATGATTCAGAGCGAAGAAGAGCTCGAAAAAACTCTGGCGCTCCTGCGCGGCACGCCCCAACCGCCCAGACAATAAACATTTATCCACACCGTTAATTCACAAGCACTCGAATTTAAGGTTCAAATTTAATCTTAAATCTTAGAATCTTGCAATCTTAGCATCCAGGCGGTCTGCCTGACCATCTAACTAACCTATCAGGTTAACTATTAGGCGACCTGGTAGGTTGCCTAGGGGCTAACCCACTGGCTCACCTAATAGGTGTCCTGCTCAATAATTAACCAGATTACATACTATATATAGAATGAGGTTACTGAGTAGATTACCAAGCAGGTTACCTGATATGCAACTTAGTATATAACCAATTAAATGACCTGCTCAGTAACTTACCAGATAACCAACAAGGTCAGGCCCGGCTCAGACTATAAAAATGTTATGGGTACGGGGTTAATTATGCAGGACAAAAAAAGTCCAATATTCAGGATTATCAATTTCATCTGCGGTTATGTCTAAATCATACATCGGATAGGTAAATTCCCGGCCATAACCAAAAATACCGTATTCAACCGGGACATCATTTATTGTTTCATTAAGCCAGGTCGCGATTGAAATTCCGCCGGCAAAATCGCCCTCGCCTAAATCTAAGTAATAACAGTCGTCTTCACTGCCGCGTATGATTGCGCTTTGACCTTTGAAATCAAATGCCCCATAATGTGTTTCTGTGTAATCAAGGTCGATTTTACCGATATCAGAATCATTGTATCTTCTGCCCGTATAGGGATTAATTGGAAACCTGCCAGCCATTATTTGATTCTCTTGATTAGCGATTGGATTGCCGCCAGGAAAGTATGAACATATTCCGCTCTCATCATCCGGGTCCCAGGATAACCCGTCAGTTGGATAATTTCCATAGTGGTCAACCGCATATGATTCAAGTACGGACTGGACAATATACATATTGTTCTTAACGCTTACCCGTCGTGCTCTTTCTTGAAACAATGAATAATGGGGGGCGGATAATGCGATTAAGATGGCAACTATTAAAATTGCCGCTAATAATTCAATGAGCGTAAACCCCTTTTGTTTGCCGTTATCACAGTGCATGGTGTTATATTTTATATAATAAAGAAAGGGCGGGAAAATTCCCGCCCTTTGAAGTTATTAAGAATTAGTTGTGCAGGACGAAGAAAACCCAGAAATCTTGTGAAAGGTCTTCTGCGGCAGCAGAGATTTCATACATCGGGAAATCATCTTCGGCTGTATTGCGTCCCCAACCCATGATTCCGTATTCCTGAGGCGGTAATTCGATTACATCGGTTTCTGGCCAAACTGCAACTGCGATAAATCCGGCATAGTCTTCATTTGCACCTTCATAATCAAAATAAGGGCAATCTTCATCTATACCAGCTTTTCTCGCCAATATACCCGGCTCATCAACGACGAAATCTTCACCATAGATAAAGTCTTCATAACCTACATTGTCATCATTGTATCTGACACCAGTGTATGGATTAACCGGCACATTACCAAATGTTCCTTCTTCTGGCGGATTGAAGATATCACCGCCCGGGAAGTAAAAACATAACGCATGTTCTTCAGCTGGTGATACCAAACCCGGCTGAACCGGGAATACGCCAAAATGGTCGGTTGCATATGCTTCCAACGAGGTCTGAATAATATGCATATTATTCTTGACGCTGGTTCGGCGTGCTCTTTCCTGGAACAGGACAAAGTTCGGAATCATCAATGCTAATAAGATACCAATGATAAGAATCACAACTAATAATTCGATTAAAGTAAATCCTTTTTCGTTTCTCATTTTTTTCTTCACCTCCTCTCTTTTATAAAGTAACTCTCTCTTTTGTATAATATTTATCATATTATTTGACATGCCCTTTTATAAGTAGAATATTTTAACAACTAATCGCGCTTTGTCAAGTCTTTTTTTATCATATTAACTTATTACCATGAATTACTTCGTTTGTGCTATTTGTTTATTTTTCAAAGTAGTTAGCATTATTTTATAAACTAAAGTTTATTATTTTTTTAAAATTATTCTCTTTGAGAAATTTTTAAGCAGAGGGGGTAATAAAATATTAAAAATTAAAAATTAAATATTAAATATCAAATAAAAATATTCAAAGGTTGCATTGTTTTTCGATTCGCAAGGCTAAAGCCCTGCCCTGCCATATCAGATAAAAAAAGAGTTAACCTTCCAATTGAAGATTAACTCCGAATACGAATTATTCTCCAGAAATGTTTTTATAAGGAAAACAGGAGATTTTTTCTTCTTGGACTCTCTCGCCTCGATTCGACAAAATCAATCGAGTCGAAGCGGGTGGTCTCTTTATAAATTCTTTTCGTGTTTTCGTGCTTTCGTGGTAATCGGTTCATTAATAAAAAAGCCCGGTAACGACCTACTCTCCCGTACCGTTACCAGCACAGTACCATTGGCCCTGGAGGGCTTAACGACTCTGTTCGGTATGGGAAGAGGTGTTGCCCCTCCGGTATTGCCACCGGGCACATTTTGGGATTAGGGATTGGGGGTTAGTAAAAACTAATCCTATTCCCTAATCACCAGTTACTATTATAAATGGCAGGCTCTCAAATAAGCCTCACGACTGATTAGTATCACTTGGCTCAATACATTACTGCACTTACACCTGTGACCTATCAACATTGTAGTCTACAATGAGTCTTATGGGTATTACTTCCTTACGGAAATATACACGGGAGACCTTATCTTGGGAGGGGCTTCCCACTTAGATGCTTTCAGCGGTTATCCCTTCCATACGTGACTACCGAGCTGTGCTCTTGGCAGAACAACTCGTGGATCAGAGGTATGTTCATCCAGGTCCTCTCGTACTGTGGACGACTTCCCTCAAGTCTCCTGCGCCCACGATGGATAGAGTCCGAACTGTCTCACGACGTTCTGAACCCAGCTCACGTACCGCTTTAATGGGCGAACAGACCAACCCTTGGGACCTTATTCAGCCCCAGGATGCGATGAGCCGACATCGAGGTGCCAAACCGGGCCGTCGATGTGAACTCTTGGGCCCGATCAGCCTGTTATCCCCAGAGTACCTTTTATCCGTTGAGCGATGGCCTTTCCACGCAGTACCACCGGATCACTAGGTCCGACTTTCGTCTCTGCTTGAATTGTTGCTCTCGCAGTTAAGCCGGCTTGTGCCCTTGCACTCAGCACACGGTTACCGTCCGTGTTGAGCCGACCTTAGAGCGCCTCCGTTACTTTTTAGGAGGCGACCGCCCCAGTCAAACTGCCCGCCTGCCACTGTTCCTAAACCGGATTCACGTTTTAGGTTAGAATTCCAACAAAACAAGGGTGGTATTTCACTGATGACTCAGCTCCACCTAGCGGCAGAGCTTCAAAGTCTCCCACCTATGCTACACATGCTTTGCCAAAATCCAATAGCAAGTTACAGTAAAGGTTCACGGGGTCTTTTTGTCCAATCGCGGGCAGGCGGCATCTTCACCGCCACTACAATTTCGCCGGGCTTCTCGTCAAGACAGCGTTCTACTCGTTACACCATTCGTGCAGGTCGGAACTTACCCGACAAGGAATTTCGCTACCTTAGGACCGTTAGAGTTACGGCCGCCGTTTACTGGGGCTTCGGTTAAATGCTGCCCCGCGATTGCTCGCAGATGACATCCTTCCTTAACCTTCCAGCACCGGGCAGGTGTCAGTCCCTATACATTGACTTACGTCTTAGCAGAGACCTGTGTTTTTGTTAAACAGTCGGTAGAACCACTTCACTGCGACCCGCTTGCGCGGGCACCCCTTCTTCCGAAGTTACGGGGTTAGATTGCCGAGTTCCTTAACGAGAGCTCACCCGAGCGCCTATGGATATTCTCCTCACCCACCTGTGTCGGTTTACGGTACGGTCAGCCTAAGTTCTGACTTAGAGGTTTTTCTCGGCAGAAAAGCAAGTCGAGTTCTTCTGATTGCTCAGAATCCCATTTCTGACCCGGAATTACGAGTGCGTTATTATCCAACACTCCATCCAAATCAGTTAGACCGGGACATCCAACACCCGGCTCAACTATTATTTCTGCGTCCCCCCATAGTTCGTAACGAACTTAAACTGGTAGCGGAATATTAACCGCTTTTCCATCGCCTACGCTTCTCAGCCTCGGCTTAGGGGCCGACTGACCCTGGGCGGATTAACCTTCCCCAGGAACCCTTGGGTTTTCGGCGTGCTCGTTTTTCACGAGCATTATCGCTACTCATTCTGACATAATCACTTCTGCTTCGTCGAACGCATCTCGCGATGCGTCTTCAACCTACAACAGAACGCTCCCCTACCCAATTACTCTTGCGAGTAATTGCCACGGCTTCGGTATTAAGCTTTAGCCCCGGTAAATTTTCAGCGCAAGTCCACTTGACTGGTGAGCTGTTACGCACTCTTTAAATGATTGCTGCTTCTAAGCCAACATCCCAGCTGTCTTAGTAAACTCACATCTTTTGCCACTTAGCTTATATTTAGGGACCTTAGCCGGTGGTCTGGGTTATTCCCCTTTCGGCAATGAAGCTTAGCCCCCACTGCCTCTTTCCTTGACTCATAGCTGACGGTATTCGGAGTTTAATCGGGTTTTCTCCAACTTAGTTGGAGATCGCCCATTTAGTGCTCTACCGCCGTCACCAAACATCAAAGACTGTTCCTAGAAACATTTCGGGGAGAACCAGCTATCACCCGGTTTGGTTAGCCTTTCACTCCTATCCACAGTTCATCCGAGGGTATTGCAAGACCCACCGGTTCGGACCTTCCTCCGATGTTACTCGAAGTTCATCCTGACCATGGATAGCTCACACGGGCTTCGGGTCTATAACATCGAACTAATCGCCCATTTCGGACTCGCTTTCGCTGCGGCTGCTGTCTTCAAAGACATTAACCTTGCTCGATGAAATAACTCGTCAGATCATTATGCAAAAGGCACGCGGTCACCTTGCTTACTAAACCTTGCGGAAAGATAAGCAGGGCTCCCACTGATTGTAAGCATACGGTTTCAGGTTCTATTTCACTCCCCGCCAGGGGTTCTTTTCGCCTTTCCCTCACGGTACTTGTTCACTATCGGTCAACCACGAGTATTTAGCCTTATCAGATGGTCCTGACAGATTCCCACGGAATTTCTCGTGCTCCGTGGTACTTGGGATTTAATCAGAGGAGAACTTTTCGATTTCGCCTACTGGACTATCACCGTCTATGGATTGTTCTTTCCAGAACTTTTCGGCTATCAAAAAGTTTTTCTGACTCCTCCAACTCTGAGCAGTTGTTGCGACTAAATCCCGCAACGCCGCCAATGCAACGCCTGCACGCTTTAACGCATTGGTCGGTTTAGGCTGTTTCCCTTTCGCTCGCCACTACTAGGGAAATTGAGATTTCTTTCTCTTCCTCCACTTACTGAGATGTTTCACTTCAGCGGGTTTGCTTCACTGGACCGAAGTCCAGCGATATACCGACATGACTCGGTATGGGTTTTCCCATTCGGAAATCGCCGGGTCAAAGGATGTGTGCTCCTCACCGACGCTTATCGCAGCTTGCCACGTCCTTCCTCGCCTGTGGTTGCCAAGGCATCCACCATATGCTCTTAGTAGCTTATGAATGAGCCTGCCATTTGTTAAAAAAGACTTTTAACTATACTTCCAGATTTTCAAAGAACAATTATTTTCGATTTAAATTTGACCACAGAACTATCGAGATAGATTCTGAGGGTAACAATAATTATAACTAAACTTTCAGATTTGTCAAGAGAAAACTTTTTCCAGCGGATTAGAGAAAAAAGGGTATAAATATCCTTCCACTTTTTTCTTTTACAGCAAATTAAGGAATCAAAGAACTACTGTTCATATTATATACATATTTATGTTTTTGTCAAGGATTAATTCAAGCGCGCTCGAAAAAAGTCACCCTCTTGACTTTTCGGCATTACTCTTTTATTATAGATATCAAATTGTATGCGTATACTGATTGTATCGACTGCTTACTGGCCTTATCCGTCCGGTGTCTCAGAAGTAATATATTATTTATCCAATGAACTTAATGCACGCGGACACAAAGTGACAGTTCTGACCACCAATTACTCCAAAATTTATGACGACGGTCATAATGCAGATTTTGATGTGGTGCGGGTCGGCAAGGCAGTCGAAATTCATATCAACCAATCTGTGTCCCATATATCTTTAGGCTATGATATTCCTGTTAAAATAAAGCGTCTCTTGAAAAACGAGCACTTTGATATTATTCATTATCATAATTGTTTTCCTTTAGAATTGGAATCCTGGGTCCTGCATTACTCAAAAACCATTAACTGCGTATCTTTCCATACCATCGGATTCAAACGAAATCCGCTTTTTGATATCGGTGCGTTTATCTTTAAGAAGTATATTAATAAAATCCATGGCCACATCGCCATCTCGGAAATTGCCCGTAATTGGAACCGCCCGTATTTTCCCGGTGATTATACGATTATCCCGAATGGTGTTGATACCGAACGCTTTTCATTATCAGTCGAACCATTTGAGAAACCGAAAAATGCTTTTGTTATTCTTTACCTGGGTCGGCTACATCAAAGAAAAGGAATTTTTGTCGCCTTAGACGCTTTTAAAAATATCAAGGACAAATATCCCAATACGCTTTTATATGTTGTCGGCAAGGGTCTTTTGGAAAACGAAGCCCAAGCATATACAGAAAAATTAGGACTAAACAATTGCTGCCGATTTTTTGGTTATGTCAGTCGCGATGAGCTGCCCCGTTTTTATCGCACCTGTGATGTCTTTATTTCGCCGGCATTAGGCGGGGAAGCACAGGGCATTGTTTTATTAGAAGCCATGGCAAGCGGCAAAGCCGTAATTGTATCCGCAATTCCCGGTTATCAGGAAGTCGTTGCGGACAATGAAAACGGTCTGCTTTTCCAGACCGGTTCAAGCCAGGATTTAGCAGAGAAAATCCGTTTGGTCATGAACGATAACCTGCTCCGACAAAAACTGGAAATAAATGCGCGCGGGCGGGCGGAACAATATGCCTGGCCCAAAATCGTTGAGCGGGTCGAAAATTATTATACCGAATTAATCGCCCATCATAAATCCTCGTTTTGACATTTATCGGTTCTTCTGGTATCATTTATTGATTAATAACAATGAAACGCAATTTATCTAAGCTGTTATTTCAAAACCCAAAACTAAAGACCGTTTTGCCGATTCTTAATGGTGTAAATAAAAAAGGCGGGATTTATCTGGTTGGCGGTGCGGTTCGAGACGCTTTGCTGAAACGCACCCCTGATGATTTTGATTTTGCGGTTTCGGGCAGCGGTATTGCTTTTGCACAAAAATTTGCCAAACAGACGCGAGGCGCTTTTGTTCTGCTTTCCCAACCAGATGATGAGGCACGGGTAGTCATTGACAAGACAACTTATGATTTTAACGGACTTGGCAAAAAACCGCTTCAAAATGACCTTGCGCGGCGCGATTATACGGTTAATGCTATGGCAATTGATTTAAGAAAACCGAATACAATAATTGATAAGTTAAACAGCCGCCGCCATCTCAAACAAAAATTGCTTGTGCCGGCATCAGAAAATTCGCTCAAACTCGACCCGTTACGGATTCTGCGCGCATTTCGGCTTGCATTGGAACTGAATTTTCAAGTTTCGGATAAGGTTTTTTTGCTGGCTCGAGATATCACGCTTACCAAAATCGCGTCGGAGCGGATTTCCTACGAATTATTGCGGATTTGTGAATCGACCAAATCGCATAAATACGTCAAACAATTATATAAGCTTAATCTGCTCGAGCAAATCCTGCCACAAGCGATTCCGCTTCTGCGTGATAAGCCGCTCTTTGCCCATTCCTTACGCACCTATCACAAAATCGAATTGCTCGTATCCCGGAAAAGTTATTTTAACCGGTTCCAGGATGAATATGATAAATATTTTACAGGTTTTCCTTTTCGCCGGGCACTCTTAAAAATCACCGGGCTCCTGCACGATATTGCTAAACCGCAGACCCAGTTTAAAACTTCGGAAGGCGATGTCCATTTTTACGGACACGACAATCTCGGCGCAAAAATGGTCAAGCAACTTGCATCTGAAAAACTGCGCTTGTCCCGCAAACAAACACAGATGTTAAAAGACCTGGTTTCTTATCATATGCGGTTGCACTTATTGGCGACGGCGCCAGAACTGACAGACCGTGCTATTCGCAGATTTTTTCGTGATTTAGGTGATGAATTTTTTGGTCTTATGATACTGACTTATGCAGACGGTTATGCGACTGCTAAAATTACTAGCCACCTGGAACGTACTTTTACGCGGATGATGAAACTAAAAAAAGCCGACGACTCTAAAAAGAAAGTTATCCGTTTAATAAATGGTAATGATTTGATTGCACTCGGCTATAAACCCGGACCCTTTTTCAAAACTATTTTGCAGGAATTAGAAGAGCTCCAGCTTGATGGAAAAATTAAAAACAAAGAGCAGGGACTGGAATATATTAAAAATCATTTTCCTGAATTAACCACTTGACCACAATAAATTTTACCGATAATATACAATAATGCCTAAAGTAGTTGCGATAACAAATCAGAAAGGCGGGGTTGGCAAAACCACGACCGCAATCAATCTTTGCGCGGCTCTGGCATTGGAAGGCGAAAAGATTTTATTGGTCGATTTAGACCCGCAAGCCCATTCTACACTTGGTCTCGGTGTTCAGAAACACACCGTGACCAAATCGGTCTATGATGCGATTTTAGACCAGGCCAAAACCAAGGATATCTACATAAAAATAAATGATAATCTTGACCTGCTGCCTTCAAATATATCATTGGCTGGCGCTGAAGTTGAGCTGGTTTCTTTACTTGACCGCGAAAACCGCTTAAAACGAGCAATCAATACGATGGCGCATGATTATTCTTATATCTTTATTGACTGCCCGCCGACCCTTGGTTTAATAACCATTAATGGGCTGGTCGCGGCAAATAGCGTTTTGATTCCGATTCAGTGCGAATATTATGCCCTGGAAGGAATTGTCCGATTACAGGACACAATTAATCTGGTTAAAAAACATATTAATCCTGAATTAAATATCGAAGGTATTGTCTTGACGATGTTTTCCAAACATATCAACCTATCTATCCAGGTTGCGGATGAAGTCAGAAAATATTTTAATGAAAAAGTTTACGAGACAGCGATTCCGCGCTCAATTCGCCTGGCTGAAGCGCCCAGTTTTGGCAAGACAATTTTCCAGCATGATGCTAATTCTTCAGGCGCCCTGGCTTATCGCGCCTTGGCTCAGGAATTTTTATCAAAACAACCGAACCGCCTTCAATATGTTCAACCAGGATTACAAAATATAGCAAGTTCTGATAACACAGAAATTAAACAATGAGACTACGGGGCACACAGATATTTTTAAACAAGTTTTATCCGTGTTTATCCGTAGCGATAAATAAATTAATATGAGTAAAAAAGCATTAGGTAAAGGAATTTACGCATTATTGCCCCAGTCGCCGGACAAGATTGAGACCGAACCCGACCTTGTTCAGTATTTAGATGTAAATATTGTTAAGCCCAATCCGTATCAGCCGCGCATGAATCCGCAGGAAGATTTATCTGATTTGGTTGCGTCGATTCGGGAAAAAGGGGTTATCCAGCCGATTTTGGTGCGCACCCGTAAAGAAGTTAATACTGACACGATTAATTATGAACTGGTCGTCGGTGAACGACGATTGCGCGCAGCCCGCGAAGCCGGTCTTGAAAAAATACCGGCAATTATCAAAGAGCTGACTGAAATCGAAATGGTCGAATGGGCATTGATTGAAAATATCCAGCGTGCCAATTTAAATATTATTGAAGAAGCCCTGGCTTATAAACGCCTGATGGAAGATTTTTCCATGACTCATGAGATGATTGCCGATAAAGTCGGTAAGAACCGCTCGACCATTACCAATGCCTTAAGATTATTAACTCTGCCGGAAACGATTCGCAACTATATTTTGCAGAACAAAATCAGCTTTGGTCATGCCCGCGCTCTCTTATCTTTAACTGACCGCAAGCTTCAAGAACAAATCTGTGACCGAATCATCAATGAAGGACTCTCGGTACGTGATGCTGAAGCATTATGTATGCCCAATATAAAAACTCGTACCCGCCTGAGTAAAACCATACCTCAGAAACGACAGCCTGATGTCCATCTCGTTGCCTTGCAAGAACAGCTGCAGGATTATCTGCGTACTAAAGTAAATATTTCCAAGCGCGCTCAAAAAGGTGTGGTTTCGATTGAATTCTATTCAGATGACGATTTGACCCGTTTAATCAAACTGATTACCGGTAACAACACATCTTTAAAATAAATACTTATTCGTGTAATGCGTATATTTGTGTTATTCGTGGTAAAAAATAATTAGAATCCGATGAAAAAAGAAATTGAAATAATCATAACCTCTCTGTACAAGCCAAAAACCTTTCAGCGCCGTTTGTCTCTTTGGCAGTTTCGGTTCATTGTCATGATTGGCATCGTCCTCTTATTATTGGGTGGTTTAGGGCTTTTTCTGCTGCATTATACAAATCAGCAGAATATGTCAATCCATTATTTAATTGAAGACAATCTTCGACTTGAACAGGAAAATAAAAAAGTAACCGAGCTCCAGAACCGGCTCAATTTTCTGGAAGCGGAACGGGCGAAAATAGCAATCATGCTCGGTGCCGATAAAAACCCACCGCCCCTAAAACTCGAAGATTTACAAGAAGAATACAAACCGTATGAAAAACCGGAAATCATAACCAGCACATCCCGTTTTCAGTCCGCACCGACGACCGGTTATATCATTTCCCGCGGGTTTTCCAAAGCTCACGAAGCAGTCGATTTTGCGGCACCGCTCGGCATGCCGGTTTTTGCGGTCGGCTCAGGTGTAGTCAAAGATGTCGGTAACGATACTTTTTATGGTAATTATATCCTGCTTGATTTAGGTGATAACTATCAGGCATTTTATGGCCATCTTTACAAAACCATTAAATCTGCTCAAGCAAATGTTGCGGCTGGTGAAATTATCGGATATGTCGGCACTTCGGGCAGATCAACCGCCCCGCACCTTCATCTCGAAATTTGGCGAATCAAAGATGGTAAAAAAATCCGTCTGGACCCCCAAAAAGAATTACAGGCAGTCCTCAAACCACGATAAACAAATCTGCGTTTATCTTTGTTCTTTTTAATATTTTGTAATTTTTTGCCTCATATTTTTCAGGTGTGTGCCTTCCCAATAATATTTTTCGCATTTTAAACAACAGGCAAACTTGTCTTTAGTCTGAAAAATATAAAACGGCACTTTGCCCTTTACGTCATCTTTGGCAACCGAAACCAGCTTTTGATTGCACCTTAGACATCTTGTGAATGGCTTGATTTCCTTTTGCAGATTAAAATGTTTAATTATTTGCGATACCTGCTCCTCGGCCTTTTCACTGCGGATAAACAACACTTCAGGATATGCTTTTAATTTTGTGTTGCGGGTCAAAAAAATTCTGTCTGTTTGTTTGGCTGACTTAAGTGCGGACAAAGGATTTGCCGCTAAATCTTTTTTCTCAATATATAAAGCATCAATTCCCAGCACCCGTAGTTCACGGGCCAGCTTACCGAGCATAAAATCAACCAGAAATCTGACCGCCATATATCTTATGATAGATTAGCATTTTGTTTTTGACAACATCTTTGTTTTAAATAGAACGGGTGCGTCCTGGTTTTACAGGACGCACCCGCGATTAGTTCGCATATAAGACATTTATTAAAAAAGGAATTAGGGAAAGTGGGGTCAAGTTCTCAGACAGCTTGAAAGGAGGTTTGCATTGCATCACTATTCGGGGTCTGAATAGCGATGAAGGAGGTTAAGATGCTTTTTAGGGTGGGTATCTGAGAACACCTTTCCCTAATCCCTTTTATATATTGACCAAATAAATTGTCAGAAGATGCTATTAGCTTAACAATTAATTATAACAAATCTTGTTTTGGTTGTCAACCCTGCGTTGTAAATCCGATGCTATATTTACTCTTCCAGTCTGGTCACAAATCTCCGTGTTTATTCTAACTCTGGTAGATGTTTGGAAAATCTTTAACATCAGACAGTCCGGTTCTTTCTGCCCGGTTCTTATCTGTCCTTCCTGTCATGTCTATATCAAAGATGTTATCACTCTTTATATTTCTGGATTTAATCAGAGAAACATTATTTTCTACATCAAATCTAAATCTAAATAAAATTAGATTGTTTATTACAGCATTTATAGCAAACAATATGACCATGCCTGATGGCGACCCTATGAGTCGCTGACCGGTTAAATGTGTGCCTGATTTTACCTGAGCGCGACATGGCAAACGGCTCATCTTGACCATGCCAGGATACGGCATCCCGGCGCTATTATTTAACACACAACTTTAATTAAAACCGTTGAATCCGTAAAATCCGTGGTTTCGATTTCTTGTTTTTGTGGTATCTTACTTTTTATTACCGGTTATCTTAAACACCTTTGCCAATAAATAGAATATACCCAAACCAATGACCCCGATGATTATTAATAAGACCAATGACTGCCATAACCCAGTAATCGGGAATTTATTAAGCAAGCGTTTTAAGAGTAAATAACTTACGCCGCCGCTGATTAATGAAAATAAGAGAGATAGTAATGTTGTCTTAAGTATTTGCTTGCCGCCCAATGGACCGATTTTTCTTCGGCACAAATAGAACAAAACTCCGAAATTAACAAAGGCGCAGAATGAAGTCGCTAATGGAAAAGCCTGAAAACCGATTACCCACATCAAACTTCTCACAATAATAAAATTTATTATCACGACTGATAAACCGACAAATGCCGGTGTTTTAGTATCTTTTAAAGCATAAAAACAAGCCGCCACGCTTCTTACTCCGGCTGATGCAAAAATTCCCGGCGCGTATAACATTAATGCCTGGGCTGTAAATAGAGTGTCTTCAGGTGTAAACTTACCGCGCTGGTAAATGACCCGGCAAATCGGAATTGCTAAAACCAAAAACAAAGTGGCAATCGGTATGGTTAATAATGAGACCAGTTTCAATGCATGCCCTAATCTTTCTTTTAATGAAACAATCATATCCTGCGAAACCCGCGATGAAAACTCAGCCACTGCAACACTGCCGATTGCGACGCCAAACAAACCGGCTGGTAAATGCATGACCCGATACGCATAATTAAGATAAGTAATCGAGCGCTCGGCTAAAAATGTAACCAAAAATGTATTGACCGCAAAATTTATCTGATATGCGGCAAAACCGAGAATAGTCGGCACCCATAAGAAAAAAACTCTTTGCAGTTGTTTGTCTTTCAAGTTAAAATAAAAATGGTAGTGAAATCCCTTTTTAAATAAGAGCGGTAATTGTACCCCAAATTGAAAAATTGCGCCAATCGTCACGCCATATGCCATACCCAGAATCGGCTCCATGCCCAGATTAACAAAATATTTATACGACACAACCGGCACCACAATTGAAAAGACATTGAAAAATGCCGGTGCGATTGCCGGAATAAAAAAATGCTTGAACGAATTTAAAATACCCATTGCCCAGGCAGCCAAGGCAACAAATAACAAGAACGGAAACATAACTCTGGTCAGGGCAATCGTCAGTTCTTGCTTACCCGGGGTCGCGCCAAAACCATAGGCAATCAGTTTCACAATTTGCGGTGCAAAAACAATACCCAGAACGCTTAATAATCCGAGAAAGATAAACATGGTATTGAACATATTAGAAGCAAACCGCCAGATCTGTTTTCTTTCCTGGTGAGCTAAATTATCAATAAAGGTCGGCACAAACGCAGCGGACAGGGCGCTTTCCGCAAATAAATCACGCAGAAGATTGGGAATGCGAAACGCCACCTGATACGCATCAGTCGCAAAACCGGCGCCGAACAGATAAGCAAAAACCGATTCCCGACCCAGCCCGGCAATCCGGCTGATTAAAGTGCCGATTGTGAAATTTCCAACCCGTCGGGTAAATTTATCAAGCATAATCTGTTCTCGTCATTGTATGATGAAAAAATGGGTTTGTAAATATTTATTATTCAATTTAATATCTTGTATTTTAGTCAATTTTACTTATAATCCTATAAACAATGGATAAACAGCAAATAATCGATAAGATAAAGGCGCTCAAAAAAGAGCGAAATGCCGTAATTCTTGTGCACAATTACCAGCGGCCTGAGATTTACGAAGTTGCTGATTTTATCGGTGATTCGCTCGACTTATCTCAAAAAGCACAAGACACCAAAGTCCGTTTGATTGTCTTTTGCGGGGTCCATTTTATGGCTGAGACTGCCAAGATATTAAATCCGGATGCCAAGGTTTTATTGCCGGCAATTGATGCCGGTTGTGAAATGGCAGATATGATTAAAGCTGAAGCATTGCAGATCAAGAAAAAAGAACTCGGTAATATCGTGGTGGTTGCTTATGTCAACACTCCGGCTGATGTTAAAGCCGAATCTGATATCTGCTGCACTTCAGCTAATGCGGTAAAGGTTGTTGCGTCCATTCCTCAAGATAAAAAAATCCTGTTTGTGCCGGATAAAAACTTAGCCGCTTACGTACAAACACAAACGCACCGTGATATCATTGCCTGGCAAGGTTTTTGTTATGTTCATGCATTGTATTTTAATAAAGCCGATGTAGAACAGGCAAGGAAAGATTATCCAGATGCAAAAATTATTGTTCACCCTGAGTGTCTGCCGGAAGTTACCGAGGCAGCTGATTTTATCGCTTCAACCAGCGGTATGGTCAGATTAGCCAAAGAGTACGATGAAATCGTATTGGGAACTGAAGCAGGTATGTGCAACCGGATTAAACATGATTACCCAAACATTGCCTGCCATCCCTTAAAAAGAACTGCTATCTGTGTAAATATGAAAAAGATTACTTTAAATAAAGTTTTAAATGTGCTTGAAACTGAAACCAATGAGGTTTTAGTTTCTGAACCAACCGCTTCAAAAGCCCGCCAGGCTTTAGTAAGAATGCTTGAAATTACTGGTTAAATTCTTCTAAGTGATTTTGATGGGTGCGACCTGTAAAACCGGGTCGCACCCGTAACTTTTTATCTTATCTCTTCGTATTTAGGTTTGACAAAGATAAGTTTGCCGACATTGGTTTCAATCGAACCCTGCACCACAACTTCAAGTTCTTTTCCCATTGAGCGGGCACCGCCGGCAATCACAACTTTAATCCCGCCGTCCAGATAACCGATACCTTCGTCATGCTCTTTCCCTTTTTTAGACACGACTACTTTGAATTCTGAGCCGGGCAGGTAGCCGGGCTTTAAGATTTCATAAAGGTCATTCAAGTTAACAATCTTTGCGCCGGCAACCAGCGATTGCGGTAAATTAGCAGTGAGCAAATTTTTGCTTTCATCATTGGACACAATAATCGCCGCTCTGTTCTTAATGGCAAGCTTGATTAATTCCTGTTTATTGAGCTGTTTATTATAAACCCTAACCCTGCCTTGAGCAGCTGTTTTAATCCGCTCAATGTTTTCATTGAGCCGTTTCTGATTATTCTCATCCCGGTTTATATTAGCCGGAATTACTTCATAGATCGGATAAGGAATTAAAATAAACCGGCCGGTAAAAATTTCTTTTTCAATTAAAAGCGTACAACGGCTGTCACTTAAAGTCTGTTCGTCTATTATATAAGTCTTGTCTTTCTTTCTAAAAAACATAAACAATCTCCTTTAATTATTTACTACGAATAACACTAATAAACGAATCTCACGAACATTTTTTGGAGTAAAAGTAAATGTTTTATTCGTGTTATTCGAATAATTCGCGCTATTTGTGGTCATCTGTTTCTTATTCTTTCTTTATACTATTCCTAATATCTCCAATGCCTGGTGCACAGTGGTTGCGCCAAACATTTCGATTTTCTTGTCTTTTTTATCTTGCAGATTATATGCCGGTCTAACCAGAGCGTGAAATCCCATCTTAACGCATTCATTGATCCGGTTTTTTGTTAATGCGACTGGTCTGATTTCGCCAGCAAGTGATACTTCACCAACCACGGCGGTTTTTGCATCAATCGGTTTATTCCGATAAGTTGAGGCAATCGCGGCGAGGATTCCTAAATCTGCGCCACTTTCACTGATTTTCAAGCCACCGCTCGTATTAACAAAGATATCCTGATTGCCCACGTTCATACCGCAATGCCGCTCTAAAACACATAACAACATTGCCAGTCGGCGCGCATCAAAACCAGTGCAGACCCGTTGCGGATAGGTATAATAACTTGGTGCGGCAAGTGCCTGCACTTCTAAAAGAATCGGTCGGGTACCTTCAATAGTCGGAATTACAACTGAACCAACTCGTTTTTCTTGCGTCTGCGTGTGGTCATGAGATAAAAAAAGCAGGGACGGACTCTCGACTCCAACCAGACCATTTTCACTCATCTCAAAAATCCCGATTTCCTGAGTCGAACCGAACCGGTTTTTGGTTGCTCGTAAAATCCGGTACTGACCAAACTTATCACCTTCAAAATACAAGACTACATCGACAATATGCTCTAAGGTTTTGGGTCCGGCAATCGAACCAAATTTAGTAATATGCCCGACGATAATCACTGACGGCCCGGCTTCACCTTTGCCTTTAATCGTCCTTAAAATCTCAGCTGTACATTCCCGAACCTGACCGACACTTCCCGGACTTGAGATTAACTTATCTGAATAAACAGTCTGAATCGAGTCAATAATAACCAGGCTCGGTTTTAACATTTCAATCTGGGCTAAAATGTTTTCCAGCTGATTTTCGGCTAAAAGGTAGATATTCTCATTTTTGACACCGAGCCGCTCAGAGCGGAGTTTAATCTGTTCGATTGACTCTTCACCTGATACATATAAAACGCTCTGCTTATTTTTATTTTCAATCTGGGCAGCGATTTGCAAAGTCAGGGTCGATTTACCAATACCGGGTTCGCCGCCAATCAGAATAATCGAACCGGCAACAATGCCGCCGCCTAAAACCTGGTCTAATTCTTTGATATTGGTCGGATTGCGCAATTTACCAAAATACGCTACTTTGGATATGAGCACAGGTTGGGCAGAAAAACCATCCGGCCGTTTTGAAACTTTACTCTTGCTTCTTATCTCTTCAACCAGAGTATTCCAGCTGTTACAGGAGGGACACCGACCCAGCCATTTTGCCGTTTCGGCACCGCAATTCTGGCACACATAAACTGTCTTCTGTCCTTTTACCATTGTCTTTCGCGAGTCTCTGATTTTTCTGTACTAATCGGCAGCGTCATAATATGGTTATATTTCGTCTTCAAACTCTGGTAAAGAGACTTCGCCGACATAATTTTCAAATTTCATTATCTCTTTACGATAAGTCAGTTTTAGCATATCGGTCGGTCCGTTTCTCTGTTTGGCAATATTCAGTTCAGCAATACCTTTATACTCTGGTTTATCCCGGTATTCTTGATAGATTTCTGGCCGGTACAACATTAAAACCATATCCGCATCCTGTTCAATCGCACCTGATTCTCTCAGGTCAGCTAATTGCGGCCGCTTGTCTTCGCGTCGTTCTGGCATCCGGGAAAGCTGGGATAAAGCCACGACCGGCACATTCAGTTCTTTTGCCAATGCTTTTAGCGCCCGTGAAATATCTGAGATTTCCTGCTGCCGGGTTTTCTGTCCCGAATAAACAGTCGGCTCGCATAACTGAATATAATCAATAATAATCATAGCCAGATCGCTTTCTGCTTTTAAACGCCGCGCTTTGGCTTTTATTTCTAAAACCTTCATTGATGCCGAATCATCGATATACATTGGCAGGTGCTCTAAATAACTGGCAACATTGGCAAGCTTATTCCATTGTGCTTTAGAGAGCTGTCCTTTGCGAATCGTGTGGAACGGAATCCCGGCTTCGGCGCAGATAACCCGTTCGATTAAAGTCTCGGTTGTCATTTCCAGAGAGAAAATAGCAACCGGTATTTCATGCCGTTTGCCCGTATGGGTTGCGATATTTAAAGCGAGTGAGGTTTTACCGGTAGTCGGACGACCGGCAATAATGATTAATTCACCCGGCTGAAAACCGCTGGTCAGCTCGTCTAAACGGGTAAAGCCGGTTTCACAGCCAGTTACTAACCGTTCACGGTTTTGAAACCGCTCTTCAATTTTTTTCACTAACGGCTTAAAAACATCTTTCATCGCAACCAGACCGCGCCGCAGTTTCTTTTCTTTAATCTCAAAGATTAAATGTTCAGCCCGGTCGAGCATCTCGTCGGCAGTCGTGCTCGAAGCATAACTTTCCGAAACAATCTGGGTTGCGGTCTGAATCAGCTTGCGCTGCACGGCTTTTTCTAAAATCAACTTACAGTGCTCTTCAATATTTGCCGTGGTTTCAACCACCTGCACCAGAGTTGACAAATACTCCCGGCCGCCGACCTTATCCAGTTCTTTCATCTTGGCCAGTTCTTCGCCGGCAGTTAAGACGTCAATCGCGACATTGCGCTCGAACAAACTGGCGAGTGCCTGAAATATCTTGCGGTGCGAGTTTAAATAAAAACAGGATTCGTCTAAAAACTCCAGGGCACAGACAACCGCCTCAGAGTCTAAAAGCATTGAGCCGAGCACTGATTGTTCAACCTCAGTAACCTGAGGCGGAGTCCGGTCGGTCTGAACCACTGCTTCACTCTTATTGGTTTTCATAATTATATCTCTTTACTGATAATTTCCATTAATTTTTTACTAAACTCCTTTTTGGTCTGTGCGGGTAGTTTTTGAACTCGGTTTTTAAAAATCAGGGTCGGGGTAATGAATTCGCTGTGTAAAGTCTGGACTGGATTGGCAACAATTAGATTTAAATGCTTCTCTTTTAGTTTTGTTTTTGCCTGGCTAAGATTATTGTGCGTGTCCAAGGAAAAGCCGACAATGTATTTATTGTGCTTTGTTTCAGCGATTGATTTAAGAATATCCGGGGTGCGGGTTAATTTTAATTGCAGTTCTTTTGTTTTCTGTTTTTCACTAAAACTCTGGCTTGGTTTATAATCACTCACTGCTGCAGTCATAATTAGTGCGTCACAGTCTTTTATTACCGCACGCACCGCCACGAGCATTTCCTGGCTTGACTTTACCTGCCTGGTCGTTACGCCATCGGGAATCGGAACCGATACATTGGCCGCAATCAGCAAAACTTCTGCTCCGGCATCTTTTGCCGCATTGGCAATCTCAATGCCCATTTTACCGCTTGAACGGTTAGTAATAATCCGAATCGGGTCGATCTCTTCTTCGGTCCGGCCGGCGGTTATAACGATTTTCTTATTTTTAAGAAGCGCGTTCTGGTTTAAAACAGATTTTAACTGGTCCACAATAAGTTGAATGTCCGGAAATCTGCCTTTACCGATTTCCTGGCATGCCAGCTCGCCGACTCCGGGCTCGACAAATTTACAGCCGAGCGACTTTAGATAGGTAATATTTTTCTGAGTTATTTTTGACTCCCACATCCGAAAGTTCATGGCGGGCACAAAAATTACCGGGTGGTCAGCCGATAGAATTATGGTTGATAATAAATCGTCGGCAATGCCGGCTGCGGCTTTGGCAATAATATTGGCAGTTGCCGGTGCGATTATTAATGCCCGGGTATCTTTGGATAAATCGATATGAACCGGTGAGATTTCTTTTTCAAAAAACATCTCGGTAAAGACCGGGTGTCGGGGTAGTGTTTCAAATGAAAGCGGAGCTACGAACCGCTTCGCATTTTTGGTCATCACGACCCACACATCATATTGCTCTTTTTGTAAAATCCGCAACAGTTCCAGTGCTTTGTAAGCGGCAATACTGCCGGTTACGCCAAGCATAATCTTGGTTTTGCCGGTTGGCTCAGATGCGGTTGTTCGTTTCAAGTTTTTCCTTATTTTGAAGTTGTGCTTTCTTTTTTTTCAGAAAGTTCATACCTTTTTAATACTTTTTTTAAGGCGGCAATATACGGATTAACCTCGTCTTTGCCCGCAACGACTCTTTTGATTTTTTTATCCGCAGTCATTTCCAGAGCAATCGCATCACTGTGCAGTTCCGACTTTTCTTTTGCCTGTTCAATTCGGATGGTTTCGACATTCATTTGCTCAGGTGTCTGTAAAATGCTTTTCTTGGATTTGCGTCCCCGTTTTTTTACAACCGGTTCTTCCTGCACTTTTATTTCCGGTACTGCGGTTTCAGGCAGCAAATCGTTCTGCGGTACTTGAACCGGTTTTGTCGCTTCGGTCATCTTGCGCGCTTCCTTAGATGCCAACACAATTGTTAAATATTTATTGGGTATATGTTCAGTCAGTTTTTCTATTTCAATAAACTTCATTTAACTCCTCTCTCTTCTATTTCGATACCCGCAGCCGTTCCGCGCGGATAATTGCCATTAAATCTGCGATTGCCTTGTTCAGGTCATTATTGACAATCACATAATTTATAAATGGCCGTTTACTTTTAATATTGTTAAATACGAGCGTCATCTCGGCACTCGCTTTGGAAAACCGCTCTTTGATTTTATCCGAACTGCTCCGGCTCCGATTTTTCAGCCGTGCCCACAATTCGTTCAGAGACGGTGGAATAACATAGATACCGACCGTGTGTGGATAAAACCTTTTCATGGATTTGACACCGGCAATATCCAGGTCCAAAATAATATCTTTACCCTGTTCGATTTTTTTAAGAATCGGCTGTTTGGGCGTACCGTATCTTGCGTCGTAGATTGTGGTCGACTCTAAAAGCTCGCCGGTTTTGAACCACTGGTCGAATTTCGCATCGCTCACAAAATAGTATTCGCGTCCGTTTTTCTCGTGTGGTCGTTTGGCACGCGTAGTTGCGGAAACTGAATACCAGATATTTTTATCTTTTCTGGCAGCGGCATAGCACAAAGTCGTCTTGCCGGCAGCTGACGGCGATGCCAGGACAAATACCTTTGGTTTATAATATGCTTTGAGGTTAAGTTTTTTACTCAACATTTCTCACCTGTTCTCGCAAGGCATCGATTTCTTCTTTGATTTGAATGCCATCCCGGCTGATTGAGGTATCGCGTCCTTTGGCAAGAATCGTTTCGATTTCTCTGAGCATTTCGGCAAGAATAAATTCCAGTTTACGGCCCACGCTGTGGATTTTTTTAGTTCGAATCGTCCGCACAAACGAACGGATATGACTGTTCAGCCGGACTACTTCTTCGGTGGTTGCTCTTGATGAATTTAAGAGTTCAATCTGATTATTCTCCGCGGCCGATGCGTCACGATTTCGAGTACTTATGACCGCTTTAGCATGAAGTTCTTTTCGGATTGCCTTGCTGCGCCCTTCAATGCTTTTTAAGTGCATTGCGATAGTCTGGATGCGCCGTAAAAAATCTTTGTATAAAAACGCGCCTTCTTCTTTTTTCATCTTGTTCAAGGCTTTGAGCGCCCTGTTAACCGTCTGTTTGGTCTTTAGCCAGATTGAGTTCGTCTTGTCTGGCACATCTGACTTAACCGAAACAATCATGCCAGGGTATTGCAGTACTGTATTGACATCAAGTTCGCCTGCGATTTTATATTTCTTTTTCAACTGCCTGGTTAAACTCATCAGATTGGAGAGCAGTTCATAATCCAAACCCAGCACCCGGTTATATCTAAGATTATTTTGATTAATTTCTTCGTTAGCGCCGTGAATGCTTACCGACATCTGTATAGAACCACGAAATATATTATCGCTCACAAGTTGTCGAATTTTATCTTCATATCCGGACAGCGCGGTCGGCAATTTTAGATTGGTTTCGATAAATTTATGGTTTGCCGAGCGAATCTCGACTATCAATTTCGTCTTTTTACGGGCTAAGCTCGTTTCAGCCCGCCCAACACCAGTCATACTTCTAATCATAAATCACCTTTGTATTTATAGCATATGGTTCTAATCTGTGTACATCTGCGTTAATCTGCGTCGTTTTCATAATTCTACGCTTCCAATATAATCGTTACCGGTCCGTAATTATCCAGTTTGATATCCATTTTCGCGCCGAACACACCGGTTTTAGTTTTGCATCCGAGATATCTTAATTCCTGCACAAACCGCTCGTATAACTTCTCGGCTGTCTTTGCTTCCATCGCATCGGCAAACGAAGGTCGATTGCCGTCCGTACAATCAGCATAAAGCGTAAATTGCGACACCACTAAAATTTCACCCTGTATCTGTTCTAAAGAAAGATTCATTTTACCTTGGTCGTCTTCAAAAATCCTTAAATTAACAATCTTTTTGGCGAGTTCGCTGCATTTTAATTCGTTGTCATTTTTACCAATGCCGATTAAACACAGAAGTCCATCCTTAATTTGTGCGATTTCTTTATCGCTCACACGAACTGATGCAAACTTAACTCTCTGTAAAACCATCCTCATGCTCTATCTTTAACTTTTCCTTGTTAATAAAATCCGATTTTAATTATCAGACTTTAAATTTAATATCTGCATCGCAATTGCCCGGGCAAACTTTTCTGAGTCTTGGGGTGAAGCGGCAGTAATCACATTCCCGCTAATCACCACATCATCTTGAAGGTATAAAACTCCTTTTTCTTTGAACTCGGCAATTGTCGAGCGGTCTCTAAATACGGTTGCGCGTCGGCCATTAAGAATTCCTGCCCGGGCCAGGGTAATCGGTGCCAGACAAATTGCGGATACAATTTTTCCGGGCGTGCGTTCAAAATATCGAGCGAGATTATGTACATTCTCATCGTTCCAATAAATCGCGGCGCCGGTTCCGCCGACCAGAATCATCCCGTCAAATGCAAGCGAATCAATCTCTTTTATCACCAGTTGCGGTTTAATAACGGTTCCTAAAAGCCCGGTTGCATATATGGTATCGCGCGAGGCAACTCTGATTTTATGGCCAAGTCCGGTCAAAAACTCATACGGAATTTTAAACTCTTCGTCTCGAAATGCGCGCGGGGCAACAATCATAACAAACCATTTAACCTGGCTCGAATCAGTAACGGGCAGTATCGGGTTTTTCAACAATAAAGACAGTTCTTTACCGACTATGGCTTTGGGGTCAACAAGACTGCTCTTATTCTTGCCACAGCCAATGACCATTACACAACTTATAATGATGAGAAATATCTTGTTCATCGTTACATTTAAGAAATTCAACCTTTTTTACTATAACTTAAAAAAAATGGCTTGTCAAGACTCTTGCCCAATCCTTAAAATAACCTCATCTCGCCGGCTTTGCCGATATATCCCCAGGACATTGATTTGGTTGTAAATCCATACCCGACATTACCTTTGCGGTCAAGACCAATCACGCCGCACAAAACATTTTTCTCTTTTGCCATGGCAATCCCTTTGCTCACTGCTTTTTGAGCCGGTAACCCATCTGTCAAATCTGCGACATATTTTGCTAAAAACAATCTGATTATCTCTTCGCCGTGACCGGTTGCCGCGACCCCACTATTTTTTGTGGCATATACGCCCGCGCCGAAAATCGGCGTGTCGCCGACTCGACCCGGCATCTTGCCAAGAATCCCGCCAGTCGAGTTCGCTACTGCAATCTGATTATCATTATCCAGAGCAACTGCGCCGACCGTACCCAATTTCAGATAATTATTCAGTTTTGGAAAATAAGCTGAATTGCCGCGTTTTTTGAATCTAGCCAGGCGCCGCTTTTGAACTTCAAGTATCTTTTCATATTTTTTAAAACCCCTTCTTCGGGAAAATTTCTGTGCACCCGGACCAACCAGTAAAAGATGGTCCGTCTTTTCCATAACCTGCCGGGCAACTAAAATCGGATTTTTGACCTGCTTGATTGCGCCGACCGCGCCATATTCACCTTGACCAATCATAACCGAAGCGTCCAGTTCGACCGTGCCATCTAAAGTTAAGGTTGCACCCGACCCGCAATTAAAAATCGTGCTGTCTTCCATATATTTAACTGCTTCGCAAACCGCATCTAAAGCTTTGCCGCCCTGATTAAGAATTGCCCACCCGATTTGCAATGCTTTTTTAATACCGCGCCGGTGCGCTGCAGCGTTTTTTATCCGCCCGGCGCCGCCATGAATAATAATTACTGGCATTGTAACCTTTCAACTTTTAAACCTTTAAACTTTTTAACCTTATTTCTTGGCTTGGCATTTTGGACAGAACCGGGTTCTGCGATTGCCGATTTTCTTAAATTCGATTAGCGTGCCACACTTTCGGCATTTTTCGCCCTCCCGGTCAAAAACATAAGAACAGAACTGATAACCGCCTTCTTTGCCATCAGGCCGCAAATAATCAGAAATACTCGTGCCTTTTGATTTGATACCTGCTTTAATCACCTGTCGTAAGGTTATGGCAAGTTTTTTAATATCATTTAATGTCAGCTTGTTTGCTCGTGTTAAAGGATGAATGCCAGCCAGAAACAAAGCTTCGTCAGAATAGATATTGCCGATGCCGGCCGTGATAGATTGGTCTAATAATAAATTTTTAATTGGTGCTTTACGACCCTTGAGTTTAGAATAAAGATAATCAAAACAAAACTTCTTATCAATCGGCTCTAACCCAAGTTCTTTTAAACCGCCCAAAACATCCGGATAATTATCTTTTTCTACCAGATATGCCCGTCCCAATACTCTGGGCTCAACAAAACTCAAATTTTTCTTGCCTGACAAAAAAAACCGAATCCGTTCATGTTTTGGTGCATCTTTTTTATTGCCATTCCAGACTAATAACTGTCCTGACAAACGCAGATGAATAATCATTGCCTTGTCACTGTTCAGCTCAAATATCAGATACTTTGCTTTACGCGCCAGATTGGTAATCGTTTTGCCGGTCACTTCTTTCTTGAAAACATCAGCCGACGGATAACCGATAATATCTGGCCGCTGAATATAGATTTTACTTATCTTTCTATTAATCACATACGGATTCAATTCCCGTCGAATTGTTTCAACTTCTGGTAATTCTGGCATAAATTAAATTATACATTATTTAGCACAGATTTTCAATTATAAAATTTCTTAATTTATTATTAATAAATCCGACGATTAAACCCGCCTCTGGTCCCGCTTTTCTCTTCTGCCTATTTTCCTGTTCCAGACCCGTATTTCAGTCCGCAATCCCGTTTTAATCCCTCTGATAAATTTTACGCCCCAACCTGTCCGCCGCTTATCGAGTGTCTCCACTAACCATCTTGCGCAGCTGCATACTCAACTCATAACTCTTAACTCTTTAACACTTAAACCTTATATTCCTTCTTGACAGAGGGGATAGCTCCCCTATGTTAAAGGATTTTCAACCTAAGAATATGGTATGTATATGATTAGATTAAATTTCCGCTCAAAAATAACATTACTGATCAGTAATATTTTATTCTACCTACAGGTAGAAATCAAAAAAATTAAATATTTATCATTTTTCTTGAAACCTTTTCCATTTTTTTACGTCTAATATAGTATGGAAGGTATATTTTTGCATTTTAAGACTGTTAATATGACACCAGACAATAAAAATTCATACCGTAATATCATTTAATTCAGGAAGCAAAGAAAAAAGTTTACAAAAACAACTACCATATATTGTGGTTTTTATAGATGCAATACTAAAATATGCATTTTTTTGCCAATAAATTTAAGTTCTATCTGACAATTGACGAAAAAGTGCTATATATAATATAGGGAGGGCAGTAATTTTCCTCTCGCTATTAAAAAAGTATCAATAATAAAGAAAGGGGAAAAATATATGGACCAAAAAACCGGTAATGTAAGCCAGGACCAAAAATTAGCCGTAACTAAACCCAGGGATATTGCGGCAATTAACCTTAACTACATAAGGATGTTGCGTGGGGTGTGTAACCATTATTTGAATCGCTTTAAAAATATCTCGGACTCCACATATTATGAGCAGGTATTTATGCTTCAATTAGCCCGACAAAGAAAACCCTTGCCCGATTCAGAAGAAGACCATTTTGAGATTGCCCGTGATATTGACGAAAAAAGATTGATTGAACTTAAACAAGAAGCGGCAAGTGTTACTGGCGAAATCAATTTTGAAAAACTCTGTGACGAGCACAATCTTGATAAAGCGGAGCGGATAATTCTCGCCACGCTGTTTTTTAGGCGTTTTTCTGACAAAGAAGTCGTTGGCCTTGACCTGCTCAGGGTTGCCGGCTTAATAAACAACTGCGAGCCGTTACTTAAAAGCGACCTGCTTTCTTCTTCCGGTACGCTCATGAAAGCCGGCTTAATCGAGGCTGACAGCGACCGTTTTTACCGCGATAGAAAAAAGATGCCATTTGAAAAAGAATATAAAATATCCAAGAAAGCATTTAACCAAATCGCGGGCGTCCCGGAGAAAAACGACGAACCCCGAATCAGCGGTGATGACCCTGACGACCCGCTACCATCAACTCTTGATATCAGAGAACCTGAAGTTTGTTTTGATAATCTAATCTTGCCCCAGGAAATCATAACCAGTATTGAAGATGCTTTATGGCAGTTCGTGAACGGAGAAAAGGTTTATGAAAAATACGGGTTGGGCAGTAAAATTCCTTATGGTCGGGCTGTGGTAATGCTTTTTTACGGTCCGTCCGGCACTGGTAAGACCGCAACCAGCGAAGCGATTGCTCGCCAACTCGGCAAAAAAATTGGTTATGTCAGTTATGAAAAAATAGTCAACAAGTGGGTTGGTAATTCGGAAAAGAATCTGTCTAATATTTTCAGCGAAGCCAAAGAAAATAACTGCGTACTATTATTTGACGAAGCCGATGCCCTGTTTGCCGAACGGATGAATCAAGGTCACAGCACGGACCGGATGTATAATAATATGGCGAATATTTTGATGCAGGAATTGGAGCGGGCCGCATCGCTGGTGATTTTAACGACCAATCGTGAAGTCGTGATTGACAAGGCATTTGAGCGAAGACTGCTCTTAAAATTAAAATTCGACTTACCCCCAGCTCCAGAACGGGAAAAAATCTGGGAAGTATTCTTAAAAGACTGCCCTAAGCTAAGTCCGGATGTCTCGTTTGAAGAACTCGGAAATTTTGAACTTGCTGGCGGCAAGATTAAAAACATTGTGCTTAAGGCGGTAATGAAATGCGCAAAACAAGACCGACCTATTACCCAGGCCGACCTGCTCGCCTATGCCCGACAAGAAACTCAAAACAGACTGACCGGAGAAAAAAATATCGGATTTAAAAACTAACAAATAAAGCAAGTAGCCGCAGACTGTTTATCTGCGGCTACAATTTGTTTACGATTAGTTATTCATCTAGATTAAAGTTTATTATCGTTTTTGTATTTGAAAGAGGTCTCATCCTTTTTATTCTACCATAATTCATAAATCCAAAATAATCGTAAATTGCCGGCCATATATTTTTTACCATAGAAAAAATTTTGTGATTATTCTTGGCATCATCATCAGTGATTAAAACATAATACGGTTTTTTACCCAAAACTTCTTTAAACATTTTTCTTTGTTTATATGTCCCGATAACTTTGCCACCATCGCTGAAAGGAAAACCTAAGCTGGTTAGTCTCTTTTTATTTGAAGCACACAAATCTTTGCCAATTACAATAAAACGTTTCATTTGTTTTGTATAATGTTCCGATTTAGTCTTTATCAATTTATCTATTGATGCAGTTTCAAATTCGAAGATGATATTATATTTAGTAGTTGTTATTATAGCATCTGGTTCGCCCCTTCCTTGTTTTCCTCGACCAAATGAAGGGAATAAAAATATATATTGGACTAATTCTTTCTTCAGTTTATTTTTAATATCCTTATTAGTCCAATCAATATTGAATAGAAAATCAGAAATTTTAGATTTTTCAACCAAATCACGAAAAAATGTAAATGTGATTCCGTTTTCTCCGAATGGGTATAATTTTGTATCTAACATCTTTACTCCTTTCTAAAGTAATTCTTATTTTCTTTTATCTCTCTTCCCTCTTCCAAAACTGCTGCGGTCCAGGTATCGGCAAAGGTTAAGAGAAGTGTTAATGGACATTCCCGATGAGCAATAAATTTATTTTCTACTATATATTGCCCGTCGTGATATAAAATCGCTTGCGCTTCTTCATCACTTAATGGTATATATTTCGTCACCAGGTATAAACTTCTATTTGCGATTGACATTTCTACCTGGTCTGTATTATAAGCATAACCATCTTTAGTCTTTTTATATCTCGGTGCCCAGGGCATACCGATTTTTCCGACATCGTGAAACAGCGCGACAATAACACAACTCTCTTCGGATAATGCAGGCGCTAATAATTCACGCAGTTTTAGCAAAGTCTTGGCAACACCGACCGAATGCATTAATAATCCCTTTTCAACACTCATATGATACCTGACACTCGCCGGCGCATCTAACCAGGTTGTTTTAGTTTCTAAAAATTGTATGAATTGGTCAAACTCTTTTTTTCTCTCTATAACCTTTGTTTTAAGCTCTTCATATTCTTTTTCTAATTCAGTCATTTTCGACCACCTTTTCCTTTAACAATCATATATAACCTTACCCGTAATTTTTTAACTGTCAATATGTTAATTTATCATATTGACTTTTATTTTTCTCAATATATCCTTTGTCAAGCGGATTTGTTCTGTGTTAATCAGTGTGATCCGTGGTTAAAAATATGAGATTTGCCCGATGTTTGACCGGTATTCTGAAAATGATATTGGGTGAGCGGCTTTAATTAAAATGAATAATATTCTACACTGGCTTTTAGAAGAAAATAATCCTTCAATACGATATTTCACCTTAAAAGATTTATTAAATAAAAAAGAAAGCAGTTTTGAATTAATTAAACTAAAATCGCAAATTCTGAACTCTAAGATTATTTCAAAAATATTTGCTGGACAAAATACAAAAGGATACTGGTTAAATCCGAATAGTCCGTATCTGCCTAAATATAAATCTACATATTGGACAATTATGTTGCTTGGTTATTTGGGAATCGACCGAATTGATAAACGTGTTCAAAGAGCCTGCGAATATATCCTTAAATTTCAACATGAACAAGGCGGGTTTATGTCAGAAACTCGGCAAACTTTATTACGGCAATATGAGTGGCATCTGAAACGGAAAAAGAAATTACCGGAATTTAATGAATGGGTTAATAAAATGCTTCACGATTCTCAGTCTTCCTGTCTGACCGGCAATATCTCTGCGGCATTAATCCGGCTCGGTTATCAGAATGACCCAAGAGTTAAAAAAACATTGTACTGGTTAACCAAGATACAAAATCAGGATGGTGGCTGGTTATGTCCTTATTGGTCGGCTCACATTAAAGATACGCACGGATGTTTTGATGGCACAATCTGCTCTTTAGAAGCATTCAGCGAAGTGCCTCAAGAAAACAGAACAGAAGAAATGGAACGAACCATTAAGCGAGGCGCTGAATTTTTATTAATGCACAATCTTTATAAAGTAGACCATCATGGTTATAAAACCATAAATAAGAAATGGTTCTTGCTAAGTTATCCATGGTTTTATACTTATTCGATTTTACGAGGATTAGATGTCTTAACCAAACTTGGCTATACTAATGATAAAAGATTAAACGATGCGGTTGAAGTTTTGCTCGCCAAACGCAAGAAAGAAGGCTGTTGGACACTTGAAAACACGCCAACTTCGAGAATGCAGGCAAATATCGAGACAAAAGGGAAACCGAGCAAATGGATAACTCTAATTGCTCTTAGAGTGTTAAAGCGATTAAATAGATTTTAAATAGTTGCTATATTAAATTTTAAATCTAAATTTACTTTTAAAGTGGCGTAAGGATAATTCTCGGCCGTACAAGACTTCGACCCCGGGAATTTTATCCTGATTGTCATACAAGCATTTTATTGACTCGGCAACTGATAATAAATCCTGGTCTTCATACACGAGTCTTGGCACGGCCGCCCGCACATAATTTACTCTGGGCACAGGCGGAATTTCCTTGCCTTCTTGATATTTGCCAAACGCATAAATGCCGAGCTCGCAGAGTCGGTGCCCGCTAATAAGCATTAAGGCAACAAACGCGACCCCTTTAAAATCCTTATCTTCGGCATTACCCTTAAAAAACTTGTCCATATCCAGATACACGCCATGCCCGCCAATCGGCCGGATAATCGGAATTGAGTATTCAATCAGTTTTGCCCCGAATTTCTCAATCTGCCGAATCCGGTGTTCTAAGTATTCTTGTTTGACAACTGTTTTTAAACCTTCAACCAGCCCCTTTAAATCCCGACCTGCTAATCCGCCATAAGTCGGATGTCCTTCAACAAGAATCTGATGGTCATTGAGCCGTTCGGAAAAACCCGGAAATTTCTGAGTAAAGATACTTTCTTGTTTAATCACAATCGCGCCGCCCATATTAACCAAACCGTCTTTTTTAAAACTGGCATGAAACCCGTCACAATAATTAAAAGTCTCTTCGACAATTTCCGCAATCGTTTTGTTCTGATAACCTTCTTCTTTCTGTTTAATAAACCAGGCATTTTCCGCAAAACGGCTCGCATCTACGAAAAACGGTATCTTTTTTGCTTTGGTGATTTTTCGAATCTCCCGGATATTTGCCATTGACACGGGCTGGCCGCCAATCGTATTATTGGTAATCGTTAGATACACGACCGGAATCTTGTCTTTGTGTTTTTCAAGCAGTTCAGTCAATTTATTAATATTGATATTACCCCGAAACGGAAAGCTCTCGTTATTATCAAGGTGTTCTGAACAGGGCAGATTTTTCGGCTGCATCTGATTATGTTCAATATTTGCCTGGGTCGTGTCAAAATGGGCATTGCTCGGAATAATAATCTGTTCTGGATTGACGCCTGTTTTTTCCATCTCCTGTCGTAACAGAGTGAACAAAGCGTTTTCAGCTGCCCGCCCCTGATGAAAGATAAATAAATTTTCTTTGTTCTTATCAATCTGTGCCCAGGCCGGACCAAAGGTTTTGGTTATCTGGTCTTTAAGTTCAAAATATCCCTGATTAGAGCCATACGCCTCATCACCTAAAAGCAGTTGTGACCATTGTTCCATAGTCATGGTGGTCGTGCCTGAATCAGACAGCAAATCGCAACCAGGTATCATATGTGCCGGAAACATAAACGCATTAAGACCGTTCTCTTCGACAATATTTTGTCGCTGGTCAAAATCCTTCATCGCGCAATTTCTGAACCGGACTGCGGCATTGCGATATGGTCTGGGTGCAAAATATCTGGGCACCGTAGCGCTTCGGTCTAAAAGTTTTTTAAACTCACCAATAAAAAAATCGATTTGATTTGCCATATTTATTTCTTTCTGGTAAGATTCATAACATCTTTTACTTCAGACAAAGTTGCCTGAGCAACTTTTTGTGCTTGATTAGCGCCGCTCGACAAAATGTCATATATCAAATCGGTTTGCTGTTCCAGTTCTTTTCTCTTATCGCGGATTGGTTTTAAAGCCTGATTCATTTTTTGGGCGAGCTGCATTTTACAGTCAACGCAACCCCTTGAACCTTCTTCACACTCTTGCCGCACGACCGTAACTGCTTCCTGATTATAAATCTTATGAAAGGCAAAAACAACGCAGCCGTCTGGGTGTCCTTGGTCAGTTTTACGAATCTTGACCGGGTCAGTAAACATGCTCTTTATCCGGTCCAGGGTTTCCTGTTCTGAATGAATTAGCGCAATATAATTGCCCGCGCTCTTGCTCATTTTCTTATTAACATCATCCGTACCGGGAATTTTCGGCACTTCAGTCATTAAGACTTCAGGCAGGGGAAAAACATTTTTCTGATACAGGTTGTTAAACCTGCCCGCAATATCCCTGGACAGATTGACATGTGATTCCTGGTCTTTGCCAACCGGCACATAATTCCCTTTGTAAGCCAGGATATCTGCGGCTTGTAAAGTCGGATAACCTAAAAGACCATAGGTCGGATATTCAATCTTATAGTCCTTTAACATTTCCCGGTAGGTCGGATTGCGCTCAAGCCAGCCTAAGGGTGTTATCATTGAAAGCAGAAGATATAACTCAGCAACTTCAGGCACGTGAGACTGGACAAAAATCGTGCATTTTTTCGGGTCGAGCCCGCCCGCAATCCAATCAATCACCATCTGTTTGATGTTATTCTGCAGACCTTTGGTGTTCTCATAACCGACCGCATCACCAAACCCCGGGGTTGTTAAAGAGTGCCAATCAACAATAAAATAAAAACAGGTATATTTTTCCTGTAGTTTAATCCAGTTGTGCAGGGCGCCGAAAATATTGCCGAGATGTAAACTGCCGGTCGGCCGCATGCCGCTCGTTATAATCTTTTTGCTTTCGCTCATATAATCTCCATCTAATTAAAATTTATTGACGATACAGCTATTATTATCTAAATGTCGTTAATTCAATATTACATCTTATCTACAAAATGTCAACCCCGCACCTTTTGGTGTTTAGGGATTTAATGTGTAACTGAATTATAATAGAAGACTGTTTGTAATTCGTTTCTTTATTGACAAAGTGATTTTTGTCGCTTGACTTTGTTTTAAAAATCCTTGACATCTAAATTTTTTTAGTTACTTTTATTAAAAGGAGTATTTATGAATATCTGGCTGATTAGCATGATTGTTGTTACGCTGATTATTGTCGGATTAGCCGTCTTTATGGCAATCCGCGTGCGCAAACGGCGGGAAACTCCAAATTACCGGGGCTGGTTCTATATCGGCATCTGCTGGATTCTATTGGGTATCGCTACGAAAAATCCGTTTTTCTATATTATGAGCGCCGCGTTCGTCATTATCAGATTGGCAAATAAAGACAAGTGGCGGGAAGAGAAAACATGGGCGGATTTGTCGCCGGCGGAAAAGAAATTAAAAATTATTCTTATAAGTGTAAGTGTTGTTCTGCTTATTACATCAGTCGTTTTTTTATCCGCCATCAGATTGCTATTTAAGATAAAAATGTTACCACGAATTATGCAAATTATTCGTTTTGTTACCTTTGATTTTTATTCGTGTAATTCGTATATTCGTGTCATTCGTGGTTAAGAAATATTTGTAAAAGGAGCATAAAATGTGTGAATTTTGTCAGGAACATGGTGAAGGAAAAAAATGGTATTTGCAGATGAAGAATTATTCACGCGAACTCTTGCGCGAAGAACTGACTCCGGAACAGCAGCAAATTGTCGGCAAGCGCACCCGCCGGGAATGGGTAATTGATTTTTTTAGAACATTTTCGTTTCATCCGCCAAAAGAAGAAAACAAAGCCGAGGAAGTACCGCATGTAATCCAGCCGCCCAAAACTCCAAAAACTGAAGACCAGATTGTTTATGAGTCCAAGGTCGAGCATTTTGGTCAGGTTCTGCCGATTGAAGATGTCGAGCAGGTGATTGATATGGTCAATAATATTACCCGTCTGCCTTGCGGCTGCCGTTATTATACAACCGGCAAACCAGACGAGCGATATTGTTTTGGCGTTTCAGTCGGTCCGCTCGGCACTCAAGGAACCCAACCCGATTCGTCATTTGAAGTGCTCACTAAAGACGATGCCAAAAAACTGTTCCGCAAATTTGACCACGAAGGTTTGATGCATTCGATCTGGACCGGCGTATCGCCATTTGTAATCGGTATGTGTAATTGCGACCATGATTGCGCTGCTTATCGCGGTTATATTGTGCGGAACGGGGCACCCAATTTTTTCCGGGCTGAATATATTTGCGAGACCGATTGGGATAAGTGTACTGGTTGTAAAAAATGCATGCAGCAGTGCCAGTTTAATGCGATGTATTATTCTTCATCTAATAAAAAAGTCTATATCAATCCGACTAAATGCTTTGGCTGCGGTGTCTGCCGTACTGCCTGCAGTAAAAATGCGATTAATCTAATATCAAGAGAACAAAACAAAGAAGCAGCAAATCTCTGGCTCAAGAAATAAGCAAAAAAAATGAAACCACTGATTACACGGATTAGACGGATAAATAAGAATTTTAATCATAATCGGTTAAATCCGTGGTTAATATCAATTGGGAAGGAAAATGTTTAATAAATCAAAAGCAAAAATGTTTAATAAGAGAGCGTCATCAGAAAAATTTAAACCAAAGGAAATAATCGCGAGTCTCAATATCAAACCGGGCGATATTATTGCTGATGTCGGGTCGGGCGGCGGATATTATGCGTTTGAATTTGCCAAGAAAACCAGGCCGAACGGCGAGATTTATGCGCTCGATACAAATCAGGAATTATTAGATTATATTAATTCTGAAATCCAAACCCATGGCATAACTAATGTCCACACAGTCTTAACCAAAAATGACGATTTGGGGCTTGCTGAAAACTCGATTGACCTGATGTTTCTGCGTAATGTCTATCATCATTTACCCGAGCCGATAAAATATTTTGGTCGGATAAAAAATACTTAAAATTGCACGGACGCATTGCAATTATCGAATACAATAAAAAACAGCGTTTTAATTTATTCCGGCGCGGACGGCACTTTACACCTGAACCCGAAATCGTCGGCACCATGACCCGCTGTGGTTATTTGATATCAAACCGCTTCGACTTCCTGCCTGAGCAGGCATTTGTTATATTTAAGAAAGAGTAAAGATTGTGCTGAATATCCGACCGTTTATCGAAGACCAGGACGAACCGGTTTATATTGATATCCTAAACCGGGCAATGGCTGAATTTTCCGATTTTACACCAATGACACTTACGGATGCAGAAATTGAAAAGAATGCACCGAATATTGATAAACAAGGACGATTCATTGCCGAATGGCGCGGTGTCGCAGCCGGTTACGTTTATGCATATCTGGATACAAAACGTGAAGACAAACTTGGGTTTTTGGACGGTCCTTTTGTTATACCCGAATTTTGCAGAAATCATATCGGCACCGCGCTTGCCGAACTCGCCTTCAAGAGCTTTCAAGAACGAGGTATTAATAAATACGAAGCTGGTGCCCGAAACACTAATATCCCGGCACAAAAATTCGTAGAAAAACTCGGGTTTAAAATGTACCGCGTGTTCAGCCGGATGAAACATGCTCTCTCGGAAATACCTGAGAATGTCGGCGAAAACAAAGATGTTGTAATTAAAGATATCGGCACAGATGATGAAGCGCTTAAATTAGAAAATGCTTTGTTAAATGAGGCGATGAAAGAGCATTTCAATTTCCGACCTGTGACACTTGAAGAAACTAAATACTACACCAGAGAGCAGCAAAAACAGGGCGTACGGTATAATGATTTTGTTGCGTATGTCAATGATGTGCCTGCCGGGCTTATGATTACATCGATTGACCCCAAAGAAATTGAACACCAGCAAAAAAAGGTTGCATGGCTTTCGGTCTTGGGTGTGTTAAAACCTTATCGCTCCCAAGGCATTGGCAAGGCATTAATGATTCACGCCATGAAATTCCTTAAAGGAAAAGGTATGGACGAAGCAATGCTTGGTGTTGACGACACCAATATTACCAAACCAATGAAAATTTACGAAAGCCTGGGTTTTGAAGTTGTCTTTAAATTTTATCGGTATCTAAAAGAATCATAACTACAACCAAAGTTTACCTTTAATAATATTTAGAGCCGGCATACCGTATCCGGGTATGGTCATGATGAGCCGTTTACCGGGGTACGCTCAACCAAAACCAGGCATATGTTTAACCGATAAGCGGCTGACGAGGTCGCCATCAGGCATGGTCTGATTATTTACTATAACTTTGGTAACCGGCAGTCAAAACAGCTTTAGATGTAGGCCTGTTTATAAAAGAACAGTTTAACGATTTCCAGGTGAGGTTTGAAGTTTCGCCAATAAGCTTGTTAAAAAATCGGCATGACAATTGGCTCTTAATCCTGAAACTCTCGAACTCTTAAACTCTTGAGATTTCTTGGCAAAAAAATCTGCCCTGCACTTTAATTGCGATTTGATGTGACCGTATTTGGAAAATATTTTATTAAACACCATTGACAAACTTGAATTTCTTGTTTTAATAATAATATATCGAACAAATTGTTCGAAAAATTTATTATGAATAAAGTTGAAATCAAAAAAGAGATCGTCTTAAATGTGGCGCAGGATATTTTTGCCCAGTATGGTCTAACCAAAACCATGATTGATGATATCGCAAAAGCGGCCGGGGTTGGCAAAAGTTCGATTTATTATTATTTTAAGAATAAAGAAGATATTTTCCGTGCCGTGATTGAAACCCAGGTACAGAAAGTGCAGGAAAAAATCCGCGCCTCCATTAATGCCGCGCCGACCCCGCAGGAAAAATTAAAAGCGTTTGTCATAAGCCGGATGAAATCCTTTCGTGAAGTCGCCCATATTTACAACCATGTTTTCAAAGATGAATATTTAAAACACTACGAATATATTCAGAAAATCCGCAAAGATTATGACCAGATGGAACTTGATTTGGTTGCGAGTATTTTATCCGAAGGCATAAACAGTGGCGTATTTAAAATTCAAGACCCATCCTTAGCAAGTTTTGTCATAATGGTCGGCATAAAAGGATTGGAATATGAATGGGCAACCAGCACTGACATCCAGAAAATGGAACAGGATACAGAAAAACTATTCGAGATTCTTTTCCACGGCATAATGAAATAAATGAGAGCTCGGAAAAACTCGCCCTCAGGACTTCTTCAGAAGTCCCTAAATTGCCACTTGACAACTATATTTTTTTATATATAATTAGAATATATGATTAAATTGTTCGAAAATTACATTTATTCGCGTTTGAGATTGTCCCCCAAAAAAATTTTATCCCACATTAGAATAATTAAATATTCTGTTCGAAAATTGTATAAATTAATGTAAATATGTTATTTAAATATATTATTAAATACAGAAAAATAGTTATCGCAATAACTATTGTCTTTGTTATATGCTTTGGGTTTTTTGCTAAAAACATTACGATCAACTCAGATACGACATCTTATCTGCCCAAAACTGATTCAGTGGTCAGATTGTTTAATCACATCAGCGCTGAATACGGCGGCAGTTCTTTAGCAATTATTGCGATTGAATCCGAAAATATTTTTACACCCGAAATTATTGAACAGATAAATCTGCTCACCCAGCAGTTTAAGTTGATTGAAGGCGTGGCTGATGTTATCAGTTTAACAAATATTATTGATATAAAAAAGAGCCCTGACGGCATTGATGTTGGCAAACTGATTGACGAGTATCATCTGCCGCAAACCGACCAGGACCTTGAAGGTCTGAAAAACTATGTTCTTTCTAAAAATATGTACCGCGGTCATATTGTTTCTGAAGATGCGAGGTCAACCCTGATGATTGTACGGCTCAGCGAGGATTTTGACCAGACTCAAATCGTCCGTCAAATCAAAACAATCGCCGATAGCCTGCCGGTCAACGGAAAAATCTATTTTGCCGGCATGCCGTTTCAGGTGCTGGAAATTAATGATATTATCCGCGCTGATTTAAAACTATTAATTCCGATTGTCGGTTTATTGATTGCGTTATTACTGTTGCTCAGTTTCCGTTCTTTGCCAGGCGTTGCGATTCCTCTCTTATCCGTATCATTCAGTATCGTTGTGACGCTCGGCATGATGAGTTTGCTAAAAGTACCGCTCACGATTATTTCTAATATCATACCCGTGATTTTGTTTACGGTTGGCAGCGCTTATAGTATCCATGTTATTAATAAGTATAATGAAAATAAATTCGCAAGCCGATTTTCTGGCTCTAAAGACCTTGGTTTATGGCTGCGAGAAATAAGTTTGCCGGTAACTCTTGCCGCAATCACCACTGTTGCCGGATTTATTGCTTTTATTTTCGGCTCGTATCTGACCATGATTAAAGAGTTCGGGGTATTTTCGGGTGTCGGCATTTTTCTGGCGGCTATTCTTTCTTTAACCTTTGTGCCCGCGCTCTTAAGTGTTCTTCCGAAAAGAAATCACAAGACCGATTTGTCCGTCCCGGTGCTAAACCAAAAAAACCGGCCGACAACAAACAGACCTGCTTTTGTATCATCTTTGTTCACGCGCTGCGAGTCAGTCATTTTAAAAAATACAAAGCTGATCGTAGTTTTAACAATAATTGTTGCCCTTATCAGCATCTTTGGCATACCCCGGATAAAGCGCGCTTCAGACCTGGTCGGATTTTTTAAATCCTCAAGTCAGATTCGGATTTCAGAACAGTTTATGAAAAACAATTTTGGCGGCTCAGTTCCGATTCAAATCTTGGTCAGCGGTGATATCCAGGATCCGCTCGTGCTTAAAGAAATGAAGAAGATTACCGATTTTTTACAGTCACAACAAGACATTTATAATCCGCAATCAATCGCTGATTTAATTGAAGAGATGAGTTATGTAATTGGCGAAGGAAAAATCATTCCTGACTCAAAAGCAAAAGTCGCTAATCTCTGGTTTCTTTTAGAAGGCGAAGAAGTGGTAAACCAGATGGTTAATCATGATAAATCTGAAGCCGTGATTCAGGCAATGGTGGTCTCGACCCAAGCCGAACCGAGCCGGCACATGATTGAAAATATCCGGGCGTTTCTTAACCGTGCCGATACCACTATCGCTTGTTTTGCCCTGACCGGTTCGCCGGTCATTTATGACCGCTTAGACAAGAGTCTTGTCAAAAGCCAGTTCCAAAGTCTGATTATTGCGATCCTGCTCGTCTTTATCTGCCTGACTTTGATGCTCGGCTCTTTTTGGGGTGGTTTAATTGGCTTAGCGCCGATTCTTTTAACCTTACTCATAATTTTTGGTTTTATGGGTTATGCGAAAATTCCATTGGATGTTGCAACCGTCCTGGTCGGCAGCGTTTCGATTGGAATTGGCATTGACTATTCGATTCATTTTTTGAACCGTTATCGGAAAGAACTTGCCGACAGAAAAAACAGGTCCCAGGCTTTGCACCAAACCTTTAAAACCTCGGGCCGGGCAATATTGATCAATGTCCTTGCTGTTACCGGCGGTTTTTTAGTGCTGTTGTTTGCCAATTTAATCCCTTTACAAAGATTTGGCATGCTCGTTGCGATTACCATGGTCGGTTCGGGTTTGAGCACCCTCACTTTATTACCGGCCTTAATATTAATATCAAAACATAATTTAACTAAAACCAAGGAGCGTAATAATGAAAAACAATAAAATAAAAACATTTACCATTGCCATAACATTTTTTCTTTTCTGGATTGTAGGCTTGGCGCAAAATCAGGAATTGACCGCGATTCAAATCCTGCAAAAAGTTGACCAGTGCCTGAACGGTCCTTCGGACCAGGAAATGCGGTTAGAGCTGCTATTAATCGATAAAAACGGCCGAGAACAGACCCGCGAAATCATGATGATGCAAAAAGGCAGTGACAAACGAATCGGTAAATTCCTGTCTCCGGCTGACCAGAAAGGTATTGGTTTTCTGTCCTTACCAGACAATGTCTTTTATATCTATCTGCCGGCTTATAAAAAAACCCGGCGCATTGCCGCACATATCAAGAACACCAAATTTGCCGGCACTGATTTTACCTATGAAGATATGGAAGCGAAAAATTACTCCCGGGATTGGACTGTGCAAACGCTCTCAAGCGAAAACAGCTGGCATAAACTGGAATTACTGCCCAAGCCGGGCGTTTCGACTGAATATGGCAAGATAATTTTACGGGTAAGAACCGACAACTTCTATCCCGAGATTGTTGAATATTATGATAAAGCTGACAAACTCTATAAGAAAATGACCAGTGATAAAATTGAAAAGGTAGACGGTTTCTGGGTTGCCAAGGAGTCGTTCATGGAAGATTTAAAATCTGGACATAAAACCCGCATGATTTTACAGGATGTTAAGTTTAACACGAACATTGCTGCGGATAAATTTACTGAAAGATACCTGGCACAATAAGGAGTAAAACATGAGAAAGCATCCTTTGCAAATCGGCCTTGTGCTTTTATGTGCTTTTTCTTGCTTATGCGCATCGATTGAATGGAGCGGTTATTTGCAAACCGACAACCGCATCCGAACCAAAGACTGGTCTTATTCCTGGCAAGAATACCGGTTATCCCTGCAGACCGATTATAAACCGAATGACAATATCCGTTTCTCGAGCGAACTCTGGTTGCGTTCAATCGGATTCCCCGATATAAAAACAAGCAATGATTTAAGCAATAACCAGAAGATTGCACCGGCTGCGCTCGATTTGCGTGAGGCATATGTTGACCTGTATGGTTTAGTGAGCCGGAATCTCGACCTGCGCATTGGACGGCAAAGAATCGCCTGGGGCGTGGCAGACAAATTAAATCCGACTGACAACCTTAATCCAAATGATTTAGAAGACATCTGGGATTTTGGTCGGCACCTGGCATCAAATGGCATCAGAGCATCTTATTATATTAAAGATTTATCATTGAGTGGTGTTTTTATTCCGGTCTTCACCCCGGCAGTTTTGCCCCAAGGAGATTGGGCAAGTGCCTTAACCCCGACCATTCCTCTTGCGCAAGGATTTTCATATCGCAACATAACCGACACCATAATTATGCCCGACCATACGCTAAAACAGAACTCTATTTACGGAGCAAGACTTGCTGGTAACCTGCTTAATTATGATTTTTCTCTAAGTTATGTATATACCCGTTATGACCTGCCGCTTTTGAACCGCATGACTTTTATTCCGACCTCAAACCCGCTCGAAGTTGACCTTCAATATCAACTTGTTTTCCCACGCACCCATATTATCGGTTTTGACCTTGCCGGTGCAATCAAAGACATCGGTATTTGGGCAGAAGCGGCAATGTACCTACCCGAAAAAACTATCCTTACAACTGACCTGTCTTTGCTTGGCATGGGAACACAAAATACGGTTCTGTTAGAAAAACCATATCTGCGATATATCATCGGTCTTGACTATACTTTTAAAAATGGTATTTATATTAATGGACAATATCTGCGCGGCTTTGTACACGAACGCGGCAATGAAAATTTAGAAGATTACTTTACTTTTGCTATGGAATGGAAATTCTTGCAAGATAGATTAAAATTGAGTCCGCTTAACTCGGCGATTGAGATTAAAAACTGGCAAGATATTAAGCATAATTATGCCCTTGCGCTATCACCGGAGATTAGTTTTAATCCTTTTAGTGGTGCCGAATTGGCAATCGGATTTCGATGGCTCCAAGGATCAAACACAACTACTTTTGGTCGTGCTCAAGATAATGACGAACTATACTTAAAAGTAAAATATTGTTTTTAGAGAAATTAATTGCCGATGAAGAAACGCCTATTTATCATTTTAGGGATGCTTTTATTATGCATCTCTTTAAACGCACAGACAGGTGACACCTTAATAAATCAAGCATTACAATTATTTGAAACCAGGCACTTAAATGAGGACAATACAGATGAAAGCGCTCGAATCTTAGAAAAAACTCTCCAAACCGAACCCGATAACCTGACTGCGCTTTACAAATTATCTCAAATCTATTATACCATTGCTGACCACGCCCCAACCAAACAAGAAAAACTTCACTGTTTTAACAAAGGCATTGATTATGCCCAAAAAGCAATCCGCATTGATTCCGGTTCAGTCTGGGCGCATTTCTGGTATATGGCAAACCTCGGCGCGGCAACCCAATTAAAAGGAATTTTCTCATCGCTCGCGTCAGTATCTGAAGTCAAAAGAGAAATTAATCTCGTCCTCAAACTTGACCCGGTAAATGTCTGGGCGCTTAACGCTCAGGCAAATGTCTATTATGAACTGCCCGGCATCTTGGGTGGCGATTTAGATAAATCGATCGAGATATTACAGCGCGCAATTGCAATTGACCCGAATTATTCCATCCTTTACATCAGTCTGGCAAATGTTTATATCAAAAAGAAAGATTACCGTAATGCGCGGTTCTATCTTAATCAGGTTCTGACTTTAGAAAATCCGCACCCCTTAGCAGATTACGTTATCGATGACAAACCAAATGCCTTAAAACTACTGCGGCAAATCCAGGGTAAATAAATTCAAAAGTTTCTGTGTAAATCCTTGATAAAAGCATTGGCGGCTTTGATTAAAAATTGATTATATGTTTCCCGGTCCAGAGCAATTATCATTGATTTGTTTTCTCTGAATTCATCGAGCGTGTCGATGAATTCACCCCATAATTTCATTATTGCGCTTATCGAGAGAAAATTTAATACCGGAATTCCGCTAATTTGAGTGTGCGGTTCTTTGATGTTCTTGACAAAATCTTTTATTGCAAGCATGTCATAATTTCTGACATTTTCTTTGAATTCGACAGGCGAACCTGCAATTTTTAACTCTTCGTCCTGGGTCAATGTAAAACAGTCGAGCCATAAGTGGCTATAATAACCACCGATAAAAGAACGCTCGGTAAGATTTTTTTGTCTGCGGTTTTTTTGAGTAATATCCAAAAAGAATTTTAAATCTGACATGGTATGGGTTAAAATAAAATGATGGGTTTGAAACGCCCTGTCATCCTGAAGAGCATTAGCCGAATCCGGAGCAATGCTTCCCAAAACAAAACATTTATTATCAAATGAAATCTCAATCCTTTCGAGTACAATCCGTGAAAAATTAATATGGGTGCTGATGCCAGGCATAATACCCTTGATTAAAGTAAAAAGCTGACCAGCTGGTCTATCTCTGCCTTGGTATTGTAAAAATGCGGGGAGATGCGAAGATATCCGTTTCGCAAAGAACAGACGATATTGTTTTCTTTTAATTTTTGATACAACTCGGCACTGTCTTTATCTTTTCTCTTAAAACTGACAATCCCTGCACGCTCGCGTCGGTTTTTCGGGGTGATAATTTCGAACTGAGGGGTGGCAATTTTATCGAGCAGATAACTGGTCAGATCCAAGACCTGTGCTTCAATTTTATCAATGCCAATCTGGTCAAACAGTTTAAGCGATTCTTTAAAACCGACCATGCCTAAATAATTTTTCGTTCCTTCTTCAAATCGTGCCGCAGTCGGTTTTAATTTGCGTGGTTTTGCGATATCGTAAAAATTATCCCATTCGGCACTGAGCCAGCCCAGATTACACGGCTTTAAATTTCCCAGAATGCTTTTATTTACATAAAGAATGCCGATGCCATGCGGACCCAATAACCATTTGGGCGCGGCAGACGAGAAGAAATCAGGTTGAATGTCGCCTAAATCAATCCGAACCGCGCCGCACCCCTGCATGCCGTCAACAATAAAATAGACCTTATGCTCTTTGCAGATTTGAGCAATTCGTTTTAAATCGATTCGAATCCCGTTCAGAAAATTCACCCAATCCAAAGACACTGCTTTGGTTTTTGCGTCAATTAATTTAAGAATACAATCCGGATTATCCAAAACTTCCCTGCTCGCGACATATCGCTTTTCGACTTCTGGTAAAAGATATCGAAAAGGTGCCGAATTGGTTGGAAACGCATCCTGCATCAGAATCACATTATCGCCTTTTTCAAAACCAATTGAACCGATTGCATAAATAATGCCCTGGCTCGTATTCTGCACAAAACAAATTTCATCGTTTGAACAGTTAAGAAGTTCTGCTGCCAATACCCGCGTTGAATTGGATAACTGCTCATATTCCTGCCATTCAATCATACCCTGTTCAGAATATTTTCTTGCCATGTCTGATATTGCCATAACCGCGGGCATCGGTAAAGGACCGGTCGAGGCGTGATTCAGATAATTATAATTTTCGGTCAATAAAAATAATTTTCGATAATTGGTTAAATCAAACATACTCTTTAATAAACAGGTAAAATCTATATTTGTCAAGGATAATAAGTTTTACTTGACAAAAAGAATTCTATTTATTACTATTTGGTTGAAAGCTAAATCTGAATGATTGCATAAATAACCTGTAATTGGTCAAAAAATGACCAAAGGAGGCAGTATGAGTAAAAATAAGTTGTTATTATTTGTAATCGCTCTTCCACTCGCGCTTTATGCGAACCTGCCAATAACTGCAAACGATTTCAATCTTGACCCCAATAATCGCGCCCAATGGGACACAACCATGATTTTTCAGGGCAGCGCGATCTTACGCCGGGTTGCGATTGGCAATCATATCAAAAGTGCGACTGATGATACAATGCGTATTTTTACGGTTCAGTCTGCTGGTACTCGGATGGTATTGCTTTTTACTGATATCTCCTCTGCACCACCCATGCAATGGAGAACCGATATTTTAGAAACTTCCAGTGCTGGATTTATGCAGGTTGGTATCGGTGATGTTGACCGCAATGGTATAAACGATTTGGTTTATGCCCGGTCGAGCACGCCTTATCGTTTAAAGCGAGCCTATTGGGATAATAATGACTGGGCTTATGATACAATAACAACCATGACCGGTGCTTCTTGGGCAATGACTGTTGGCGATGCGGATAATGATGGTTACAATGACGACATTATTTACGCACAAGGAACCACTGCGAACTGCCGTTTAATGCATGCCCATTATAATGATTCGACCTGGGATATCTCACAGATTTGGGTCGGTGACGGCTCAACCATTCAAGGTGTTGCAATTGGTGATTTTGATGTTGCCTATCCCGGCAATGAAATCGTCACGGTTGGTGGCGGTCGGGTTATGCGTATCCGTTGGACTGGCAGTGCCTGGGATACTCTGACTTTATGGCAAGTACCGGCTAGCGGCTCATTTTGTGCAGTCGCAATCGGCAATTTTGACTCGCAAAATCCAGGCAATGAAATTGCGGTCGGCAATGGATTGGGTTCAGGCAGCATGGCAATCGGTGCGGTTATAGAAATTTATGGAGCAGGCGATAGTTGGCAAGCCCGACCGGTTTTTACGCCTGATACCAATGAAAACTGCTGGGGTTTGGCAATTGGTGATTTTCTTTCAACTAATCCGGGCGAAGAGATCGTTAAAAGTGGTTCGTTCAGTTATTATGTGCGGGCAATCTGGGGTGCCGGTGACACCTGGAACAATGAAATTATGTTTGAATTACCTGGTTCTTCATACGGTGCCGCGGTCGGCAATATCAACAAACATCGACCCTACAATGATGAAATTGTCATCACTGGCAATAACCAGGTTATTGAAGTCGAAGAGCACATCGCGCAGGGAATCGAAAATACATTAATCAACAAACCTCCTGTGACCGCATTGAAAATCATACCCAATCCAGCAAAAAACCGCGCTCATATCTATTACGCAGCGCCATCGCAAACATCAGTCGAAATAAAACTTTATAATGTGGTCGGTAAGTTGGTATATTCGGTGCAGATTCCAGAACTGGCGTCTCATTCATCAGAAAATGTCTTTACGCTTGATACAAAGCATCTGTCTGACGGAGTTTATTTGTTAAGATTTAAAGCAATCAACACGGTTTTAACAAGGAAATTATTGATTACGCGATAAAATACAACTGTGTATAAAAGGATATATGACGAAGTTTATTCTTGTTATTCTTTTGATTATATCGGTTGTTTTTAATTTTGTTTAATTAATACATCCTAAAATAAAAACTAAAGAAAAAGGAGTAAATATGCCTGGATGTTTAAATGATATCCTGCCCGAGCCGGTCAGCGAACAAAACGAAAAGGTGATAATGGATTTGCTAAAACGAAAGATGTCGGCAAGCTGTGGTCTTGCCGTCCAACTTCTACATGCAATGGAAAAATGTTTTGGTCCGGAGGCGCGTGAAGTTGTCCGCGAAATGGCAAAAGAGCAGAAATATCCGCCCCGCGAAAATCAGGGCGAACCGAAACAAGACCTGCATGAATTTTGTACGATGATTGATAAAGTTGCGGCGGGTTCGCACCGGTGGCAGAAAATAATAAACGAACCGGACCGTATTGGCTATAATTATACGCGGTGTTTGTATGCGGAAATATTCCATGAACTGGGTGAACCGGAATTGGACTGGGTAATATGCGCCCGCGATGAACCGTGGGTAAAATCTTACAACCCAAGAATCGGATTCAAACGGACACAGACCCTGATGCAAGGACATAAAGTTTGCGACCACTTTTTCTACATTGAGAAGTAATCGATAATAAAGTTGGTAAATTTATTCTTGAACATTTCAGATATTAGATTATAATAGACCGATGAAAGAAAATAAGAACAAAGGGCTTCTGTCCTTTGTCAAGTGTGCAGGCTGAGCGTCAAAACTCTCAGCCAGCCAGTTGGCTCAGGCATTAGCATTTTTACCAGAAATCAAAGACCCGAATTTATTGGTCGGGTTAAACACGGCTGATGATGCCGGCGTATATAAGCTGACCGATGACTTGGCATTGGTTTATACGGTTGATGTTTTTACACCAGTGGTCGATGACCCGTACACTTTTGGTATGATTGGTGCAGCCAATAGTATTTCTGACATATATGCAATGGGCGGCGACCCCAAACTTGCTTTAAATGTTGTCGGTTTTCCAGGCAAGGCAGAACCTGGCTTGCTCGGACAGATGCTTAAAGGTGCTCAAGACAAAGCCCAGGAAGCCGGAGTTACTATCTGCGGTGGGCATACATTTGTCTCGGATGAGATAAAATTCGGTTTATCAGTTATCGGTTATATCAATCCTAAAAAAATTATTACTAACGCTAATGCACAAGTTGGCGATATAATTATTCTGACCAAGCCAATCGGTATCGGCACAATTGTTCAGGCACAACTTATGGAAAAACCAGTTGATGCATATTTAACTCCTGCTATTAACTCAATGACTACTTTAAATAAAGATGCCTCTTTAGCAATGCGTGAAAGTGCCCATGCCGCGACTGATATTACTGGTTATGGTCTGGCTGGTCATCTGGTCGAAATGGCGCAGGCAAGTAAAATTGGTATTGAAATCTCAATTGCTAACATTCCATTTCATAAAGGAGTAATGGAAATTCTAAAATCGGGCATTATTGAACCGGGTATTGGTATGAACTTGAATTCGTTTGATGCACAGGTTGACCGACACGAGGTTGATGATGCCGATGCCATGCTTGTTTTCGGCTCGGAAACATCTGGCGGTTTGGCAATTGCTATGCCGGAGAATAAACTTGCTGAGTTTAAGGAAAACTATCGGTCAGAGTTCGCTGTGATTGGCAAGATTACCAAAGAAAACAGCGGAAGAGTCAAAATAACTCCATAAATTATATGAGACTTCTGAAGAAGTCCTGATTACACCGATTAAAAACAAGATTACACAGATTAAAACCCAAGAGAGCGAGTTTTTCCGAGCTCTATATTATCGCTTGACACGCCACAAAACCTAATATATCATTCCATTGGTGAGTAAATACAGATTAAACTATAACCCTGACTTGGTCGTTGTGCCGTTTGAAATAAGGGGACATCGGTGAGCATCAAACAACACCGGCCCGGTCGGGTCGACTCCTTCAAGGTTCGCAGTTATCAAAACACACAGCAAGTAAATTTCTTAAGAAAAAAACTTATTGGCTACCGAGACGCAGAGAACACAGAGCTTTCCTTTTTTCTCAGTGCGCTCCGTGACTCTGTGGCAATTTGGAGGTTAAATGGAAAATAAATACGAAAAGATGTGGCAGGATATCGGCTTGGATGTCCCGTTGCACAAAGAATTATTAGAATCAATCAATAAATCATTCAATGCGACAGTCGGTGCCCAACAAAATCGTCCCCTTGGCATGAAATATTTTGACCAGGTCTTGCACGAGTCGCACGGCGGACGAGTTGCGGAACTAATTGAAAACAAAGCCAGGGGCAATAAGACGGTCGGTACATTTTGTATCTATGTGCCGGATGAAATCGTGATGGCAGTTGATTTTATTCCAATGCCATTATGCGGCGGCACGAATTTTTCCGTACCCTATGCCGAGAAAACTTTTCCCAGAGATATCTGTCCTTTGGTCAAGTCAACACTTGGATTAGCATTTTCTAAGACTTGTCCGTATGCGCCGATTAAGTCAATGGCAGTCGGCGAAACCACCTGCGATGCGAAAAAGAAGACCTGGGAAATCTTAGCCAAGAAAGTCAATTTTCACGTGATGGAAGTGCCCCAGAAAAAGAATGACCTGGATAAAAAAATCTGGCGCGAAGAGGTCGAAGAATTCAAGAATAAAATCGAAGCTCTTGCCGAGCGTAAGGTCACTCCGGAAAAACTGCGCCAGAACATTAAAATTATGAATGACAAACGGCGCGCGCTTCAGAAACTGGGCGAGTTGCGCAAACATGACCCGCCGCCAATCTCCGGGCTCGATGCTTTGGTTGTGATGCAAGGCGCATTAAATGACGAACCGGTCCGGTTTACCCAAAACCTGAACAAGTTAAATCAAGAACTCGAAGAGCGGATTACTCAAGGTATTTCGCCATTTGCCAAAGGCGTAAAAAGAATAATGATATCGGGCACACCATCGGTAATGGGCAACTGGAAAGTCCATTCCCTGATTGAAAAGTCAGGCGCGACAATCGTGGTTGACGAATCCTGCACCGGCACCAGGTATTATGAAAATCTCGTGACCGAGAATGACAATAATATAGATAAACAGCTCGATGCTCTGGCCGAACGGTATATGAAGATTAACTGCTCCTGTTTTACGCCCAATGACGACCGCATTACCGATGCAGTCAATAAAGTCGAACAGTTTAAAGTAAATGGCGTGGTCCATTATATCCTGCAATACTGTCACACGTATAATGTCGAAACCTTAAAACTGGACGCAGAGTTTAAAAAGAAAAATATTCCGAGCTTAAAAATCGTGACCGACTATTCCGAAGAAGATATCGGACAACTCAGGACCAGAATCGATGCATTCTTAGAAAGGTTAGAATAAGCCACTGATATACACGGATAAAAAAGAAATGTTAATAAAAATCGGTGTTCATCCGTGGCTAGTTTAATATGATTCACGCTGGTATTGATATCGGTTCGCGGACAATAAAGCTTGCGGTTCTTGAGCAAGGCAAAATAATCGCCCATCAGATTATTGATACGGGCATTGACCCGCTTGCCAACTCGAAAAAGATTTTAAGCCAATACAAATTCGATAAAATTGTTGCGACTGGTTATGGACGGTATCTGGCACAGAAACAATTCGGCTTTCCAATTGTTACTGAAATTAAAGCTTATGCCAAAGGCGCGCACTTTTTATTTCCTGGATGCCGGACTGTGATTGATATCGGCGGACAGGATTCAAAAATAATCCGGGTGAGCAGTCATGGTAAAGTCGAAGATTTTGAAATGAATGACCGCTGTGCCGCTGGCACGGGCAGGTTTTTAGAAGTTATGGCAACCACGCTTGGTTTTACAATTGACCAGTTTGGTGAGCAGGCGTGTGATGCGAAAAAACCCGCAACAATCAACTCGATGTGTACGGTCTTTGCCGAATCCGAAGTTATCTCTTTATTATCTCACGGCGAAAATGTCCACGATATCGCATTAGGGCTTCACCAGTCAATTATTAACCGTATTGTCGGAATGATTGGTCGAGTCGGACTTGAAGGCGAGGTTATCTTTGCCGGCGGGGTTGCCAAGAATCGGTGTATGCGGGAATTGTTGGCAAAAAAACTTCATAAGAAATTGCTGATTCCAGAAGAACCACAAATCGTCGGCGCCATCGGTGCGGCATTATCAGTTTGATAACAGACTAATTTTCAATTATCAATGAAATATCAATTATACAATTTCCGGTTTTGAACATTGGGTCATTAGATTTTTATTGAAAATTGACCATTGAAAATTGATAATTAACATAACCTTGTCATTCTGAGGCGAAGCCGAAGAATCTCTCTGTAACCACAGGTGCACACAGGCAAACACAGTAAAAAAACATACCACAGAGACACGGAGAAAAACAAAAGCACGCATCTGCGAAAATTTTGAATTTTGATTTGTCATTTTGATTTTTGACTTTTGATTTTTGAATTCCTGTCGGTCTCCCTCTTCCTCTTCTTAACTCATCTCCATCCCCAATCCCGACCATATCTCCGTCCTTAAATTCATCCGCTTTGGCGTGCGACAACCCGCATTTTCACCCGCATTTTTACGAGCATTCAATCCACGCTTTTTTAGAGACTCTTTTCTTAACTCTTAACTCCCAACTCATTAACACCAAAACCCTAAACTCTAACCCGACCCCCTGGGCACTCCCCTTCCGAAGCCAGTTTTTCGATATTAGTTGTTGGTTTTTAGTGTATTACATTGAAAAACAATGATTTTTAAACATAACATATAAGTATATATTTTTAATAAGCGGGAAACTTTTAAGTATACATTTATGGTAGTAAGATATTTTTAGTTTGCCTCGAAATCTTGATAAAAACCCGATAAATTTTTATGAATTTCAATATATCTCGATCGTATTTCTACCAGTTTCAGGTTTGATGTAAGCTTTTAAGTATACATTGCAAATAGAATCTGCTTACAATAACACAAAAAATCAAGACAAGAGAATTATTTTTTAGTATTGGATATAATTTTGATAGAGTTTCGCTAAGACACGCTGCATTTTTTCTGCCTTTTTGTTTTTTCCCGTTTTCTTTAACATGTCTCTGTAATTTTTAATGTACGAAATAACTTGACCGGGTCTAAAAGAATCTTTAAGGGTTTTCTGTGTTACCCCGAATATTTTTAATGATTTTTCATACAATAATTCTGCTTCAATATATTTTGATAAGTTGCACTTCACCGCAGCTAATTCACACAATGTTGTTCCTAATTTATAATCGTTTGGTTCGTATATTTTCTGTAATATATCAACCGTACGTATTAATAGCATCTCTGCTTCCATATATTTATTGAATTTACTATAAAATTGTGCAATTTTTATCATTACAAAAGCGATGTAGCTCGGCTCATTTTCTGAGAAATTTTCCGTTATTTTAAGGGCTCGTAAAAAATACGATTCCGCTTCATTAAATTCATTTAGCTGACTATGTACTCCTGCGATTTCAATCAAATAACTTACAATATCAGTGTGTTCTTCTCCAATAGCTTCAATTTTAAACTTAAGGGCTTTTTCTAAATGTTCTCGTGCTTTATCTGGCTGCTGGTTTGACTTATATAATAAACCGAGACTATAAAAATAAGCCGCGGTATCTTGTTTATTCTCTTGTAACTTTGGTAATATTTCGGCTGTATCTGTAAATCCAAGCCCCCAACAGGACTCGTACTCTAAAACTTGATTTTGTTTTATAATAAAAAAAGGAGTTTATATTGAAGTTCGGGATATAAGCCTTTCCATTGCCGTGCAAAATCGTGGTCAGCTTTGCTTGGCATTAATGATCTGTTATTGTCACCTCCGATAAAATCAACTGCCGGGTGGTTATGTACATGTATTATCCAAATTGATCTCCGGGCATTAGATATAAACTCGTATTTTTCATGCTTTTCCGGAGCATATTCTGTAGAAAAAACCGAACTGCTATCTGATGCATCAATCCATAATGCTTCACAATTTATATCTTTCGGGATTAATATCCAAAATGCATGTTCTATAGGTTGTCCGCCAATTTTTCTGACAGCTTTTTTTAATTCATTTATAATTCTTTGATATTCGTCGTTTGGAATTTCGTCCTTATATTGAATTTCATTCATGCTTTTTATAAACATTTCTATTTCTAATCGCGATTCCTCGGCCATTAACATTAATAAATCATCTATACTTTTATCTGCAAGATTCATTTTTTCCATGAAATACCTTGTAACGATAAGCGTATCCTTATCTTTTTCTAATAAAGCAAGACATATTAATCTTTTTTTGTCTTCTTCATTAAGGCTTAAGAAAAAGTTACTAGAGTTACCCGCATTCCCATAACGATAAAGCCACTCCAAATCATTTCTAAAATTTTTTATCACTTCTCTAAGTTCTTCAAGGCTATGTTTATTGCTGATCGACATCTAATTAATATTGAATTATAATTGTTTATATTACATATACCTAAGAACATTCTCGTTTAGGTATGGTTAACGGTATTGTAATAACTTGTATCACATTGTCAAGTAGCTTATTCAGCTAGAATGTTAATAGATTAATTTTGAAATATTTATTGCCTTTGACACTAGCGACCTATATATGGGGTTGACTTCTTAATCCTATAATTCCTATCTGCCTAAAGACAAAAATAAAGAAATATTAAAGAACATTCCCTCAGTTGATAAGATTTTGAACTGGCAGGAGGTTTTTTAAAATATTACAACAACTTCACAAATTCATCAACACTTAACCCCGCTTGTCGAATTATTGCTCTGAGCGTACCACGGTCCAGTTCTTTGTGGTCTGGAACCACGACCTGGCTAAAGGGGTCGTCTCGTCTTAAAATAATATGACTTCCTTCTTGTCGTTTGAAATAATATCCGATTTTACCTAATGCTTTTACGCAATCTTTACCAGAAATTACTGGTAATTTACTCATACCGCAACTACAAGGGTTTCAAAACGCTCTTCTGGAACCGGCAGGTTGTCTTCTTCTAATGCTTTTATGTACCCGTTGATTGCCTCTTTGATATTGGTAATCGCTTCTTCTTTGGTTTTGCCCTGACTGACACACCCTGGCAAACTTGGACATTCAACTACCCAATATCCATCTTCGCCACAATAAACAATTACTTGTCGCATTGTTTCTCCTTAATTTTTATATTCTATATATAGTTTAATCCCGATTATTGATTTGTCAATAAAAAGCTTGCTCTACAAAGACACGAAAGCAGATAATTACATAAAATGTCATGCTGAATTTATTTCAGCATCTCATAGAGTTAAACATTGTGAGACCCCGAATCAAGTTCTGGGTGACAATACGAGGGCTTTTTAATTACCTGCAATGTTATCTTGACATCAGACAACCTCACTTTATAATGATTTTATGCCCAAAGTAAATAATAAAGCATTACTACAATCCATTCCATCCGTTGACAAAATACTTAATTGGCAGGAGATTAAGGCGTTTGAGAATAAGATTGAACACGCATATCTTACTGAAATTATTAGATATAAAACTGATGAATTTAGGGGGATGTTATTAAAGGGCGAGACGCTTGAATCTGACCACTTGAAACAGATGATTGTTGATGAACTGAATTATCTCACTCATCGGTATTTTACTTATGCAATCAATGCCCTTGGCATCGTGCTTCATACTGGTCTTGGCAGAGCGCCTTATGCGAGTGGCATTTGCGAAATAGTGTCAGATGTTGCCAAAGCATATTCGCGCCTGCAAATTGACCCCGAAGGTAAGCGTGATGACCGTTATAAAAAGATTAGTAAGTTATTGCAAATCTTAACTGGTGCAGAAGCAGGAATTGTTGTTAATAATAATGCCGGCGCAACGCTTTTGATTCTAAGAGCGATTGCACAAGGCAAAGAAGTGATTGTTTCAAGAGGACAGTTAATTGAAATCGGCGGTTCGTTCCGAATCCCGGATATTATGGCGCAGTCGGGCTGTATTATGCGGGAAGTGGGGACAACCAACCGCACCCATCTTAAAGATTATGAGCAAGCAATAAAGATTCACCACAGAGGCACAGAGGCACAGAGGAAAAATAAGAAAAAGATAAAAGTTGAAGATAGCTTAGAACCAGAAACCGGTGCGATTATACGGGTTCATCAGTCTAATTATCAGATTACTGGTTTTACTAAAGAAGTGTCTTTGAAAGAACTAGTCGCCTTAGGCAAGAAATATAAAATTCCAGTGATTGATGATTTGGGCAGCGGCGCTCTGATTGATTTTTCTAAATATAATTTACCCAAAGAACCGATGGTAAAAGAGAGCATTCAAGCTGGTGCAGATGTGGTCTGTTTTAGCGGCGATAAATTAATCGGCGGACCCCAGGCAGGAATTATTGTCGGTAAAAAAGAATTGATTGAAAAGATTAAAAAACATCCGTTAACCCGGGCGTTGCGTTGCGATAAACTGACTAATGCGGTCTTAGAAGCAACCCTGCAGATGTTTTTACATAAAGAAGCAGATTTAGTCAAAGAGCACACCGTATTCAGTATCTTAATGAAGCCATTAGAAGAGATTAAAAAAGATGCTGAGAAATTTGCCGAAGATTTAATTAAAGAGCACGGCGATAAATTAAGCGTAAAAGTAAAACCAGGCAAGAGCGAAATCGGCGGCGGGTCATTAAGCACAAAAGAACTGGATACATATGTTGTAGCAATCATGCCGAAAGATTTACCACAGAAGCACCGAGACACAGAGAAAAAATCGGACTTAGGTGGTTTAACAGCACAAACATTAGCGAAACTTTTAAGACAATACAAAATCCCGATATTTGGCAGGGTGCAGGCAGATTCATTAATACTGGACTTCAGAACAATACTTGTTGGTGAAAATGAGATTATTTTACAGGCATTTAAGGATATTCTGAAGTAGTCAAAATGAAAAATAAAAAACCAAAAATTAAAAACACATATTAAAAACTTAAAAATATTTGCATGTTTGGTTTGTGTTTTTGATATTTAATTTTTAATATTTAATTTTACTTATGGCTGATATTCAAAGAAGACATATAGTTATCGGCACTGCCGGTCATATTGACCATGGTAAAAGTGCACTTGTCAAAGCCTTAACCGGCGTTGACCCGGACCGGTTAAAAGAGGAAAAAGAGCGGGGCATGACTACTGACCTCGGCTTTGTTTTTTATGGTGACAACGCCACGATTATTGATGTACCTGGGCACGAGAAGTTTGTACGGCATATGGTTGCCGGTGCTTCGACCGTTGATATTGTGATGTTTGTGGTTGCGGCAGACGACGGCATAATGCCCCAGACTTATGAACATCTTGAGATTTTAAAATTGCTGGCAATTAAAAAAGGCGTGGTGGTTATCAGCAAGAAAGATATGGTCAAACCCGACCGCTTGCAGATTGTGATTAATGACATAAAAGATTTGATGGCTGGGTCATTTCTGGAAAACGCGCCATTTGTCGCGGTGTCCAATATTACGAGTGATGGCATTGACGAGCTTAAGAAAATTCTGAATAATTTAATTGCTGAGACTGAAGCCAAGCTTGACCGGGGAATTTTTCGGATGGGGATTGACCGATGTTTTTCTATCAAAGGTTTTGGCACTGTGGTTGCCGGCACGGTTTTATCGGGCAAAACTAAACTTGGTGATGAGCTCGAATTATTACCGGAAAAGAAAAAAGTCAAAATCCGGGGTATTGAAGTTCATAATAAACAGGTTAATGAAGTTGGCACCGGTTTTCGCGCTGCGATTAATCTGGTTGGCGCGGAAAAAGAAGAGATTGAACGGGGCGATGTCTTGGCACAACCCGGATTTTTCGAACCGTCACTCTATTTGAACGCATCGTTATTTCTTTTAACCAGTGTGCAAAAACCCTTGAAAAATTTTGCGCGGTTAAGGATTCACTTGGGCACCAAAGAAATCTTGGGACGGGTAGTATTTCTGGATAAGAAAGTTTTGCAATCCGGCGAAAAAGCAATGGTGCAGTTTCGTTTAGAATCACCGGCAGTCGCAAGTATCAATGACCAGTATGTGATAAGAACTTATTCACCGCAAGTTACGATTGGCGGCGGCACGATTATTGAGGTTGCGGCAGTAAAGGTTAAAGGATATGACGAAGACCTGCTTGCGCATCTGGAGCGGGTTGAAACCGCGGCACCGATTGTTCTGGTTGAAGAAGATTTATTGTCCAGTTTTGAATTACCTAAAAAGACTCTTGAGATTGCTAAAGACATTAATCTGCCGGTCAGCGATGTCAAAGAAATGGTTAATAAGTTGGTTGAACAGAAAAAAGTATTGTGTCTGGACGCTAAGCGGGAATTGTATTATCACGAGAAAAATATTGAGACCTTAAAACAGAAAATTATTGAGCAAATAAAAGAATTTCACAAGCAAAACCCGACCAGCATTGGCATTCCAGCATTGGAGTTATTAAAAAAGATAAGCCCTGGTCTGGATAAGTTTTTATTAGATACAACTCTAAATGGTTTGGAAAAACAAGGCGTTGTTCAAATCGCGGCTGATAAAAAAATCCGTTTAACTGAATTTAAACCAATCCTGGAAAAAGCAATTGATGAGAATGTGCAGAAGATTGAAAAGATATTATTAGCCCAGGGTTTTCAGCCGCTCGATTTTAAAGAAGTTAAAACCAAACTTGCGGGCAAAGAAACTGATATCAAGAAAGCATATCAATACCTGCTTGATAACAAGATTCTAATTAACATAGGCGAAGGGCTGGTCTTACATCAACAATATGTCAAACAAGCTGAAACCAAACTAATTGATTTCTTGAAGAAAAACAAAGAGATTCGAATCTCGCAATTCCGCGATTTACTCAATGCCAGCCGCCGGGCCGTCTTGCCACTCTTGATTTATTTTGATACACGGGGAATCACAATAAGGCGTGAAGATGTCAGAGTGCTATCATCAAAGCATCAATGATGCTTCGCTAATATTAAATATTAATTGTGTGTAGAGAGAACACAGGTTATAGCAATACTTTAGTATATTTCAGATATCGAGCTGTGCGTTTCGAGCCAGTCGAGAATCCTGGAAATCTTTCCTTGAGCGAGAGCAATACAAGTATCGGCTCCGCCATAATAAACATTGATAGTATCTCCGTCGTCACCGATTGTGTGTCCGCATGTGAACACCACGTCGCCGACATCGCCCGTCCGTTCGTAGTCTTCGCTGGGTGCAAGAATCCATTCGTCGCCGCGCTTTATGCAACAATCAGGGTGCTCAGGGTCGAGCAATGCGACGCCGATGCGATACAGACAACCCGCACCAGTCTGGCGGTTCGCGTGGTAAAACATAAGCCAGCCGCGCTCAGTTTTAATCAAAGGCGAACCAAGACCAATCCGGTTTGAATCCCACCACGCACCGCGTCGCGGTGTCATAATTATTTTATTTTTACCCCAATGAATTAAATCGGGTGATTCGGCAAGCCAGATACTTCCACCCATTCCGTTCTGAGGACGGTGAATCATGAGCCATTTGCCATTAAAACGCACCGGGAAAAGCGATGCGTCCTTATTCTCGGGTGGGATTAAAACTCCGAGCCGTTCGAATCGGTTAAAATCTTCGGTCATTGCCAATGCCACTGCTGGTCCAGCCCTGGAATAAGCGGTGTAGGTAACTGCGTACTTATTGAGTTCATCCAGCCAGACAATCCGCGCATCTTCAACGCCCCAGATTTCGTCCGGATGATTGATTGGGTCAGGCGGAAAGGTCGGTTCTGGGTCGAGTGCCCAATTGTCAATTCCGTTTTTGGAACGGGCTGCCCAAAGACAAGATATACCCCGCCGGTCTTCAACCCGGCAGAGCAGTAATGTTGTGCCGTCTTTTAAACGGACCGCGCCCGGATTAAATATTGCATTGACCGAGTGTTGCCAGTTTTGGGCAGTTAAGATCGGATTGTTCGGATGGCGCTCGAGCAGCATTGAACGGTCATCGCGTAATATTGCTTTCATTATTTTAACTTTGCTTGTCTTGACTTCATTGCCAATAAGGCGAGCAGAAAAGAAATTGTTGATTCAGCACCCTGGTTAAGATTTACACCGTCAGGTGAAAGCCCGTCAAAACAGCCGCCCGTAGTATAATCATACAAAGGAACCCCAAGGTCATTACGACCTAAAAACCAGTCAAATGCCCGACGCGCTTCTTTGTGCCATTGTTCATTGCCAGTTACTGCATGAGCGGCCAGACACGCACTCGTCATTGAATGTGCTTCAACTGGCTGCTGGTCATATCGGCTGCGGGGACCATCGCGTTGCCAGCCGCCGGTACCGATTGGAACAAAATGCCCTTCTGGTGCGGTCTGAATTTTTGCGAGCCATGCTAAAGTTTTAAGACTCGTATCCACCATTTCCTCTTGACCAAGATCCTGACCCGTGTGAAGCAAACCATGACAAAGCACAGCATTATCATAGGTCATATAAGTCTCAAACCATGGCCATGATTCGCTGGTAGTAGAGCGATATAACCCGAGTAACTTGTTGCCTAAAACATCGCGTAATCTTCTGGCAACACTATCGCCAGGGAATCGTTTGAGAAACTCATGTATGCCGATTAAGGTAAAAGCCCATGCCCGTGGGCTGGTAAAATTTTCTACTGCAGGTAATCCGGCATGAAACAGGTCGAGCGCCACTGCGACCTGTCCGTCGTCCGGAGCGATATCAACCGCAATGCCAAGACTCCAGAGCGACCGGCCGTGACTGTCTTCAGACCCGACATCTTCGAGCCACCTGCGGTCATATGCCATAAAATTTCTAAATCTTCCGCGCTCGCGGTCAAAAGCGTGGTCAAGAAAAGACAAATAGCAAAAGGTAAGCCGCAGTAATTGAAGGTTCTTTGGGTTGGCTTCTAATCCGCGCAACGCCACAATCAAGGCGCGTGCATTATCGTCAGTTGTATAGCCGCGGGACCGGTCAGGCACCGAGTATCGGGTATGCTGCAGAATACCGGTTTCGTCAGTAAGATTAACCAGATTACCAAAATTCATTTCTGGTAAATCAGCAACTAACGGCTCGGTTTGGCGCGGCCGGTTAAAATGTCCGGATCGGCGCCGTTCTTCATAAGCCCGAGAAAAAGATTCAAGATAGCGTTGGGAAACCTCGGGCCATATCATCTGTCTTCCAAAAGTATAGGCGTTTTTACGGATTGCGTGCCGCTTTACCGGATTTGCTAATAAATCAATAATCGCTTCGGCTAAAGCGCGTCCGTCCCGGAATGCAACCAAGGTGCCGCGGTTGTCGGCAAGCATCTCGTCAGCATACCAATAAGGCGTTGACACAACTGCTTTGCCCGTGCCTAGCGAATAAGCAAGTGTTCCAGATACAATCTGGGCTTCAGTCAGATATGGCGTCACATAAATATCGGCAGCACCCAGGTATTCACAGAGTTCTGATATATCAGCAAATTTGTCGTGAAAAATAATATGGTCTTCCACGCCGCGAGCCCGGGCGTGACGCTTTAACCCCAGCCGGTAAACTTCTCCGTTCTCGCGCCTTATTGCCGGATGAGTTACGCCGAGCACGATATAGACAACATTGGGAAACTGTCGAACAACTTCAGGCAGGGCATCAATCATATATTCGATTCCTTTATTCGGCGAAAGCAGACCAAAAGTCAGGATTAAATCGCGGCCCTCGACATGAAACTTATCTTTATAAAAATTCGGGTCAACAAATGGCATATCCGGAATACCGTGATGAATCAAGTCAATCTTGCTTTCCGGAACATGATATATTTCGCGCAGGAATTCAATTGACCGTTCGCTCATAACCACCAAACGGTCGCTCAACCGGCAGAGTTCATTCATAACTTTACGCTGATTTTCATCTGGTGCATGGAGTACGGTATGTAAGGTTGTCACAATCGGCATCTGAAGCTGACGCAAAGTTGTCAGTAAATAACCGCCTGCGACACCGCCGTAAATTCCGAATTCATGCTGCACGCAGAGCAGGTCGGCCTGTCCCATATTTAAGAATTCTGCCAGGCGACGGTAATCAGCGAGTTCATTCTGGGCAAGCTCGAATCGCACGCGGTTAGGATAAGCATAGCCCTCAGGAATATCATTCATGACTGCTGCCAGACAGCTGATTTTTGGCGCGGCAAGAGCAATTGATTCGCAAAGGTCACCGGTAAAAGTTGCGATGCCGCACTGCCGGGGTAGATAGTTGCCCAGAAAGGCGACTTTAGCAAACGGATATTTTTGCTTACGTTTCATTGTTAGATACTATCTTATTAATTTTATCGTTTGTCAAGAAAAAGTTTTTCGGCTGCCCGACCAAAAGAAAAACATAATTATTACGCAGCATTGAATAACAGATACCACAAAGACACAGAGAAGAAAAATTCAAAACTCAAAATTTTGGTTTGTGCTTCTGTGGTATTTTTTTCGTTAGATACAATAATCATTAAATATACTGCCAATCATTCAAGTAAAATACAACTTAAAAATATTTGCATTTTTGGTTTGTATTTTTGATTTTTAATATTTAATATGATTATGGCGGAGGCGTGTAGGAATCGAACCTACCGTTCCCCTTTCGAAGAACACCTGGATTTGAAGTCCAGCAGGCACACCAGCACCCAGCCGCCTCCATTTATCATTACAGATTATTGCGGTTGGCGTGTCAATAATGGTAATTTGAAAATTATTTACTGTCAACCCCGCACTCGCGACTTCGTCGAATTGCAAATTGAAGATTGTAAATTTTAAATTGATACTTTTTGTTTTAAAATAGAGCGTAGCGACATCTGGCGCTGGTCATCCCGCACCTATTTTCAAACACAGCGTGGTTTAAATAAATCAATGAAAATTCGCTCACTCAATTTCAGGAATAGGTGCGGGGTCAACCCTGCCCATAACCAAGATAAAATATCGGCCTACTTGACATGTCATATCTCACTTTGTAAAATATAATATATGATTAATATGGGGGGCATTATGAAACATACCTTGTTATTAAGCCTCAGTTTGATTTTCGTTGTCGGGCTGAGTGTTTCTGCTTTTGGCGCAGACCGAATGGTCATTTGCGAAGAATTGTATTCTGGGACCTGACCTACCTGTCCTGCTGCCAGTAGTTTACTGGCATCAATTGCCGCAAACAACCCGAGAGGAATCGCACTTATTGAATTGCATGTTAACCCTACAAGTGCACCGACTTATTTATATCCTTCCCGGCAGCGTATGTCTTTTTATCCACCAACCGCTCCACCGAGCTCTTATTACACGCCCTGGTTATGGCTTGACGGAGATCCGGCGCCGGGTTATAACACCGGGACATGGTCAACTCATATCACGAATCGCCTGAATCAACCATCGCCGCTCACCGCTTCAATCTGGGGCGAGTATAATACGCATACAAACAGCGGCACGATTAATGTTCGGTTTCGTAACGATTCAAACGCGACGATTAATGCAAATGTCCTTTTTGTTATAACCGAAGACAATATAGCTTATACTATGCCGAATGGCGACGGTGTTCATAATCATGTTGCCCGTCAATTTATTCCGGACCATATCGGCACTGCGGTATCGTTTAATAGCGGTGATTCAATAACCGTTAGTTACCCGTTTACGATTCAGTCAAACTGGAACGCACAAAACATCGAATTTGTCGCAATTATCCAGACACCGGTTTTAGTCGGTTCGACCAAAGAGATTTTGCAGGGCGCAAAAATAGGTATTTTAGACCTCGCTGGTGTTGAGGAATTACAAAACCACCCGCCCGTTAATTCGTTTCATCTCAGGGTGCTTCCCAATCCGTGCGTTAACCAGGCAAGATTCTCTTTCACCTTACCGGCTGGTAGTAGTTATCAGATTAATATATTTGACGCTTCGGGCAGGGCGGTCAAGACCATAAATGGGGTTGCGACTGGGAATAATGATGTGGTCAATTGTGATTTAAAAAATTCGGTTGCTTCGGGCGTCTATTTTTATCGGTTTGAAAGTACGGTTAGCAATAAAGTCGGCAAAATTATTGTTAAGTAGTTTTTATAAATATTCAGGCGGGATGATAATGTCTGTCATCCCGTTTATTTTATAACTATATTGACATTGTTTTATCGGGTCAATATAATATTTAAAATATGCGGGCATTAAGCATACTGCACCGAAAGGAGTTACTATGAATAAATATATATTAATTTTATTACTCATGGTCAGCATTAGTGTGGCTGGCCGGTTGGTTGTTAATGGTGATTTTGAACAAGAATTGACCATAGGCTGGTATCAGGCTGGAGTTACAAGCAGCGCTGATACTATTGACCGTCAGACTTATTTTGACCCTGACCCTGATTATGAAGCAAGAGTCAGAAAATATAATGCCGGTTATGCAAAATTATTCCAGACTCTTGATATACCAACTACTGATTTAGAATTTTCAGTTAATGCCAATCTTTACGCGACGGCAACCAGCCCTTATTGGGCTGCCGCGGCCGTAATTCTGCGTTATCTTAATGACAATAATGATTTGTTGGGTGAAACCAGAATTGCCCACAAGTCGCAGTATTGTCCCTGGACAAATACCAGCACTATTCATATTATTCAAGTTGCCGCCCCCAACAACTGGTATAATTATTCATTTAATATTAACAATGAATTGTTGAATTTGCCCGGCGTAAACCCAGCCCTTGTTAAAAAAATACAAATTGCGCTTTTTGATACTCTCACCAGTGGCTGAGGCAGCAGTTGCATCGCGAGGGTCCTCGCGGATGATGTGTCCTTAGATTATAACGGCACTAATCACTATCTCAATTTTGTCAATTCTCATGTCTATGATGCGGCGGGCAATAATAATGGCCGTTTAGACCCGGGTGAAACCGCAAATCTGACTTCGGTCCTGCGCAATATCGGCGGTGCCAATTTTACCAATCTCCAAACTACCTTAATCTGTACTTCTCCGTATATCACAATTACTGACAATTCTGGTCATTTCGGAGTTTTAGCTGTGGACAGTATTAAAGAAAACATTGGCGACCCCTATGCTGTCTCGGTCAACCCAAATTGTCCACAAGGGCATAATGCGGTATTTCAGATTATCGCAACTGATGGTGCTTTTGCCGACACCTTCACTTTTTCAAAAGTAGTCGGCTCTTATCATTATCTGGTCTGGAATCCAGACCCGACGCCGGCTTCAGGTCAGACAATTAACAATATCCTGACAACCAATGGTTATAGCGGTGCGATTACAACCAATTTACTTGCCGAGCCAACCCTGGACCTTTACCGCTCAATATTCATCTGCTGCGGTATCTATCCCAATAATTACCGGATTGTAGCGAACGGCGCAGAAGCAACTGCCATAGTTAATTATCTTAATAATGGCGGACGGGTCTGGCTGGAAGGCGGTGATGTCTGGTATTATGACCCCTTAGTCGGCGGACATAATTTTGGTACGATGTTCGGACTGGTTGGTCTTAGTGACGGCAGTGGTGATATGGGCCCGGTAATTGGCGTTGCCAACACTTTTACCAATAGTATGAATTTTGGATATTCGGGTGAAAACAGTTATATGGACCGAATCAACGCAACGACCGGATATCTTATCTTTCAAGACGGCAATAACAGTTATAACTGCGGAGTTGCGCACGCGCCATCGGTTTATCGTACGATTGGAGTTTCTTTTGAATTCGGCAGTCTGGTTGACGGCGCCGCGACTTCGACCAAACGGGTTCTGATTGACTCGATTATGGAGTTTTTTGGTATCACCCTGACCGGTATTGAAGAAAGCGGGCTCACAAACATTGAATTATATCCGAGTTTAAAACTATATCCGAATCCGGTTAAAGCAGGTAATCAAATTCGCCTTCAATATACCTTGCCAAACGCCGCCGCTCTCAATTTACGAATTTATAACACGCTTGGCAGTTGTGTCAGAACCATCAAATCTGAAAACAATCAGAACCACACTATTGTCTGGAACGGCACTGATGAGCAAAACCGCAAACTACCGGCTGGTGTTTACTTTATGAGCATGGAAGCGGAAAACGCCAAGAAAATTACCCGCAGAATTGTACTGATTGATTAACGCTCGCGAAGACATCAAATCATAAATTTGTTATCGGGTGATTTATTGACATATCTCATAACCATAATTATAATAGTTGCTAAATGAAAAAAATAATTTTATTAACTCTGCCTTTACTGTTTATTTTCTGTTCTGAAGCGCCGCGCTTTGTACCAACGCCGACCAATCGGATTGTCTTAGCCGAACTCTTTACCGATGACCTCTGACCATTCTGCGTGGCTGCGGAGCAGTCACTTGACTCTTTACAAGAGTATTATGGAGATTCCCTGGTGATTATCTCTTATCATCATTCGTTTGATATTCCGTCTAATGCGGTCCGGCGTGAATTGTATGAAAATCCGGTTTATCCGACCGTTATCTTTGACGGTACTGACAAACAATTCGTGACCGACCCCTCGCTTTATGATTCAATGTTTAATCAAAGCATTCAGGTTGCAAAATCGTCGACACCGCTTTTCAATCTTGAACTGAACGGTACGGTAACAGCGAGCAATGGTAGTTTGTCAATAAAAATCTCGCCGGCCGACACTTTTCATTACGATTCGGTCTATGCCTTTATCATAATCTGCGAAGATTCGGTACGGGGCATTGCCCGAGACTTCAATTATATTACCCGGCAATTATATTCTTTTCCGGTTAATCTGTTTTTCCCGGACAGCATGGACACAACCATTACTTTTATTCATACGATTCCAGTGGAAAAGATGCGGGCGGTTTTATTTATGCAAAATTTGAACACCAAAAAAGTATTGCAGGCAGTTGGCAAAAAATTTAACTGAATTAATGAAATTATAAAATAATGGGGAGAAAATGAAAAAACTGATTCTATTGCTGATTATTCCTTTGGTAATTTTTGCCGAAGAAAAAACCGTTTCTTTTAAAGATGCACCGAGCTTTACCCTGACTGACGTTACTGGTAAAACCGTGATTCTTGACTCTTTGGTAAAAAAAGGTCCGGTCATTATGAGTTTCTGGGCATTATGGTGCAAGATGTGTATTAAAGAACTCGATGCCTTAAAACCTTATTATGTCGAAATCGAATCGCTCGGCGTCAGTTTTCTCGCAGTTAGCCAGGACAAGGCAAAATCCAAAGACGAAGTTCGGTCGTTTGCGGCCGGTCATAAGTGGAACTACCAGGTTGTTTTGGACCCGGATAATCTGCTTCGTAAATCATACAGCGTACAGGTTATGCCCACGCTCTTTATTGTTGACCAGAACAAAAAGATTGTTTTTACGCATCAAGGTTATAAGCCTGGCGACGAAAAGAAGCTGATGGAAAAAATACGGGAATTATTTGCAGATTGCGGAGATTGTTACGGCTGTGAAAATCATAAATAGAATTCGTTCGGTTGGCTTCTCTTTCCTGTTTCTTGTCGCTTGCCTCGTACCCGTGTCGTTGTCTGCTCAATCGATTAATCTAAGCGGCGGCAATTCGGCTGAATACTGGCTGTTTGTTGGCAAAGATGCGGATTCAATTAATTATAAAGAACACTTTGAAGATAAATTAAAACTTTCTCTTAATTACGGTCACCTCGCCTTGCGGGGAACTTTTTTTACCTGGAATCCTTCGCATCCGCAGCCGAACCGGCTTAATTATATTGACTATAATATCGAATATGACAATGCACCGATTAATATTTTATACGGCACTTATTATACTACTTTTGGCCGGGGTCTGGTCTTAAACCAGTTTCTGGACGAAGATTTTCGTAATGACAATTCGATTACTGGTTTTAAAGGCGGGTTTAATTACTTTAACAGTCAATTTACGCTCCTTGCCGGCAAACCAAGAAATATCTTTTTTCAGGAAAACGCCTATATCGTTATCAATGACACGACTGACCAGATTCGGGGTGTTGATTTTGAGACCCGCTTAATCCCCCTGGTCTCGTTGGGCGCAAGATATGTGCGGGTCAACCGGCAAAATGATTTTACGCCCAATGCTTTTAATGAACTGTTTGGCGGCAACCTTGGTATTCAACTCGGGCCTTTTGAGGGTTATCTTGAGTACGCGCACCGGCTCGGATGTTATCCGCGGGTCGGCGGCAGATTAACCGGCTCAGGCTTACTCTTTTCATCCAACCTGTCTTTTCCTGGCTTGGGTATTGCGTTTCAGATTATGGATTATGACTTGATTGGGTTTGGCGATGTCAACTATCAATACGGTGCAACCTATCGGTATAATGAACCGCCGACGCCAATAAAATCAGGTCTTTCGGTCAACCGGGGCACGGACGAGTTTGGCTTTGGCACATCGGTGAACTACGCGCCGATTGATAACTTGTATCTCGAAGCAAATTATAATAGCATTAAGAATCATAATAAAACCCAGGGCGTTACCGAACAGATATTAAAAATCAAATCCACCCATTTTGAAAACCTTGAAATTATCACCGGTATTGAGGCAACCATAAAAGACCAGATTGAACTGCCGATTGATAAAAAGACCGAATTCAAACCTTACCTTGAAGCCACTTATGACTTTGGCAATTTCTTTATCGAAGCCGGGTATGAACATAATTTTATCACTGCCGATACCAGTAAATATTATGACCACGCTCTGGCAGTATCAATTGGCAAAGCCGAACTTTTCCAGTTTACGCTTCGCTATGAACGGCGCAATCATGTACCCGAATGGCTGATTAACAAACTCGGCGCAGATATAAGCTGGCCTATGGCAGAACTCAGTCTTGACTTAACCAGCAAACACAATTTGCGAGTCAGGGTCGGCGGTGAAAAAGGCGGGCTCGTCTGTTCCGGCGGTGTCTGCCGGTTTGAAGAGCCGTTTAAAGGCGTTAAAGTAGTGTTAACCAGCATATTCTGATATGATTAAAACATTACCACATAAATTCAAAATTGTTTGAATTATATTATGAAAAAACTAATTGCAATTATAATAATTTTGTTGATTTGTGCCTTTGGTATTTTCTGGGGCAACAAAAAAGGCGAACTCGTCGAAATCGAAGCAGTCGGTTCAGTCATGTGTCTTTCCTGTATGGGATTGCAATAATGATGAAAATCCTAAATCCTAAGCACCAAGCACTAAACAACATCTAATGACCAAAATTCACAAAATACACATATATAATAATTTTGATATTTGGGTTTTGAATTTGTTTAGGATTTCGATATTAGAATTTAGAATTTAACCATGAGACCATTCCGTTTAGGTCAGATTATCGCGACCATTGTTCAGTTCAGTTATTTTCCTGCGTTGTGGACCGGTTTTATTTATCAGGGATTTGCCAAGCGATTCTGCGTGCCGATTTTAACCTGCTGGGGTTGTCCGCTATCCCGTTTCGGATGCCCGATGGGCGGCTTGCAGCATTTTATCGGTTTGCGTCAGATTCCATATTATATCGTTGGGTTTTTCGGGGCGGTTGGGATTCTGGTTGGCCGGATGGCTTGTGCCTGGGTCTGTCCGTTCGGGTTTTTACAGGATATGCTAAAGAAAATAACCCGCATAAAACTGAACCTTCCCAAATGGACAACTTATACCAAATATGCGGTTTTAATCGGTATTGCCGGGATTGCGGTTTATATTACTGCTGAGCCCTGGTTTTGCATGCTCTGTCCGGCTGGCGCACTCCAAGCCGGTATTCCGATTGTGCTTACTGACAAAACCGGTGATTTAAGAGCATTAGTCGGCTGGCTGTTTAAAACCAAACTGGTAATTTTAGCGTTTGTGATAATCGGCTCAATATTTATCAAGCGCTTTTTCTGCCGTGTCTTCTGCCCGATTGGTGCGATCTATTCGGTTTTTAATCGTTTCTCTTTGGTTAAAATGTCGGTCGACCAGAGCAAGTGCGGTGTCAATAAATGTAATGTCTGCCGAAAGGTCTGTCCGGTTGATATTAATATTTATGACAATCCCAATGCCAAAGAATGCATCCGCTGCCTGGAATGTAAACACAAATGCCCAAAAGGCGCGGTTGGCGTCAGTTTAAAACCTTAACCCGTATAAAATATTTTTAAGGTTTATAAATTTTTCTTCCTGTTTTCCAGTCACTCCACCATTCAATTTTCGTTGGCATAATCTTTAAGACACAGAACTCTTTTGAGGTCGGTCCTTTTGGAAAATAACTGGTCGGGTCATAATGGGCGGTTTTCCAGACATATTCTTTGGTTTTCAAATCCGAAATGATTTTGGCTTTACCCAAAACAATCGCGGTTTTATCGCCATTCGGTTGTTTAGTAAAGAAAAGACATATTTTAGGATTTTTCTTAATCTGTTTTACTTTTCTTGAATTAGAAAAAGTAATAATCCAGATTGTCATATCGCTCTCTATTACAGGCGTCATCGAGCGGATAATTGGCTGACTTCCCTCGCAGGTCGCAAAATAGGCGTGATTGAGCGTCTCTTTCATTATTTTAACAATTCTTTTCTTATCGCTTAAACTCATATTTTTCTCCTTCTAAACATTGTCTTGTTTAGTATAGATAAATTACCAACCATGTCAACCAATAAAAAGTTGGGCGCCGGGTCTGACCAGGCAGGTTATCCGGTAAGCAATCCGGCAGGCAGTATAATAAACTGCCCAAGAAGCTGTCTGATAGACAGTGGAGTAGACAGCCCGGGGGCTTGTCGAGTAGACGACCTGCTAAACTGCCTAATCCATTATCGGGCATGCAGTTAAGTCGATTGTCGACTGTATTGCCTGCTCTATTGCCAAGAAGATTGCCTGCTTGGTTGTTTAGTAGGTGTGGCTCTGCTCTAACCTGATTTTTAATATAGAATAGGGGGTGCTTAACTAATTAATCTCTTATTTCATTATCAATATCCCGTAAGTTTTCGGGTCATACTGAATCGGCACCTGAAAATCCACAGCGCTATTCAGCCGTTTCTGTTTGCGCCGGAAATTAATTCCCCATTCCTGTCCTGACTCTGCCCTTATGCCAACCTGTTCCAATGGTATTTCGGCTTCGATTGACCAAAAATCATCTCCTTTATCGGTCTTGACTTCATAGACTCCATTCCACTCCCGGTCAGCATAATAGCCGTTGTTATATATCTTCTGGTCAAAAACCACGCCATTCGGATTGAAATATATCTGATAGATTGTGTCGCGGTTTGGTGCCAAAAAATACCCGACACAATCTTCACCATATACTGCGCCGTCATGTTCAGTAACCTTTGCAGTTAGCTCTTCTATTTTCTGTTCCCGGCATATTGCGCCAAGATATAAATTATCCGTATCATACGCATAATAAAACCAGGTCGAGTCACCGTTCATTTTACCGCCGTCCGGCGCATATAACTTGCTGATTGGATTTTTCCAGAACGGCTCGTTTATCTTGCCGTCAATAACCGGATTAAACGCCTTGTTGCACAGCGCAATCCGGTTGATTGGCAAATGCTTTTCCAGTTTATACTCTTTGTCTTTCGCATACGGGAAATTAAGATTAAACACTGGCGCTGGATATAATTCACCTCTGTTATTAACTTTGAACGCCGTCTCGTAATTGTCTTTTGCTGGCAGTGTTACTGGCAAAGTTTTCGGCATAACTGTCCAGTTGTCTTGGTTCTGCCATGTTATCGTATCATCTAAAACAAAGTCTGATATATTGGCAATCTTAACATATATCAAAGAATCAACCACTTTCATGCTCTGATTAATCCTGACCGAATTATTAAAATTGACACCAGATAAATTAATCTTATCGACTGTTTTTACTTGCTGGGCGGTTACTTCATCCCAAGTAATAACACTGTTCTTTTTTAAAGGCGTGATTGTGATGCCGTTTTTATCAATCGTGACCCAGGTATAATGAAATTGGATGCCGGAAAGTCCAATCCCGGCTCCGCCACCCGAACTTCCGACTGCAGTATATAAAATATCGTCAATCTTTTCGCTGAAATATTTATGAAAATGGCCATTAAATACCGCATCAACGCCGTGATTGACAAATATCGAATGAAGCGTGTCTGGTTGGTTTTCCAAAATCTCATCAAACCAGAACGGCTTGTGGTAAAAGATGATGGTGTGGCGTGCTTTCTTGTTTTTATTCAAATCATTAATTAACCATTGTAATTGTTCTGCTGGAATTTCCGAACTGCTCTCGTATCGGCTTACATCCAGGCTGATAAAATGCACGCCCTTAATATCAAACGAATAATATGGTTTGCCGGCATAGCGTATATAAAACAGATGCGAGACATCATCCCAGATATCATTATTCCCGGGCGTATAATAAACCGGCATTGACAAGGCACTAATCAGTGATTTATATTCTTGCCAACGCTCATTAATTTCAATCGTATCGCTAGCCGGTCCTTCAATCATATCACCGACCGTCAGCACAAAATCCGGTTTTAATGCTTCGATTTCAGATACGACCTGCTCATAGATACCGGGCTGGGCATTACCAGTCCGGTCACCGATAATCGCAAAACGGATTGGCGCTTCAATCTGCCTGGCATAAGTAAATGCGCAGACAAACAATAAAATTACAAATATCTTTTTCATGATTATTCTTTACCAGGTGCGGGGTTTGCAGATAATCTCAATAATTTGCGTATCGAAAAATCTTTTGCCGTGTGCCGGTTTTACAACAACCGCAGTGTCCGCGCCCGCGCCGGTTCCGGCGATTGCAATGATTTCTTTGCCATAAGGAATAAGCCCGGCATCAAGCGCCATAATCGCAATCTCGACGCAGACTTTCATGCCTTCGCCAAAAGTCCGATAAGTATTAGCCACGATTTCACCAGTATAAACACCGCCGAATTCAGTTCTCATTGCCCGGGCTACGCCGGAAAAGAAATGCGTGCCGCGATACACTTTAATCCCATGTTTTTGGAGATACTTTTTGGTCTGGTCGGTCAATTCAACTTTACCCGGCTTGTCAAATCCAGCATGGTGAGTAACGCAGACCACATTCAGTTTTGACAAGTCAAACTTCACAATCTGTTTTGCAGTATAGCCGTATGACGACGCCAGCACAATATCTTTTATCTTCAGTTCGTTTGCTCGATTCAAAGCCAGACTAATAGCTTCCAGAGTATTCTGCTTGCCTGGTTTAGGAAAATATGTTGTATATTGGTCAATCTCCATTATTCCCCCCATAATTATGGAAGTTCGACTTCCATAATCTCTTTTGCGGTCCAGTTTTGGTCAATCCAAACGCCGACTATTTTTTCTGCTGACCGCAGATGCCATGATTTTATCGTCTTGATTGCTTTTTCGTTCTGAGCTAAATGCGCTTGTTTTGAACACGGATTACCCGCGCAATCGCAATGACTAACCATGACAATGATTTTCGAACCGTGTTTATTGACCGAGATTTCTACTCTTGATTTGATTGATGCAATTCTTTTATCCCGCGGGTTAGATAAAATCTTATCCGGACCAGGCTCAGTAATCATATCAATATAATCCAATTTATAAGTTTTCTTCATCCAGGCAATTATTGGTTCTTGGACTCGTCCATCCATAAAATTGATTGCCGTACCAAATTTACCTTTTGCCATAAGAAAAAACGCCACAGAGACACCGAGGTACAGAGTCAAATCAAGATTTAGTCTCTGTGTTCTCTGTGCCTCTGTGGTTTATTTATTTCTACTCTTTAGTCGGTTTAAAGTATAAGATATCGTTAATGCCACCTTCGCGTTTTGCTTTTGGTTTTAGCTCTGCGCAGACTCGCATACCCATGCATAATTCTTCAACTGTGATTTCGCCTAATTTATGCACCAGGCAAGTTGATGCACCGTCCAGCCGTATCAATCCTATAAATATTGGCTCTTCCAGTTTTCTACCGTCAAGCCCGATATGGACACAGGTGAACGATTCCAAAGAACCGCACTGAGCAACCTCAATATATTCGTCGAGTTTTCCCAAGCATCTTTCGCAGTAGATTTTGGGCGGCACATAAACCATATCGCAGTTATGACATTTGGTGCCGAGAAATATTCCTTGGTCTTTGATTGCACGGAAAAATTTCTCACCAGCAATACCGACCGTATATAAACTCTCAACCGGCAGTTCGCCGTACCAAGCCTTTGCTTCGATATTTTTATTTAATCTTTCCTTAAGCGCCATTTTCTCCTCCGCTATTTTACTGGTTTCCAGTATTTAATATCCGTAATTGCGCCTTCGCGTTCTTTTTCTGATTTCCAGACCGCTTTCACTTTCATGCCGATATAGACTTTTTTCGGGTCAACTTCGCCTAAATGATGCATAATGCCCATTCCTTTGGATGCGCCGTCGATTTCAATTACTGCCGGCATGAGAGGTTCTTTAATACGCTTAACATCCCAGGTCACATAGCATAACGAGAATGTATTGACCACACCGGTGTCGAGCACTTCAATCCAGTTGTCAACCGGCTTAAAACACCATTCGCAGAACATTCTGGGCGGCACCATTTTCCGTCCGCATTTATGACATTCCACGCCTAAGATTTTGCCGTGTTTTAATCCTTCCAGATATTTACCAATCGCAATACCCTGGTCCCAGGCATATTTGGTATCACCGACCCAGTGGGTTGTCAGCACTTTGCCTTTCTTAAAATCGTCCGTGCTTAAACCGACGCCGTTAAGAAGCTTGGGGTCTGGCATCATGCCGGCAACAGGTGTTTTGACAGATTTAACAACTGGCGTTTTTCTGGTATGTTTTTTCTGAGTTTTAATTTTAGATTTTTTCATTACTCCTCCTTAGATGCCGACCACAACAACAGTGCCGACCTGCATTAAGTCGCCCCAAGCCTGGGCAACGCCTCGTTTCGCTTTTCTTGCGATTTGCCGTTTACCGGCCTCGCCGCGTAATTGCCAGAACAGTTCTGCTATTTTCATAAGTCCGGCTGCCGCAATCGGATTGCCAACGCCCAACAAACCTCCAGACGGACAGACTGGCAGTTCGCCATCGCGCTGGGTTATACCGTCAACGGTAAGTTGCGGTGCCTCGCCGCGTCCGCAGAGCATTAATCCTTCCATGTGATGGAGTTCTTTATAATCAAACGGGTCATACGGCTCAGCAACATGAATCTGGTGCCTTGGGTCAGTTATGCCTGCCATTTTATATGCCATGCGTGCAGCTTCTTCAACATATCTTGGATAACATAAATCCCGGTTAGTCCAATAAGTCGTGTCCAAAGACCATCCGCAGCCTTCAATCCAGACCGGTTTATTAGTCACGCGCCGGGCAACCGATTCGTTCGCTAAAACCAAAGCGACCGCGCCGTCTGAAACCGGGCTCACATCAAGCCGCTGCACAGGCCAGGCTAAAACTTCTGATGCCAGAATATCTTTGACCGTAACTGCTTTGGCAATCTGCGCGCTCGGATGGTCTAAGGCATTATTCTTGTTCTTTACTGCCACTAATGCGATATCTTCCTTGCGCAAGCCATAAGTATGCATATACCGGTTCATTTCCAGAGCAAAAATCCACAGCAGGTTCGGTTTTAATGGTCGCTCAGTCGTGTGGTCAAATATCGTCAAAAAAGCTGCTTGTGCATGCGGTTGATATGAAGACATCTTTTCTTCACAGACAACCAGACAGGTATCCATTAATCCTGATGCAATATGATACCATCCCTGGGCAACTGAAAAAACACCGGTTCCGCCGCCAACATAACTGCGCATATAGGGTTTGCCAAACGCACCGGCGCCGTCAGAAAGATATTCACCTTTCATATGCACGCCGTCAAAAGTATCTGGTGCAGTTCCTAAAACCACCGCATCGATCTGGTCTAAATTCATATCGCACGAGTCAAGCGCCATCTTGGTTGCGTGATAAGAAAGCTCTTTACCGGTTTCCTGGGCACGGCGCACAAACTTGGTTATGCCCGCACCGACAATTGCAACTCGATTACCCATTGAGTCCTCCTTGGTTCGATAGAATCGCGACTGCCGTGCTTGTGGTCGGTAATCCGCGCCAACCATGCACCAGAGCAGTTTTCGCATTTTTAATCTGATTCTTTCCCGCATGACCGCGCAGCTGTTCAACCGCACAATAGAGCCGTGCCAAACCAGTCGCTTCATACATATAACCCATGCCAAGCGCACCGCCCGAAGGATTTACTGGAAACTCGCCATGAATTTCAGTCGTGCCAAATTCAATACATTGTCCGGCGCTGCAGCCGCACGCCATTTTCAATGCCATCATATGCTGCAGTTCTTTATACGAATAACGGTCATCAATCTCAGCAAAAGAAATCTGTTTTAAGGGTTCGGTAATTTTTGCCATTTTATATGCCATTTCTGCGGCTTTAGTCACATATTCAGGATAGACCCAATCGCGCGATTCAAGTGATGGCGTGCCGTTGCACCAGCCCATACCATTAATCCAAATCGGATTTTTTACCATTGCTTTTGCTTTTGCCTCAGATGCCAAAACAATCACAATTGCTCCATCAACCGGCTGGGCAATATCAAGCTCGGTTAAAGGACAGGAAACGCCGTCCGCATATTTAAACTCATCCAAAGTCAGTTTTAAACCCCGGCCGGCAATCGGATTATTTAAGGCGTTCTTTCGGTTCTTAATCACAACCTTAGCGCACTGGTCAAAAGTCGTGCCGGTCTCATAACAGAACCGGTTCATCTCAAGCCCGGCAATAAAATGGGTATTAAGTTTCAGCGGTCGGTTATAAACCGGGTCCTGACCGCAGGCTTCAATTCCGTCCGGGGTGAGCATGTTTGACGGCTTGCAATGGGCTTCAACCACCGCAATATCAAAACGGCCGGTTTTGATTTGCAAAAAAGCGGTGGCAATGCCATGCAGGCCATCGCCCGTAATCGTGTGCATCGGTCTTAATGCCGCACCCAGCTGGTCCGGCACATACTCGTCAAAAATTGATGTGCCTTCGATATAATCCTCGGCACAGGTTACAAAAGTATCGACATCTATGCGCGGATTAATCCCGCAGTCATCATATGCTTTGACCGCGGCTTCAAACATCAATTCTTTATACGAGACATCCGGCGAAATCGAACGGAACTGAGTTGCACCAATCCCAATAATCGCAACTCTGTCACTCATTATGCCTCCATTTCTAATTTTGAGAACACAGACAAATATTGTAAAAAATCTGCGTTCTGTTTATTTTAAAAATTTTCTGTGTTGAAAATCTATGATGATAAAGCTCGTTTGTATTTGCACTAAAGAGCTCAGGAGATTCCATTCAATACATATTAACCAAAACAAATCAAGTGTCAAGACATACAAATAGAGAGCTCGGAAAAACTCGCTCTCTTGATTATACAGATTTTGAGAGATTTCACAGATACCCATTTTTATTGGTTTTAATCTGTGTAATCTTGTTTTTAATCGGTGTAATCAGGACTTCTTCAGAAGTCTCCAAATAAACCACAGATTTACCCCGCGCCTGTTTCAAATGCCCCCGCTATAAATATAAAAATATCTGAATTGTACTATACAATCTCAAAAATAGGCGCAAGAGCAAAGATGCGATTATAACTTAATGCCGATAAATCCCGGTATTTTCTCTTTGAAAAAATCCTTTTCAATAACTTTGAATCCGGTCTTTCTTAGTAATTTTAACCAGACATTATAGCTAAAAAGACCGAGTATGTGATAGTCGGTTTCGATTGTCAGGCTGCCCTTTTTACGGATAAGATAAACAAACGCTGATTCGAAAAGCGTATCGTCGGGAATGGCATCATATAAATTTTCTATTAAAGTTATCTCGGTGTTGCCCTGCTTGTGGGTTGTAGTATAAATAGAGTTGTGTTTAAATCGTTCTTTTGTCTCTTCCGCATATGTCGCAAATACTCCGCCCGGTTTAAGATGATTAAATGCGGTTTTAAACGTTTTTTGTAAATCTCTTTCGTTTAACATATAACTAATCGAGTCGGCAATTATCACCGCATCAAATTCGTTCCTTAACTTTAAATTACGCATATCGCCGATAAGATAATTAACCTCTGGATTAAGTTTCCTTGCCAGACCGAGCATGCCTGGACTGATATCTACGCCAGAAACTTTAAAATATTTCTTAAAAGTATAATCAAAATGTCCGCCGCCGCACCCCAGATGTAATAATGTTTTAGTTTTGATTAAAGAACTGTCTTTTATCATCGCAACGAATTCTTTTGCCGGTTTAATGTAATCTTCTTTGGGGCTAATAATTGGCCAGGTCCAGACAAGCTCAGAGTACATCCGTCGTTGTTCTTTCTCCTGCTTTAAACGCGTTGCCATATTATTAATAACTTATTATGATTACTATCTAAATTATATTTTCGTTTTCGCAACCACGTAAATATACCGTAATGGTTTTTTACTGGTGTTTATTACATTATGCTCGGTTTGTGGCGGGTTGTAAACTGCAATCCCAGGTTTGGCTTTAATCAGTTTTTGTCCTTTAACTTTTACTATGCCATTACCTTCTAAGATTATAATTAGTTCTTCATAATCTTTGGTGCTGTGTTCGCCAACCGAATCGCCTGGTTTTAAACTCACAAGTCCAGAACACATTGTTACGCTCTGGGGTGAGCCGGCAAGAATTGAAAAATGCTTGCCTTTGGTTTTATTAAGATTAATGACTTTAGGTTTAATTTTCTTTTTCATATTCGGTTATTATTACTCTAAAAATACTATTATGTCAATCCTACTCATTACTCAAACTGTGTTTTAATTGATAATTTATTGCTTAATAATTCATTGTAAATTGATAATTGAAAATTTCAATGTTTGTCATTTTGAATTTTGATATGTCATTTTGATTTTTGACTTTTGATTTTTGAATTTGTAAACCCTTCTTCCTTCCCGCCTTTCCTCCCGTTTTTCTTCGCGTTGCCTGACCCTATTTCCCTTCTGACATCATCCGATTTTCTCTTGGACGTAACTTGTCTGTTAACTCGCCTGTTATATTTTCACGCTTCTTGCCTCACTTCTTACCAAATTCGGATTTTAACCCATAACTCTCAACTCTTTAACGCCACAACCTTCATTTCTGCCCTGACCCCCTACGCCCTACCCCCTTGAAACCAGTTTTTAGATGTTAGTTGTTGGTTGTTAGTATATTAGATGAAAAAATCGGGTAAAAATAATATGCAGATTAGTTGACATTTTGTTCTCTGTTGTTAATGTTTTCTCTGTGGTTAAATCTTTCTCTTGCCCTTATGAATTAACATAAACTCCTTCGCCCTTTTCCCAATTTTCCTCGCGACATCTTCAGATAAATGCACTTTTTCAATTGCTTCCTTCGGAATTCCTTTACTGCTTCTAAATGTCGCTTCGATTATTGCTAAATCAACACCTTTAACCAAGGATTCCAAATCACCATCAGTTCCGGTATCACCACTAATTGCAATCGATTCGTTTTTATATGTAATTCGATAACCTAAAGCAGGAACTGGTGCCAAAATCATTTCTTTTCCATCTGGTCCTTTCACGCTACCGCAATGAACCATCTTATATGCTCTAATTTTCATACCAGCAAGAGTAAAATTGTCTTTGGGGTTAACTTCTTTGATATTAATCTTAAATGGAATCGATTTTTGATAATGCTTGATATATGCCTTTAGAATCAGCGTCGGTTCGGCGCAATCTTTGGGCAGATAAATTGGCAAGGATTTGGTTCTTCGCTTCATTCTCAAATACCCGAGCAGAGAATAAAGCCCGCCAATATGGTCAAAATGGCCGTGTGTAAAAACAATTCCTTTGATTTTCCTGTAGTCGAGTTTTTTCTTTAAAAGGTCGCGTAAAGTTCCATCGCCCGCATCAAATAAAATCGAACCGGTTTTATGCTCAACCCAAATCTGCTGGGCAACTCCTGCTCCGCTGAATAAAATATGCGCTGTTAAATTTTTACCCTGCCAATAAATCGGGTATTGATCCGTGTTCATCCGTGGCTATCTTTGGCTTATTTTGTAGGTTAGCCACGCATATCCTTTGCCGACATTTTTACACGACTTTAATTGAAGCTTAACTTTGGCTCTTAAAGTCTCAAACACATTCAAGTCTTTTTTACCGACAACCACCGGCACGACCAATAAACTGATTTCGTTAGCCAACCCTTTTTCAAGTAATATACTGTTCAGGGTCGGCCCGGCATCGCTTAAAATAGTTTTGGCACGGTATTTCTTTTGCAGGATTGTAAATGCTTTTTTAAAATCAACTTTAAAATCACCGGCAACCAGATAAGTGTAATTCCGTTCTTTTAAGTATTTGAGATAATATTTCGGAGTCGTTTTGCAAACCAGAATTGCTATGTCTTTGCAATATTCTGACCTACGCAGGATATGCAATAAACCTCGTAAGCTTCCCCGTGAATCGACAATTACCCAGTACGGTCTTTTATCGCCGCGCTTAATTTCGGCTTTGTAAAAATCCTGTTCGGTCTCTTTAGGAGTCTCGCCGACAAATTGTTTAATCCCCTGTTTAAAAGTCTGCGAACCAACTAGGTGAATATCCGGTTTAAATGTTCCTGCGATTTTGTAATGCAAGCCCAGGTCCACATCAAAACCCCGAATTTCACCATCAACACTTACCGCGTTATGAATTATTACTTTTGGCTTCATGGTTAAATATTTACTTTAAAACGACAAAGATTATAACCTTGTTTGATTGATTTTTCAAGCGTTACTTTTACTGGTTTGCCAAGTGAGGATTTAAATAATTCTTTTATCCACCCCTGAGAGCAATTAAACCGTGAGTTGGGTAATTCGCCTTTATGCGATGCAACAATCGGATAATAGCAGTGTGGATATTCACCAAAAATATCTTTGCTCTTCAATTTTAAATAACCCGTTTTCGAATCTTTCATAGACGAATTTTTACTGTTGTATTTTTTGTGGCAAAATAAAAAGGATGTTTGCCAAAGGAATTGCGGCCTCCTGCTGTTTGGTTCCGCTCGGCGGAAAAGTCGTCTCTTTAAATGTCGCGCCGATGGTTTTGGCACAGCCATCTTTAATCGTATATCCCTCGCATTCCAAATACCCGCCTGATTTTAAGTAAATTATAGGCAAGGAAACTCCTTTTTCTTTTCTTTATCAAATCCGAACACGAATTACACTAATAAACGAATAACACGAATATTTTCTTGGTTTTTTTATTCGCGGTATTAGTAAATGCACTTCGCGGGTTCTTTGAACGCGTCTTATTCGTGTTCCCTCTTGTCTCGGGGACAAAGAGACTACAGAGTTTTCCTCTGTGTCTCCGTGCCTCTGTGGTTAAATTATTCTTCCGGTATCGGTAGATTGCATCGGGTCGGTTTGTCAACCCGGTAACCGAGCGCATAGTCTGCCTGCATCAGTTTGTGAATTTCACGCGAACCTTCATAAATCACAGCGCCTTTGCAGTTGCGGTAGAACCGCTCGACCGGATATTCATCGCAGTATCCGTAAGCACCATAAATCTGGACCGCATGGGATGCGGCTTTTTCTGATGCATCGCAGGCATACATTTTTGCGAGCGAGGTTTCTCTGGTGCTGCGCATACCTTTATTCTTGCACCAACCTGCTTTCAGATGTAATAGTTTAGCACACTCATAACCAGCGACCATATCGTGAATCATTTCTTTAATCAGCTGATGTTTACCGATCGGCTCGCCAAAGGTTTTTCTTTCATTAGCATATTTTATCGAGTGGTCTAAGCATGCTTTTACCAACCCGGTCGCACCAAATCCAACCGTATATCTTCCCTGGTCTAAGGCGAACATTGCGATTTTAAAGCCTTCGCCTTCCTGGCCGAGCATATTTTCTTTGGGCACGCGCACATCTGACATTGAAATCGACCCGGTATTGCCAGCTCGAATACCAAGTTTGCCGTGAATCGTGCCAGTAGTAAGACCGGGCATCCCCCGTTCAACAATAAAACAACTCAACCCTGAGTGGTCACGCTTCTTTCGTTTTTCCATATCGGTCCAGGCAAAAATCAGGAAATTATCTGCGACATCAGCCAGAGAAATCCACATCTTCTCGCCATTCAAAATCCAATGGTCGCCGTCTTTTTTGGCCTTGGTTTCTAAAGCTACCACGTCGCTGCCGGCATTGGGTTCAGTCAAGCCAAATGTAGCAATCTTTTTACCCTGCGCCTGCGGCACCAAATATTTCTGCTTTTGCTCTTCAGTACCCCAGGATAAGACGGTTAAGCTGTTTAAGCCGATGTGAACCGACAGAATAACACGCAAAGACGTATCAACATACTCAAGTTCTTCGCAGGCAAGACCTAAAGATATATAATCACCGCCACTACCGCCATATTGGGTCGGGATGGAAAGACCTAAAATACCGAGCTCACCCATTTTGGTTAAGATGCTGCGGTCAAATTCAGCTTTCTGGTCTTGTTCTTTTATTTTTGGTGCGACTTCTTTCTGGGCAAAGTCGCGGGCAAGTTTCTGTATCATTACTTGCTCTTCAGTTAATGCAAAATCAATCATTTTGCTCCTCTCTTTCGAATTCTCCGCGGAATGAATTTGCGGTTAAATTCGTTTATAAATAAAATTAATATTTTCTTTAAGTCTTTGCCACGAAAACAAATTACTGATTTCTTTTACTGTAAACACCTTCTTAATTTCTGCGTCTTTAAGCACAATCTTGCTTAAATATTCGTCTTTTTCTTTGGCTTCAAATGCAAGGCGCTGGGTAATCTTATATGCTTTGTCCCGGTCAATGCCTTTTTTTATCATTGCGACCATTAAGCTTTGTGAAAAGAACTGCTCCTTAGATTTATCAATATTCTCTTTCATTTTGTCTTTATTAACAACCAGTCCCTGCATCACCTTGTTTAGCTTCAGTGTCATATAATGGATTAAGCTCATTGACCAAGGGATTATTATCCGCTCATTGGCTGAGTTGGTCAAATCGCGTTCGTGCCACTGCACAATGTTTTCTAACCCAACCTGGGCAAAGCTTCTTACTACCCTTGCCAAACTTCCAATCCGTTCGCAGACTATCGGATTCTTTTTATGGGGCATTGCCGATGAACCGCGCTGGGTTTTTCCAAACGGTTCGGACAGCTCTCCGATTTCAGTCCGCTGCAGGTTTCGTATTTCAGTCGTGATGCGCTCCATACCTGAGGCAAGGATTGCCAGAACTGTTAATAACTCGGCATAACGGTCACGCGGTATTATCTGGGTTGAAACCGGCTCGGGTTTTAATCCCAGTCGCTTTAATGCCATGACTTCGACTTTCGGATTAATCTCAGTATAAGCACCGACCGCACCTGATATCTTGCCAAATCCGAGATTTTTCTGGGCGTTTTGTAATCTTAATATACTGCGGATAATTTCTTCGTACCAGGAAAGGCATTTTAAGCCAAAACTAATTGGCTGAGCGTGAACACCGTGGGTTCGACCCATCATTAAAGTGTACTTATGTTTCTGGGCAAGTTTTTTAATAGTAGCGGCAAGGTTTTTTAAAGAAGACAAAATATAAACACAGGCAATCAGACACCGCAATGCCAAGGCTGTATCTACGACATCATAAGAAGTCAAACCGAAGTGCAAGAACTTGGCGTCTTTACCCAGTTGTTTTTCTGTGCTTTTTAAGAATGCAATCACATCGTGCTGTAAGACCTCTTCGATTTGCTCAATCTCCTTAATATTAACTTTTGCTTTGTTCAGTTTTAAAGCCAACGACTTAGGAACGATGCCCATTTTACCCTGCGCCCAGGCGATCGACTCTTCTACCAAGAGCCAGTATTTAAACTTGGTCTCTTCTTTCCATAAATCCGACATTACGGGGGTCGAGTAACGGTTTATCACAAGGTTATTATAAGATGATTCTATTAAAAGTCAATGCCGCAACCATTTTAAAGGTCACTCGAACTGGATGTTTTGCTGTTTTTATCGAGCCGCCATGAGAACGAAGTTAAAGCAGAGATGTGAAGCTTATGGGGTTGACAAACTTACTGTTTTATGGCAATATAAAGCAGTGATGCGAATAAAAGGGATGGCAATTAAAACACCTCTGTGCTATCTCAATGTATCTTCAAGAAAGGAGAAGACATGGAACTAAATATAATACATATAATCTTAATCGTCGTAATTGCACTCCTGCAGATTGTTGGCTTGTGGAAAATTTTTTCCAAAGCGGGTAAAGCCGGCTGGAAAAGTCTGATTCCGATTTATAATATAATCGTCTGGCTTCAAATTATCGGGAAACCCTGGTGGTGGATGCTGCTTTTATTGTTCGTACCAATCGCCGACATCATAATTATGATTTTAATGTATCATGGATTATCTAAATCATTTGGTAAAGGCGCCGGGTTCACTGTTGGGCTGGTTCTTTTAGGGTTTATTTTTGTCCCTATTTTAGGTTTTGGTCGTGCTCAATATATCGGCCCGGGCGGAGCGCCAAAGACTGCATAAGCAAAAGACTTTATAAAACAGGTTTACAAAAACCTGACAAACCTTAAACAGCTTATAGAAACTAATAAAAAAGTTGCCATAAGCTGTTTTCTGTTAAATACAACGGATTACCGTTGATTAGAACCGGTAATAGATTCTAATCTGCTCGCCTTTGCGGTCAATTATTATTTCCAGCTGGCTTTTTATATTCTCAGTAAGATTAACTAAATCGGCGACATTTTTAGGTCGGTTCGTTCTTATAATCTTCTTAGTCTTTTATAATGTTTGGCGTAATAATGATTATAATATCGCTTTCTTCCACCAGCTTTTTATTGTGTCTAAAGAAATAACCTAAAATCGGAATACTGCCTAAAATTGGGATTTTGGTTTGAACAACCCTTTCGTTCTTTGACCGCAGTCCGCCAATAACAATTTTCTCGCCATCTTTAACCCTGATTTGGGTTTTGGCGGTTCGTTTGCTCAGAACCGGTAAATCGCCCAACCCTTTACCAATAAAATCGCTTACTTCCGGTTCAACCTCAACAGTTATCTCGTCTTTATCAGATATATAGGGTGTGATATTAAGCGAAGTACCATATTTAACAACTTCTAACCGCACATACGGATATTGCGGTTGACCAGTAACTATCTGATAATATTGCTCTTTGCCAACCATGATACTTGCTTGCTGTCCGTCAAAGGTTACAATCTTGGGGTTTGCTTTGATTTGTGCTTTTCCTTTTTGCACCAGCGCCTGTAACGACGGTAGAAGAAAAGTATATGACCAATCTCCGGTTATACCTTTAGTTATGGTTCGATATATTAGGTCTAAGGAGGGTTTTTCGGTTCTGGTTAAATCAGTAATTATAGACAATGAGTCATTGCCCTTGCTAAGGGTCCCACTCCAGTTTATACCCAATTCCTTTAAAGCGTCGGTTGAAATTTCGGTAACTAAGGCTTCGATCATAATCTGTCTTGGCGGTTTATCAATGCTGGTTAAGTCCTGTTTAAACTTTTCAATAATATGATTAGGCGCGGTTATAGCAAATATGTTTATGTTGGGGTTAACTTTTAAGTATGGACGATAAAAATCGGAAATCAATTTATCGAGGTCGGCTGCTTTCAGATAATTTGGCCTAATAATCTCGGTTGCTGAAAGCAAGGCAAAAGAAGCGTGTTCAATTTTCCCAGAACCAACCAGATAATAACTGTCAATCTTTTTGTAAGAATACCCCAAAGGAAAGAGAATCCGTTGCAAGCACTCTTCAAGGGGTAAATCATTAATTTCCATTGTGATTGTGCCGGTCACGGTTCCGTCCGTATTAATCGGCACTCCGGTTTGCTCAGATATGTCCTGAAGCGCTTCTAATAAATCGGTCTCATAAAATACATTAGTCACCGTGGGTTCAGAACCCGTGTTTTCTTCGGGGGTAAACAAAACTTGCTTAAACTCGCCAGTGCCAACCAGATAATAGCCGTCGCTCTTTTGATATGAATAACCCAAAGGTAAGAGAATTTGTGATAGACACTCTTCAAGGGGCAGGTTTTTTATATCCATTGTTATGGCGCCGGTTATGGTTCCGTCTGAATAAATCGGTACACCGGTTTGTTTCGAAATATCGTTTAAAGCTGCTAATAAATCTGTGTTTTGAAAGTTTACGGTTACCATTGGCTGAGAAACAATCGCTGTGGTTTCTGTTTTCTTTTGTATTAGAGTTCCTGACTCGACGGTTTTTAATGATTCTGGTGTTTCTAATTGTGATTTATCCCAGATTTGTTCGGTCGGTATAAATTCCGGCGGAACTTCTGAATTGGCAAATCCTAATGACGGTGGCAGGGTTATGAAACAGAGCGCCAACATAACAAATGAAAACCTTTTACTGATTTTTTGCATACATTCCTCCAATTAATATATTCATAGTTTGTTTTAAATTCTTATTTCCTTTGCAAACGTGGAAAATTTTCTTTCCCCGTATTCAATTTCAACTTTTACATTATATCTGCCTTTTGCCAGCCGGGCTGGTCCTTCTGCTTCCATTTGTAAAATCTGGTCGGGCAGCACATAATCTTTTATTTCTTTAAGCGGATATTCTCCGACTTTTACAATGTTTTCCCCGGCGAATGATGGCGATGTTGTTATGCTTTCTAAGATGATTTTCCCGGTCGGCTTTAACCGGACATCGCCAATATTACTGATAAAAACATTAAAGGTTGCCGGCGCAATATTCGTTATTTCAACCTTGTCTATTTTTATCGCTTCCGTAAAATTCTGTGGATATTTAAGAAAGACCGGTACTAAAAACGGTGTTGCCAAACGGTCTTTGGCGCCGACATTAAAAATGATTTGTGCATACCTTTCACCTTGACTGGCTTCTGAGGGTATTTGGAATTTTGCTTTAATTGATTTGCGTTCGTTTGGTTTTAGCACAAGTTCTTTGGGTTCAATTTGAATCCAATTTGCGCATGTCCACTTGTCATTGTCGGCATCGCTTGTAATTAGTTCTCCGCTTAAATCATTGGCTAAGCTTTGTATTTCTGAACTGACCTTTATCTCGGTCTGTTCTTCGTTGTGTAATATTATTGTTCTGGTCCTGAAAGCATTGGGCGCGATATTTGATTCGATGATGTCTGGTTTAACAGTTAAGGCTACCGGCGTCGTGGCGCTTAATTTTCCCCTTGAGGCGACTTTTTTGGCTGCGATCGTAAATGGCATAACTGCTTTGGCTGGACTGGGGCTGCCGAATCTGACGATTGCTTCGGCAAGGTATTCGCCGGTTGGCGGCTCTTTAATAACCGATGTCATATCTACAGTTGTGTTCGGTAAAATTATTCCCCGCCCTGCCCCTAATGGATATTCTTTAAATTTACCGCCGTTTTTGTGTCGTAAAATCAAGGTTCCTTTTGCGGTAATATGTGCTTCTCCTTCGTTTTTTACTGACACTGCTATTGCCAGGGCATCTTTGAATGGTCCGGCAAACATAAATTGCTTTAATTTTTCTGGCGGTTCTATTTTTATGTTGGTTATTATCGCTTTAGCTTTTACAGTTGGTTGTATGGCAATTTGAATAATTACTGACGTTCTGGTCCGGTATTGTTTTGAATTAGGCGGCAGCTTGGTTTCAATCGCAATTGCTCCGTAGCCCCCGCCCCGAGCATTTTTGGGCACCTCAATACTTCCAACTACCTCAACTCCGGAATCGGGCGGTAAAAATATTTCTTTATCTTTTTCTTTTAATCTTATCCAGCTGGCACAAGAAGCGGTGCCCTTGCCCGGTTCTACGGTTTGATAATAACCTTGCTCGGTTTCAATAATGTCGCTTGGATATAAAACAAGGGTCGCGGCTTCCCATTTTGATTCGTTGACAATTGAGAACGCAAATTGTTTTCTTGCCCCGGGCGCAAGCTTTTGTTCAATCAGCATTGGCGAAACCGATACCTGTGTTTGTGCGAAAAGAAGGCTGGTTATGATAAGAACAGTCATTCTATTTAATTAATTTAATAATTATTTCATTTATAATCAATTTCATATTCCAGAATCCTCGGGTCAATCCACCTCTCCATTGCGACAACATTAATAATAATTGTTGAACCCGCCGGGTCTTCATATTCGCAGGCGGTGTTTTGGTCAGATACAACAATTTTCTCCCATAACACTCGATAAGTACCGCCCGTTGCATTAATCGGTATCGTTGTTGTATTTAAATTCGTTGCCGATATCCAGTCGCCAGATGCAATTTGGGTTGGATTGTTTATGGTTGTTGGTTGAATTGCATAATATTTGGGAATGGTCTGGGTTGGGTCGCCAATTTTTACTAAGTTTTCAAATCCAGCAAAAGTTAAGCTAAGATTATAATTGCTGCGTAAAAATATTGTCGGACCGACTCCGGCAAAAGTGCCGGGCTTACGAACAATGTCTAATACCTTATTCCCGGTAATGCTCCAAACAAAATTGGGTATTACTGAAACCACTCTTACCGCAGACAACTCATAAACCTGTATATCCCAGTTTTGACTGTTTTGCGGTTGCTTGGCGCCAACCAGTAAATTATAGGTTCCAAGTGTTACCGGGGCTGTGATATTTATGGATAATTGTGCATAGTAATTTCCGCCAACTAAAGACCAGGTTGCGGGGTCAAATGTTTGTTGAAACGGATAGTTATAATTAATTGGCAGAGTTGTCGCAGTGGAAATCTCTTCGCCAACCCTAACATTATTCTGATTTTGATTAACATAAACATCTATAACTACTGTAACAATTCCGCCGGGTAATACATATACTGGGTTGGCTTGAGTTGGCGAAACAATAACCAAATTTACGACATTCGCGGTCGCGATTTGTAATATAATTAATAGCAATATTATTACGGCAATTTTTCTCATTTTTAAAATTTGTTTAAATTATCCCAGGTCTGGCAGGGAGGGTTACTGTTTTATGCTCTATATGATTTAGTTATTGTGTTGGCGGTGGAACATAAGCAGGGGGAACGCCCGTGTATTGTCCTGTCGCAGGATCAATCCAGGGCTTCATCACTGTAAGATTGAGGTTGATAATTGCACCTGCAGGATCTTCGTATTCACACGCAAGATTAACATCTGAGACAACGATCTTTTCCCACATTCTTCGTAGCGCCGGACCACCGACCACTCCAGTAATCGGAATATTGGATGTGTTCATATCTGCTGCGGCAATCCATTGAGTTACGTCTCCAGGGTTAGTTGTTGTAGTTGGCATAAATGAATAATATTTAGGTATTATCTGTGTTACGTCGTCGATTTTTACTAAGTCTTCAAATCCGCTAAATGTCATATAGATGGCTTCATTGCTTTTAACTGACAACACCGGTCCGAGGCCAGCAAATGTTCCTGGTTTACGGACTAAGTCTAATACTTTATTGCCAGTAATGGTCCATTCAATCCATTGGGCAAGCGAAAGCGAGTCTTTAAAAGGAATTACCCATTGCTCCTGATTGCAAGAATCACCATTTGGGTTATACAATAAGAACTTGCGACAACGGGCAGTGGCAGAGCCGGTTTGCACATTCCAAGTGCCAGCCGGAAACTCAAACCAGCAATCTTGTTCAATCCATGCTGGCTGCGATGTAGCAATTATAACGATCGTCACGAGTAGAAAAATAATTTTTTTCATATTATCACCTCCTTTTCTTTTTTATATTTTTTGTTCATAAAAATTGTTTGTTTAAACATATCTCCCTGCCAGAATGGAGATAATCCAAAAAAAATATGCGAATAACTTCTTCATTATTCTGCATGTCTGCATTATACCCCCCCCCCCCGTTATATTTGTCAAGTAAAACTTTTATAAAATAAACTTAACTATTTGGTTATTAAATGGATTAAATAAATCAGAACCGATAAAACATTCTTATCTGCTCGCCTTTGCGGTCAATTATTATTTCCAGCTGATTTTTTATATTATCGGTGAGCCTGATAACATCAGCCGCATTTTTAGGACGGCTACTGTTAATCGAAACAATAATGTCACCGGCGCTAACCCCAAGCATTGAGGCGATAGTATTTCTTTCTACTTCAACCACAACAACGCCTGATTCGCTGGTGAGATTATATTTTCTCATTAAGGTGAAATTATTATCGCTCACAGTGAGTCCGATTTTTGTTTTTATCTTTTCAATCTTGTCTTCACTGACCGACTTGCCAATATTTGATTTTGCCCGCTCAATGAATTTTTTGACCTCATTAATCGGCACTGCAAATCCAATACCCTCTGACCCGCCGCTACGGCTGAATATAAAAGTATTGATGCCAATCACTTCAGCCAGAGCATTAACGAGCGGTCCACCTGAATTACCCGGGTTGATAGCGGCATCGGTCTGAATCATATTTCTGAATTCACGGCCATCAGTTTGACTTGCTTTTAAGGTACGATTCACGGCTGAAATGACCCCGACGGTAATTGAAGGCTGCGCATCTTCCAGTAAAAAACCAAACGGGTTTCCAAACGCAATACACCATTCGCCAATCATTAAATCGTCAGAATTGCCAAGGATTGCTTGAGGTAAATTTTTCCCGTTGATTTTAATCATTGCCAGATCGCGGGCACGGTCAAGGTCAATCAGTTCGCCGTCAAACTGGCGGCCATCCGGCAAAGTAACTTTCATAGTTGTGGCTCGCTCTACAACATGCGCATTAGTTATGGCATAGCCGGCATCGTCGACAATCACACCCGAGCCGAGACTTTGTACCTGTTCTTTAAATTGGCGGGGCGGGAAAAAATCCCGGAAAAAATCGTCCCAAAAACGGTCGGCAAACGGACTCATAAACGGATTGGTCGTGACGATGCGTTCCTGAATCACGGTTATTGAAACCACGGCCGGACTGACTTTTTGGGCAGCCAGCACAATCGCGGTGGTGCGGGAATTAACGATTTGTTCTTGTAAAGATACCGGCATAACTGCTCCGTCGTGTAAAATATTGCGGATTATTTGCGGCTGAGGGCGAACCTTGATTAAAATGAACGCACCCAAAACACACATTAGCATGATAATGATGGAAAACTGCTTTTTACTCATATTTTTATTATAATATCTGTCGCATAAAAGTCAATTAAGAATCGACCTCTTGGTAAATATTTGGTTGCACAGCTGGGTTCTTGACCCCGCACCTATTCCCAAACACACCACTGTAAAGTTTCGTCTGGAACAATTTACCCGTACAATCTCAAGAATAGGTGCGGGGTTGACATATCAATTATTACTTTTATACTAATTTTGTGACGATAAACAACAGGTTTTTATTTTTTTTAAAATCACAGGTGTTCCAATTCATTTATAGATAAAAGAAAGGCAAAACAATCACGAAAACTTTAGTTGTTTTCTATTCCCGAACTGGTCATACTAAAAAAATCGGGCAAGTACTCGGACAAACCTTGGTGTGTGACACCGAAGAGCTTTTTGACACAACAAATCGCCTGGGCTTTTTTGGCTGGTTGCGCTCAGGTCGTGACGCGATGCGAAAAAAAATGACGGTTATTAAAGAAATAATTCGCAAGCCTGGTGATTATGACTTGGTTGTTTTGGGTACGCCCGATTGGGGCGGTATGCCATCTCCGGCAATAAGAACTTATATAACTCAAAACTTAAACGCACTTAAAAGCGTAGCGTTTTTCTGTACTCACGGCGGCTCTAATGCTGACCGTGTTTTTGCTGAATTAGAAAACATCTGCGACCGAAAAGCCGTTGCATTGCTAAACGTAAAAACAAAAGATGTGAATAAGGGTTTCTTCGCAGATAAGATAAAACAGTTTGTTGAAAAGATTAAATAAGTGGAACAGTTGGCAGTATTTACTTCGATTGAAGAACTGGGTAAGCGTTTGGCGCCATTTCGCGTTCGGCGTGAACAGATAGAAAAACTGCTTGCCGACCCGACGGTTTTGGCTAATTCTGGTCAAACTCTGGCGTTAAGCAGGGAATATAAAGACATCGCCTCAATGTTACAATCTTTCGAAGCGTATAAAACAATTGATAAAGAACTCCAAGAAGTCAAAGAACTCCGCACGACGACAGACGATGATGAGATGCGGGAAATAGCTGAAAAAGAATTGGAAAACCTGGAAAAGCAGAAACAAGAGCTTCGCTATTCGATTCTATATTGTCTGGTGCCTAAAGACCCGACATGGGAAAGCACCTGTATAGTTGAAATCCGGGCTGCGGCTGGTGGTGAAGAGTCGGCGATTTTTGCCGGTGATTTGTTTCGGATGTATACCAAATACATTGAAAGCAAAAAACTTCGATACGAAGTTCTGTCGTCCCGGCCGAGTGATTTGCAGGGTTTGAAAGAAGTCATCTTTTCGGTTGAGGGCGAATCTGCTTTCCGATATTTCCGGTTTGAAAGCGGCGTGCATCGGGTGCAGAGAGTGCCCTTAACCGAAGCGTCGGGCCGATTACATACTTCAACGGTCACGGTTGCGGTTTTGCCCGAACCGACCGAGGTCGAACTGAAAATCGACCCGCAGGATTTAAAAATCGATGTGTTTCGGGCCGGCGGCCATGGCGGACAACACGTTAATGTCACTGACTCGGCAGTAAGAATTACGCATATTCCGACCGGAGTGGTAGTTTCGTGTCAGGACGAACGAAGCCAGTTAAAAAATAAAATCCGGGCAATGAAGATATTGCGGGCGCGTATACTTGAGATAAAAAAAGAACAGGAACAGAAAAAAATGGGTGATGCCCGGCGCAGCCAGATTGGTACTGGCGACCGGGCTGAAAAAATCAGAACCTATAACTATCCGCAGAACAGGATTACTGACCACCGAATTACGCTTTCAGTCCATAACCTGCCGGAAATTATGGAAGGTGAACTCGATTATATCGTCCACCCCTTAGAAGAAGCAGAAATTGCTAAATCACTCGAATCGACAAAATGAACAGATACCACAAAGACACAAAGGCACGAAGGGCACAAAGGTTTTCCCCTGATTTTCTCTGTGTCTCTGTGCCTCTGTGCCTCTGTGGTATTCGTTATTAAAAATTCAAAATTAAATGAGCATAACTTATAAAACCTTGCTTGAACAAGCCGACAATCATTTCCAAAACCGGGCTGACGCTGAATTTTTTATGCAGGCGCTGACTAACAAGAAACGACACGAGCTTTTTATGGATAATCTTGCAATTCCCAAACACATATTTAATGAGTTTAACAAATACTTAAGCAGATGCAGACCAGACATGCCGGTCCAATACCTGGTTAATAAAGCGTATTTCTTATCATATGAGCTTTATATTGACGAGCGGGCGATGATACCAAGGCCAGAAACTGAAGAGCTGGTTATGAAAATTGCGGACCGGCTCAACAAATCAAGTGTATCACCTAATGCGATTCTTGATATTGGTATGGGTTCAGGTGCAATTGCCATTGCTTTGGCAAACATGTTTCCTGATTCAAATGTTTTCGCAACCGACATCTCTAGCAAAGCAATAGATGTAGCTAAGCTTAATGCAAATAAATATGGCTTGGTTCGTAAAATTAACTTAATTCAAGCCGACTTGTTTCCGGCAACCGATATCAAATTCGGGTTGATAATTTCCAATCCACCTTATATCCCGCATAACGAAATCAAAACCCTTCCCCTTTCGGTTAGGAATTATGAACCTTCTCTTGCCTTAGACGGCGGCAAACAGGGGTTTGAGATAATTGAAAAAATCATCAGACAAGCGCCTGATTATCTTATGCCAAAGGGCCTTTTGGCTTTAGAAATCGACCCACGGCAGGAAAAACTTATAAAAAATTTGGTTTCACACGCACAGTTTGAAAAAGATAATCAAGGATTTATAAGATATGCGTTTATTAAATACGAATAAAATATTCGAATGGATTCGCGAATTAAATTCGAATCTTATTCGTGATATAGAGGTGTAATATGAAAATTGGTTTAATTGTTAATCTGCAAAAACCTTTAGCAAAAAAGGTTGTTTTAGAGCTCATCTCTTATTGTAAACAACAAGGAATCACGCCTATGTTAGAAGAATCTGCTGCGGCTTGCCTGAAACAAATAAAATATGCGTCAAAACAAAAAGATTTGGTCAGTGTCGCCCAGCTTTTAATTGCCCTGGGCGGAGACGGGACTTTGTTAAAAACCGCCCGCTTGGTCGGTTCCAAAGAAAAGCCGGTTATGGGAATAAATCTCGGTGGTTTGGGTTTTCTGACCATGTTTTCGGCTGAACAGGCAAGGTCTGCCGTGGCTGATTTTTTGAATAAAAACTATCGCGAAGAAGAGCGCATGGTGCTTGAAATTGCCTATAAAAAAGAAAAATTTTCTGCGTTGAATGACTGTGCCATTAATATGGGTTCGGATTGTCGGGTTGTTGACCTTATTCTTTCCAGTAATAACAATTTTATCTGCAAGCTGGTTGCAGACGGTGTTGTCGTTGCTACGCCGACCGGTTCAACTGCATATTCTTTGGCAGCGGGCGGACCGATTGTTTTTCCAACCATGGAAGCAATTTTAATCACTCCGCTCTCCCCGCATGTCCTGTCCGGACGGCCTTTAATTGTTCCGTCGTCAGAATCAATCTCATTACAATTGGCTGAGTGCTCAGAACCTGCCGTGCTTACAATTGATGGTCAGGAACAACGCAGATTAAAACCAGGCGATAAAATATCAATTACTAAAGCCGATTATTCGATGCGCTTGATTGCACCCAAAGGAAAATCATATTATGAAATTTTGCGCACCAAAATGAAATGGAGTGAACGCGGTCAATGAATCCCTCGCCTATTCTCAAATACAGTATTGATATCTATATGATTAATATTTTACTTATACAATCTCAAGAATAGGTGCGGGATGAACAATAAATTAGAACTTGGTAAAATCTTAAACATACCCAACATATTAAGCATTTCACGCCTTGTCTTGTTGCCTCTTATCCTGTTTTTAATCGCAACCAAACAATATTATACGGCATTGGTGTTTATGGTAATTTCCTGGATAACTGATGCGGCTGACGGCTATATTGCCCGCAAGACCAATCAAGTTACTAATGTGGGCAAGGTCTTAGACCATTTTATCGATAAAATCTGGATCGGTACGATTCTGGTTGCTTTGGTTATAACCCGCGGCTTACCCTGGTGGATTGCAGGACCGGTAATTCTCAGGGATATTTTGATAGTAATTGGTAGTGTGCTGATTATCCAAAAGAAAAGCTATATCTACTCTTCGCCAATTCTTGGTAAAATAACCGGCTTTTTCTTTGCCGTGATGATAGTTATGTATTTATTAGATTTTACCCATGTTGACATTGTCAGAAACATCCTTTTGGCAATTGTCAGTATTTTAATCATTGTGTCTTTCGCTTATTATATTTATCGGTATATCAAAGCAATAAGAAACAGACAACCTAATCATTAAGAAATCGCTGAATTTATAAATTCGTTGGTCGGTTTTTTCAGAGATATTGTCAATGTTTGTGGAAATTTTTTAGTATTAGGATACATGTTTTTGTTTTGTTACGGTTCCATCAAGTCTTTTCTGTCGATAGATGATCGATGTCACCAGTTCTGGATAGCTCAAACGCATCCAGGCATTCTCTAATTTGAGCATTAATTGAAATACTAATCCCAATGCGCTCTTCTCACTCCTTAATCGCTTGGT